>Ga0209123_1000462_pt1 | contig 52528 bp, 33 predicted proteins | sample BarGraIncu00431A_FD_184500 | JGI IMG/M metagenome (GOLD analysis project Ga0209123, IMG submission 184500) | Arctic peat soil microbial communities from Barrow, Alaska, USA - Barrow Graham LP Incubations 004-31A (SPAdes) (version 2) | ecosystem: Environmental > Terrestrial > Soil > Wetlands >... | reverse complement strand
AATAAAGGATAAAGGAATGTTAAAGTTAATTAACACATTCCTTTATCCTTTTTTATTTTAAGAGTTACTTAAATTTGCAAACTACTTATATTATCAGGATAGATTAAACTACAAGTCTACAGGTACTTGTAGCAAGTGTTTCTTTTCGAGAGCAAACACTTCTGCCGGTATTTTTTTTGTTATTTCATGTTTTTTACCATTACCTGTTCTATCAAGCCATTTGAAAGAGTCTTCATTAAAGGAATCAACATCTATAAATATTCTGTTTATAGCAAAGTTATATTTTGAGTATTTTACCACCGATTCTATTTTGCCCTTACTTTGAGGGTCAAACCCTCTACAAAGTCTAACCTTATATTTCATGGTGTTAATATAATTCTGAAACCCTTCGGTATAAATGATGTCTCCAGAATTCTCCGATACTGCAAGCACACGATCTTGGTCATACACTATTTCAACAGGCATACCTCCAAGATATTCGAAAGCTCGATTATGAGCATCAATAAATGAGACAGTAGTGAATGGTTTGTCTGTCCAAAGTATGTATTTGTACCTTGAATGTGATAAAACCATGGCAAAGCAGTAAACTTTCACTTTGTTTCCATTTAATCTTTTAAGCCATATTTGGCCCATATCAACCTGAGCTTGGTAGCCCATGGGAAGCTCAGGTACTTCCTCAAATTGCCTTATTGGCAGTGTCTTAGGCAGATTATATTCTAGCCTTAAATTGCTAACATAAAGCCTTAAAGACCTTTCTTTAAATTTTACATCACCATATCTTTCTTTTATCCAATCAAGTACTTGTGCTGCTGACATATCTCTGAAATCAGTAATCCATTCTAAAATATCATCTTTGTAGATATCTATTTTTTTATGTCTACTCTTCGATTGAATAGTGACTTTAGCATATTCATCAGGATCCATGTCCCAATATTTTTGAACTGTTTTGTAATTTATATTTAGAACTCTTTCAACCTGTGATTTATTAAATCCAAGTGTTTTGTATTGTTTTATTTCACTAAACATATTCCATCCTTTCACTTTTGCCTTCCTCCTCTGTAAAATATATATCTAATTGTATCAGAGAAGGAATTATTATTGTACTTAACTGGAAATTATTCTCCCTTTTAGTTTGCCGAAATATCACCCTTTTAGTTTACCGCTAACAGGTGAGAGTTATCATAAATTACGCAGAGCGATATCCTATGCTAACTTCGGTAAATTACGATTTAAGACGGAACAAGATCAAAATATTTGGGGTGAATGCGGCCGGCTACTAGCCAATTGCATTATTTATTATAATGCCAGCATTTAATCTAATATGTTAGCTTACAGAGAAGTAAGCGGTGAAGACTCAGATGTATTGAAACACATTTCGCAAGTTGCCTGGCAGCATATAAACCTCTATGGTCGCTATGAATTTAATACAAAATCGAAATCTATTGACATGGATGCAATTATTTTTGAATTATCTAAATTTAAAATAGTACTAAATGAGTGATTTGCTTATTTCACCTTTTTAGTAGGTTGGGTAAGCAAAATGCCCCACTATATAATCTACTAATATACCTTTTTGTCGGGATAGGCAAAAACACCCATATTGTGGCATTGATAGAATATTAAGTACACTTTTATATTCTTCCACTGTTAGCTTATTTGAGGGTTCTGGCCTTTCAGCTGTTGGTCATCTATCTTCGTTTGCTTTACCCTGTACTTGCCATCGGTAGTGTAAACACTACCTTTGTTTTATTTATTTAAAACCTTGCTATTGCAAGGGTTATAGCTGTTTTTAGCACAAAAAAACAATGACCCCCTCTATCTGATATAATTGTTGTATCTAAACCCAACAAAAATTCCCGAAAGAAGGTGTCATTGTGAGTCCAATTATATCAATGTTAGTTACATATAATCAAGTATTACTTTCTCAAATTAAAAAACTACTTATTTTTATTGCTAAAAATATACCGCTAAAACTTCGCAAATACGATATGACAAGTCCTAAATATAAAAAACTTACTGTAGATAAATTACCGATAATCAAGACTTTTAAAAAGCTTGATTATAAGCAGCTCTTAGATGATTATAAGATCACTCATGGCAAGGATAAAAAGCCTGTCAATTCTCGCGGTAAACATCCTATATCACCTGATACCATATGCCCTAAATGTGGTGCTCCACACACTTATATCTACGATAACACAGGAGGCCGCGGGCAGCTTTGGTGCAAAGTTTGTGATTTGCATTTCAATAAAAACAAAGACGATTTCAAAACTGAAAAACTCCACTGCCCATTTTGTGGACATGCTTTAAGTAAGAAGAAGGACCGAAAGAATTTTTATATCCATAAATGTATTAATAAAAAATGTACTTTTTACCTACAATCTCTTGCAGATCTTTCACTTGAAGACATTAAGGAATATAAGAAAGATAAACACAAATATAAGCTACATTACATTTACCGTGAGTTTACCACTAATTATTTCGATGTGGATTTATCTTCAATGCCAAAAGGTGCTACTAGCCTCAAGTTCAGAAATTTTTCTTCTCATGTAATGGGACTTTGTCTAACATACAACGTTAATTTGGGACTATCCACACGCCGTACGGCACTTGCTCTTTGGGAAATCCATGGGGTAAAAATATCTCATGTCATGGTTAGTAGATACGCCATTGCAGCTGCCGCTTTTGTCAAACCCTATGTCGACAACTATGATTATAAGCCCACTAATTATCTTTCTGCTGATGAAACCTATACTAAAGTAAAAGGGGTTCATCAATATATCTGGCTTGTTATGGATGCCATCAAGAAATCAATTTTAGGATACCGAGCTTCTTTTAGTCGTGATACTGGCCCTTGTATTTTAACTATGCGAATGGCTTTTGAAAAGTTTAAAAAGTTTCCCGGCAAGTCTCTTAAATTCGTTGCTGATGGCTATACCGCATATAAGCTTGCTGAGCAACAGTTTAGGCTTAACGGCATGGACTTTGATGTAACCCAAGTAATTGGTCTTACTAACTCTGATCCTATATCAACTGAGTATCGTTGGCTTAAACAAATAATAGAGCGTCTCAACAGAACATTTAAATTTTCATATAGGGTTACAAATGGCTTTGGTAGTGAAGAAGGTTCCAACACGCACTTGGCGTTGTTTGTAGCATATTACAACTTTCTCCGTCCGCATAGCTACGCTTATTGGGGACCATTAAACTCAATCCCTGAACTTGAAAAAATTTCTACTATGCCAGGAAAATGGCAAAAGCTAATTGAACTTTCACAACAACTTATAATAGAAAAACAGGTTGTATAGGTGAATTTATCTTTGATATAATTAAATTTTCATACCCGGCAGGGTTCCGTAAAAAAGGAACGATCTGGATAGGTGTATTTTTGATGCCATTTTTTATTCACCTGGAACAAAATCCTTAATTAATACACATTTTTTAAGATACTCTTACTAATATTTTCTGCGATAAAGTATGTTTTTAGTTCTAATCTAAAACCATATATCCTAATTTTTACAATTAGTGTTTTTTCATAAGTTAGTTAACACTATCTTGCCATCTCTCGTAGGTCCTAGCACTTATACCCACAGTATCACACGACTCATAAAGCCTTGATCCAGATTTCCTTGCCTCCCCAATTAAATTTACTATTTTACTGCGATCAGAGTAGCTTATTAATCTTCCGCGTTTTCCACTAAGATCGCATGTAGTTTTTTTCTGAGTAAAAGTAGAGCAGCAGCTTCTGCTAATGCCTTTTCCTTTCTAGTAAGCTCTTTCTCAAGCTCCCTAATACGTTTAGAATCCTCTTACTTACCTGCTTTTAACTCCTTTATATCTTCACTATCAACTGCGTTGTTATTTGAATTTAAGCAAACACTAGCCCATTTCTTTACTTCGTCATAATATAATCCTTTGTCCCTACAATATCGTTCAAACTCTATTTCAGTCAGGCTGTATGTCTCTATAACTATTAAAAATTTATCATTTGGAGTTAATCTCTTTAGGGGTTTAATATTTCCATTGGTTTTCTGTGCTTTTTTCTTCCATGTGCATAATGTTGATTTACTTATGCCTGTTTCATATGAGAGCATTCCTAACGAAATGCTCTCTGGTGGTAATAGCCTTGTTACAAAACTTTCCTTCTCTTCTTTCGTGTATTTTCTAATTTGTCTTGTATAAAATAATCATCTCTCCTCCGTTCGAGAATATCATATATTATTCCTTACGACAACTATCTTAACACAAGGGGTGGACAGACAAACCATTCACTACAGTTCCATTCATTGATGCCCATAATCGTGCATTCGAGTATCTTGGAGGTATGCCTTTGAAATAGTGTATGACCAAGATCGTGTGCTTGCAGTATCTGAGAATTCTGGAGATATTATTTACACTGAAAATTTTCAAAACTATATCGATACTATGAAATACAAAGTTAGGCTTTGTAGAGGTTTTGATCCTCAAAGTAAGGGCAAAGTAGAAGCCTTAGTAAAATATGCTAAATATAACTTTGCTATAAACCGAATATTTATAGATGTTGATTCTCTTAACGAAGGCTCGTTTAAATGGCTTGATAGAACAGGTGATGGTAAAAACCACCACATACATTTCTATAATTAACTTAAATTTCATAATATGGAATGTCCTCCACAAGGTAATGTATATTATTGCGTCCTATGAAGAAAGGTTTAATCTGTCTTTGGCACAACTATTATCAATTTCAAGCCTTCCATCAAGTAAGAAGCTTTCTAGCTTTTTTGATTGGTTACGGCAATAAGCGAGCGATACCTTACCTATTGTACTTAGTTGATCTTAATATCTGGCTATACTAAAAAAGCACGTTAAAGGAAATTGAAGGAGGCCAACTTAGACCTTTAGGAACATTAAATGAAAATTAGATGGTATATTTTAGGGCCTGTGTTCCGGTTTTTCATTCCGTTACTTTACAGACCCAGTTTTCAATTGAATAAAATTAATTATTCAAAATCGATTTTATATATTTCTACATAAACTTGATCTTCTTCATCAAAAACTTTATCAACTAACTCTCCACCATTTCTTTCTATAATTTTTATTGATCCAATATTATCATCATCACATGTTATTAATAACTCTTTAGTATTCATTTGTTTTACTTTTTCTAGACTTAATTTTAATAATTTGGTTCCATAACCGTTACCTCGATATGATGGAGGTACATCATACCCTATATGACCGTATATTTTCAGAGGTTCGTTCCTTATTCTAATAATCCCTAATATTTCTTTTGATTCACTTGTCAACCAGAAAGTTGAATATTGTACCCATCCTTTAGGTAAATTGATCCCTTTAGAATGCTCTCTGAGGGTATCAACAAACTTTTTAAAGTCTTCGAGTGCACCTTTATATAGATTATAATGAACATTTTCATATGCATTTTTATAATCCTTTACAACAATTTGGAAAGCAGCTCTATATTCATACGATGGTTCTATTAAAAATAAGTTTTTGCTCATTTTCTTAGCTCCTTTTATATAATTTATTAAACACAAGGATAGGTAACATATTTGCTCATCTAGTGTATTAATAACCATTATACTCTAACAGTAAAAATATATCTTCAGCTACTCTGGAATTTCTCTGTCAAAGTGCTGTGATTCTTAAAATTTATAAATATAATAAATACTAAATAAACTAATTTAATTATCATACATTTAAGACTTACTCTTTTAGCTGCCCCTGAGTATACAGCCCTAAATTTCACCCATGTATTCTTGACGAAAATACTCTATGCTATTTCCAATCAAGTTTATTTTAAGGGTTTTGCCGTAATCGTGACAGAAGCTACGGTTTCAGATTCTTCGGAGAATATAAATGGAATCATTAATGAGGGCCACTTAAGAACCTCTAATTGTCTTCATCCTTTTAAAAAAAAGTTAGAAACGATATAATCGACTTCCTCACAGTGTTTATGCATTTATTTTTCTAATCTTTTGGTAATACATTTTTACTTATTAGTGTACTATACTAATAAACTAATTAGATTTTCCTGATATTAATTCTATTAATATTTTTTCTAAACTGTCATGGAAGTTGGGTTGCACGGTAAAACCTATACTATTTATAGACTAGAAATAAATAGTATAGAAAATTATTCTTTATCAACTTCTTTTAAAACATCATAATTTCTTTTAATAACATTAATTAATTCTTGGCTATAATATTCTACCTGCTACCTAAGATAAAGATAACTCTTGAACCATCTATCATTATGACATATTATTGGTATTTAAAGATCAGATGCCTCTTATATTACATGTTACACCAAGTTAGGTTTTTTTTGTATAATTATCTTATCCTCTGAAAATTAATTCGTTAATACATTTCTTGTATAGATTTGCCAGTCTCTCTATGGTTTCTGCGTTATATTCAAAGATATTATAAAAGAAATGAAACTGAAGTTTATCATTTGCAATTGATCCGATAACTTCAATAGAGTAAGGTCTAACTAACTCTATACTAATATTCCTTTCAATTTTAAAATCAGATTCCGTAATTATATCACTATTCCGCTTGTTATCTATCGTAATCTCACCCAAATAGTTGAATCCAATTTCTGAGTTTGTATTAAATTTTAACTCTTTCTTAAGGCGCAATGGAGTTATATATTTTAAAATTCCATATCCTAAACCGTTATTTGGTATTTGCTCCAAAGTATTTTTAACATAACTTATTTTTTCAATTATATCTTTTGAATGTGGAAGTTTTAAAACAACTGGGTATACTTGCGTAAAAAAGCCAATAGTTCTACTCAAATTAACATCTTTAAATATTTCCTCCCTTCCATGACCTTCAAACTCTATTAAGACTCTTTGTAATTCTTTCCATTCTTTCAATGCCATACCAAAAGCAGTGAGTAAAATAGTTTTTATATTGGTATTATAAAACTTACACGTGTCTTCAACTATTAGATTTGTTGATTTGTTATCAAAATCTATAGTTATAATCTTAAGATTTTTTTTACGTTTCTTATCATTATTTACTTGATAATCTTTTGGTAGAACATCTGTTTCCTCTTCAAGTATATTTTCCCAATATTTTAATTCAGCCAATAATTTATCGCTTTCTGCATACTTTTGTGTTTTACTCATCCAAGTTTTAAATGAAGTGGTTTTTTGTGGCAATTCTATTTTTTGAGCCTGCTCTACCTGTGCATATCCTAGTTTAAAATCGTCAATTAATATTCTCCATGATATAATGTCAGCAACCAGGTGACTTATTGTTATAAATAAATAATTTCCACTGTTAGACAACCTTCTAAACAAAACCAGTCTAAGCAACGGGCCCTTTTTTAAATTCATGACATGTTTATTATCTGCTACCAATTGAACTCTTTCTTGAAACTCTTCATCAGTATCTTCTAGACACTCTATTATTTCCAACTCAAATAGATTCTCTTCCACGCCTCTATTCTTTATCATTATCCGGTCAGCGGACAGAAAAAATACCGCACGTAGATAATCATGATGTTCAACAATTTTTTTAATGACTTCAGTTACTATTTTTGGATTAAACCCCTCTTCTTTATAAACAAGATTAGATAAATTAAAGTGATTAATGTTAAGCAAGTCATCGTTAAAGAGTAACCTTTGAATTGGGTTTACACAAACTTCACCAGTAATCACCCCTTGTTCACCTCTAAACATATCTTCCTTGCTGATACATTTACTAAATTCTTTAACAGTAGGATAAAGGAAGATATCATTAAAATTTGCTTTCAAATTTAATTTACTCATTTCAGCATAAACGCCAATAGCTTTTATGGAATCACCACCAAGATATTGAAAGTTATCATTAATGCCCAAGCGGTTTTCCCTTAAAACTTTTTGCCATATATTAACCAATTGCTTCTCTAATTCTGTTTTCGGAGGTTCATATTCGACATCTGATGTGATTTTAATCGCATTCAATTGGCGTACGTTTATCTTTCCAGTTTCTGTTAATGGGATCTTATCTATTTTCATAATATAAGCTGGAATCATATATTCAGGAATCCTTTGCATAAGGAATTCTCTAATTTCTGGCTGATAAAGTTCTCTGTTTGCTATAATATATGCGCAAAGATATTTCTCCTCATCTTTAGAGCGAACTATCACCACTGCCTCTTTAATTTCAGGATGTTTTAGGAGATGACTTTCAATCTCACCTAACTCTATACGATAACCACTAATACTGACCTGATTATCAATTCTTCCACAAAATTCAATTAACCCATCAGGAGTAATCCTGCCCAAATCGCCAGTTTTATACATTCTTTTATCTTTTACAAATGGATTCTTCAAAAATCTTTCATTTGTCAGTTCAGGACGATTTAAATAACCACGCGCAACCCCATCTCCTGAAATATAAATTTCCCCTACCACATCGTATGAAACTGGCTCCAGATTACGATCTAACACATATATTTCCGTATTATATATAGGACTACCAATTGATACAGTTCTTTTCCTATGTTTATACGGATTAAAAATGTAATCCATACACCCTACAACAGTTTCAGTAGGACCATATTCATTGTGAATCTCTATTTTTCCTTTAAAATTATCATATATATCTTGAGCAAGTTGGGTTTCCAATTCTTCGCCACCAACAATTATTCTTTTAAGTTTTGAATCTGGATATTTTTTATTTCTAACAAGCTTTAAATGCGAAGGAGTTAATTTAATTATGTCAACCCTATTATCTTCTAAAATTTTCGAAACCAGATTGTCATATTTTTCTCCACGATAAACAATTATCATATTCCCTGTTATTAAAGGTGTAAAAATCGAGGTTACAGTTAAATCAAATGAGATTGAAGTATATAGTGGAAAAGTAATATTTTCATATTTTTCGGCAGCATACTGAATATAATTAACAACACTATGGTGTTCTACCATAACTCCTTTAGGGTTGCCAGTAGTTCCTGAGGTATATAAAATATATGCTAAATTGTTTGGTCTAATATCAATATCTAGATTGGTCTCTTTACCTGCATAAATTCTTTCATCATCTAATCGTATTACTTGTTTATTATATTTAGATAGTAAATTCATTTTTTTGTTCGTCAATATAATATCTGTAGCACTATCTTCAATAATATATGAAATTCTACTTTGATATACAGGATCAATCGGTAAATAAGCTCCACCTGCTTTTAATACCCCTAAAATTGCAATTATTGTCTCAATACTGTTTTCCATTATTATACAAACAATTGAATCTGATTTTACTCCTTTATCTCTTAATAATCTAGCTAACTGGTTGGCTTTCCTGTTTAACCTATCGTTCGTTATTTGTCTTCGACCATCTTCTACAGAAATCTTATCAGGTGTTTTTACAACCTGCTCTTCAAATAGTTCATGAATTAATCTATTATTAGAAAAATACTCTTTTGTATTATTAAAATCATATAATATCTTATTTTTTTCTTCTTCATCTAGAAGTTGGAGATCATTTAATTTAATTGACATATTGTTTAAAACGGTTCCTATAATAGATTCAAAATAAATTGCAATTCTTTCAATCACACTTTTCTCAACTGAAGGAGAATAATAAAATGAAAATACAATCTTATCATTATTTTTTCTATATACAATCATAAATTTTGTATTCTCTTTTTCAATACGTTGAAGATTATGTATATCCTCAGAAGCAAAAACTAAATCAAAAATCCAATCAAAAGGTTGCTCTGTTTTATAATTTAGTTCATCGATAATTTTTTCAAAGGGATAATCTTGATTTTCACATATTTCAATAAAGAGTTTTCTGACTTCTAAAAGAAAATCTTTAAAACTTACTTTATCTTCAATCTTTTTTCTTAGTACGACCATCTCATTAAATAGTTGATCCCGTTGGTCCTTCAAATACACTGGAATGGCTACTAATACGTCATCCTGATTTGTATATTTATATAAAAAAGTCAAAAAAGCCGAAAGCAAAAATACATAAAGAGAAACATCTGAATTTTTACTTAGTTTGATTAATTGTGCTGTTAGCTCCTCATTCAAACTAATAACGTACTCGTCTTTATCCTTAAGACTTATATTATTATCCATAAATTGCTTTACTTCCAAACCATGCAACTGATTAACCCAATACTCTCTTTGTTTTTTATACTTTTTTGTTGACAATAAAACATTATCGAATTTACTCACCTAATAACACCTCTCTCCTGTGGTTCTGATTAAAATTCAAAAGCGACTCCCTTAACATTAGCTTCATTTATATTTTCCATAGTTTTCTGTTTTCTAAAAGAAACAATCCACTATGCATAATTATTAAATCGCCACTAATTTTTTCACATATTCTTTAAAGATTTCCTATTCCACCGAATATTCATAGCCATTGTCTTAATGAGAAACTAAAGCTTTTATATTATATCCTTTTATGGCAATAATCAATGCGTTAGAGCTACCAACTCCACCACTTAAAGACCACATAGTAAAATCTTCTTTTAATAATAGAGTCATAGGAAGTTTTAAAAATCAAACTGTAATTCCTCCCCGAGCGAATCTTCACTCAATTCTATATCTTCACTAGATGTATCTAATAAATTAATATCATATACTTTAATATTCTTATCTTTCACAACACTCCCAAGAATATCAATATAATGCTGACAAAACCTTTCTATAGTCTTTTCTGTATATAACCCTGTTGAATATTCAGCGCGCAATGTTAGATAATCTTCTTTTTCTACTAAAGTTATTACAATTTCAAATTTAGCACTAGTACTCTTTAATGAATACGTTTCTAAAATCAAGTCTTCAATTTCAATTTCGGTATGATCCATGTTTTGTAATACAAAAGTTGTGTCAAATAATAAATTTCTATTTAATGTTTTGCGGATATTTAAGTTTTTTACTATTTTATCCATATTAAAATTTTGATTATTTAATGCATTGAGCAGATTTTCATGAACTTGACCTAATAAGTCAATAAAGGTTTTTCGACTATCTATATAATTTCTGATTGGAAGCACATTTACAAACATACCTACAATATTTTCTAAGTCAGCCTGTGTTCTACCAGATGCTGGAGTCCCCACAACTATATCTTCATTATTAGTATATTTTGATAACAAAATGCAATATGCAGTTAACAAATATGAGTAAAGAGTGACTTTATTTTCTGAAACAGCTTGTTTTATTGTCATTGTAATCTCTGCATCTATCTTTAAATCAATCTCATCTCCAGCAAAACTTTGAACTCCGGAACCTCGTGTAAAATCAATAGGCATATCTAAAGGACGTGGTTCTTTTTGATACATATTCATCCAATAATTGTCCTGTTTTTTAATAATTTTTTGGACTTCACGGCTATTTTCCCAAACCGCATAGTCCTTATATTGGATTTTAAGCTCTGGTAAGTCACTATTTTCATATAAGCCCATAAAATCTCTTAATATAACTTGAATTGAAATGGCGTCAGCTATTATATGATGAATGTCTAGCGTTAAAATATGTTTTTCCTGATTAATTTTTGCAATTCCCACCCTTAATAGTGGTGCTACAGAAAGATCAAATGGTCTAATAAATTTTTCTTTCAATGTATCTAGTACTTGATCTTCAGTAACTTGATAATATTCAATATTAAAATGTACGTTCATATGCACCTTTTGAACCGGCTGATTATCCACCATTTCAAAAGAAGTTCTAAGACTCTCATGACGTTGTACCAAGTGATAAATGACTTCTTCAATTCTTTTAATATTCAGCACCCCTATAAGTGTAGCTGCTCCTTGGATATTGTAACTTGTGCTATCTTTTTGAATTTCCTGTGCTGAAAATAATTTTCTTTGACTGGCAGATAATGGGTAATGCTCGTTTGCTTTTGTTTGTTCTATAGAAACATAATCCTCTTTAACTGAATTTTTAATATAATTACTAATACCACGAATAGTAGGTAGTTTGAACATATCCGGTAAAGAAATTCTAATAGTAAACTTTTTTTGAATCTTAGAAATTAAATTTATTACCTTTAGAGAATGACCTCCCAGATCAAAGAAATTAGAATCAATTCCGATAAGATCTTTCTCTATATTCAATTCTTCAGCCCACATTTCAACAATGTGTTTTTCCATTATAGTTAAAGGAGGTGTATATGTACCCACAATCCTCATTTCTGGTTCAGGCAACGCTTTTCGATCAATCTTGCCTCCTGCTGTTAATGGAATTTGATCTAATTCTATGAAATAAGTGGGAATCATGTATTCAGGCAACTGCTGTTTTAAATAGCTTTTAAGTAATATTAAAATATCATCTTCTTTTACATCATCGATATCCCGCTTTTGCTTATGGACTTTTGCATATAATGGAAAGTGTCTGTTGTAACGTTCCTTCTCCTGACTACTTGAGGATTCTAAATTCTTTCTCACAATATAGCTACATAAGTTTTTATTGCTATCTGCATCATTTTTTGCTACTACTAAACACTGTTCAATAAGTCCACTATCGAGGATCTTATTTTCAATCTCCCCTATTTCAATTCTAAATCCCCTGATCTTAATTTGGAAATCTATTCTGCCTAAGAAATAAATTCTTCCAACATCATCCCATCGAGCTAAATCTCCTGTCCGATACATTTTCTCGCCTGGTCGAAATGGGTTATCAACAAAAGCTTGATTACTTTTCTCTTTGTTGTTTAAATAACCTAATCCAACCCCTTTTCCACCAAGACAGATTTCTCCACTAATACCAGTGGGCATTAAATTAATATTTTTATCTAGAATATAAACTTCCAAATTGGCTATAGGTTTTCCAATTGGGATCTGCTCTCCTTCATCTCCCTTAATTTGGTGATAAACAGACCCAATGCTTACTTCAGTCGGACCATATAAATTAATTATATTGATCTTCGGATATTTTTTTAGAAATTCATGTGTAGTACGAGCAGTAACCTCTTCACCACCTAAGATAATATTTCTTAGCGATTTAAATTTTTCCTTCTGTTCTTCTGTATCTGAGATTTGATTTACTATTGTATTAAACACCGAAGGAACAAAGTCTGTTAATGTTACTTGATGTTTTTCAATTAATGCGCTCAAATTTTCGGCAGTTAAGGCATAAGATGGTGGCAGTATGACGACTTGCCCTCCATTCATCAACGGCCAGTATATTTGCCAAACAGCACTATCATAAACATATCGAGTAGTTTGTAAAACTGACTTCGCTGAGACTTTTCCAAAATAGTCATTCATCCATAGAAAACGATTCAAGACACCCCGGTGTGGAACCATGACCCCTTTAGGTTTTCCTGTTGACCCAGAAGTATAAATAATATAAATTAAATCTTCCTGGTCAATCTTAACATTTGGATTTCTTTCTAAACCTTCCAAATCGCTAGCCTTGACCTTCAAGAAAGAATATTGATCAGTTGTTTCAGCTTGTAGAACATCTGTATCTTGAGCTGTTAGCACAATTTTACAATTTAAATCTGTTAAAATCGCCTTGGTTCTCTGTTTAGGCCAATTGACATCAATAGGAACAAAAGCAGCACCCATTTTCATAACAGCTAATATAGAAATAATAAGTTCTAAAGAATGATCAATCATAATCGGTATATAATCATTTCTTTTCATACCCTTTTGTATCAATATAGATGATAATTTATTGGCTTTATTATTTAATTCTCTGTATGTTAATTTTTGGTCTTCAAATATAATTGCTGTATGATTTGGTATTTTTGTCACCTGCTCTTCAATTAAATCCTTTATTGATTGATTCATTGGATAATCTACAGCAGTATTATTAAAATGAAAGAGGATCTCTTCTTTTTCCTTATCTGTTGTTAACCCGATATATTTAATCTTTTTATCAGGATTAAATATAATTATTTCAAAAATTATATTTAGATGTTTAATAAACCTTTGGATTGTAGTATCTTTATAAAGATTACTATTATAATTAATCTGCCCTTGAATACATTTATCATCTCGGTTAAAAGATATTTTCAAATTAACAGGAATTTCGCTAATATATTCTTTCTTTTGAATATTATTAAGCACTACACAGATATCAAAAAGCGGAAAATTATCCTTGATATTCTCTAACCCAAGTTGATAAATTAATCTTTCAATTGGATAGTTAGCATTTTCAAACGCTTCAATAATCGTATGTTTGCATAACGCTAAAATATCTTTAAAATTCATATCTTCATTTATTTGATTTCGAAAAGCCAGTACCGTATTAACAAATGTACCCTCTACATTTTGCTTTAAAATTGGCCCACCAATGATAATATCATTACTATTTGTCAGCTTATTTACTAAAATTATGATACCAGAGACCAATAGCATATAAAGTTTCAGATCATAATTTTTGCATATTTGCATCATCCTAACATATAGTTTATCCTCAATGGTAAAATTTTCAGTTTTGAAACTTTGGTTATTTCTTTTCTGGTCATATGGAATTATAGATTTTTTTAGATCCCCTTCCAGTTTCGATAACCAATAATCTCTTTCTTTGCTATTTTGTTCAGATTCAATCATCACTTCATCAGAATTCAATTTTTTCATAATGTTTCTCCAATCTCAATAAATATATTTCAACTTCAAATAGATTTTCATAGAATTTCAAAAACTATAAAGTCTTTGTTTAAATCAAAACTCCAAAGATTCTTCAGATACTACTCCAGAACCCATCTTAAATTACTGCAGAGTCCTATTCTAAAACAGTGCTCACAGCGCTGTGAGCGGTCTCTCAATCTTTAGTCTATCATACTTTCATGATACAACGAGGCAATTGCCTTTATATTCCTTCGTACATCCTTGTGGGGTAACACCGATAACGTCCCTCATTCATCGGTCACACACTTGATACCATATAGCATATTTACCTTTTCACTAGTCTGTGACTCTCTAGTATTAGATGCCATTTCGGACAGTTCTATTCTCTCCTTACAGCACATATTGCTGTTGCTTTTAAAGTTTGTTCTCCTAGCTTTGCTTACCGTTGGGTGTTTACCTTTTTGTAACCTGCACTCTATGGCAGTTGGATGTCATGTAATGAAATTTTCTATTCCAAATAACCAACTAGGCACCAAATCTATTTGATCTAAAATTGTTTAAGCCATGAACTCTAATTAATTCATATCTTGAAACAAGATGCCAGTGTGTGAAGCTTTACCCCTCTTATCGGAGTAAATAGCAACTGTTAAATTCATCGCCTATAATACCTTTGGGTAACCTCTACCTAAATACTACTTCATAGAAGCTGCGAATAAGGTGAGAATGCATTATTTCGAGTTTAAACGGTTCTATGAACTTAAATATATGAGATCCCCAAAAGATACTAAAAGAGCGCTTACATTAACTGCCCTGAAATTAGTCAGATTGGTTTAGTCCCTACATAAAACCAATCGACTATACTTACCTGAACGGAATACAAATCTTTTGATTTGGTACGCACTGTTTTTTCCTTCAAAATTCTTTTTCCAGTTCAGCTATTGACGACTTACCACTGGACCCTCTAAAAATCAAAATCTACATCATCAATATCAATATTTAATTTTACTTCTCGAATTTCTTCACTAAATCTGCTATCATCAATTACTTCAACCCCTAGGTCCTTTATTTCGAGTACAGAAGGAACAGAATTTTTATGAAGACTTTTCCAACGCTCATCTGCTTTATAAATATCATTTAGACTGCTAACATTAGGTATGCCAGTTCTTTTACAAAGTTCAACAAATCTGTTCATTCTTTCGTAAATTACTTTACTGTTTGGTTCTATATCTAATACTCTTTTTTCAATCATCAGCATTTCTTTGGTATACGTAGGATATACTAATTTATCGTCTGCACCCCACTGGTTTGAATTTACCTGACCATTGACAAAGTATTTGAAAGGATTAGCATGAATTTGATAAATAAACTCACTAACTTGTTCAATTAAATCTAATGTTTCTTGAAAATCTTCTTCTGTTTCCCCAGGATAACCGACAATCCAGAATGTAGAGGTCTTGATACCCGCTAAAGCAAGATTATATAAAGCTTCTTTGATCTGAATTGGAGTAATTTTTTTGCCCATTAATTTTAATATTCTTTCAGAACCGCTTTCCATTCCTAGTCTAGCTCTATAAAAACCACCTCTTCGCCACAACCGAGTGTTGTCCTGATTACATACATGCCTGTCTGCCCGAAGATAGCCGTCCCAATAAATCGGCTTATTATTCTTGATCATTTCTTTAGCTAGCTTATCAATAATAGGATTTAAGAGCGAATCACACATCGAAATTAGGCGAACTCCATATTTTTGATTAATTTCGACTAATTCCTGAGCAGTTTTCATCTCATTTTTTTTTCTAAATTTACCTCTCATCACAGTTTCAGAACAAAATTTACAATTAAATGGGCATCCAGTAGAGCCGGTTGAACCTAAATATAAATAGTTATCCAGATCAAAATCAGAAAAATCGGGTATTCTAGACTCTGATAAGTCAAGCTCCTCTTTAATATCCTTTTGAGTTATAACCCTTTTGGAATCAAGTACCTCATTTTGCAATATTTTCAACCAAGGCAGTTCACCAGCCCCTATGATGATTCTATCAATATAATCTACTGTTTTTTCCAAAAAGTATTCAAAATCTGGAGTACCATAGGCAAGTTGATTTGAATAAACTCCCCCTCCCATGACTGTCAATATGTCAGGAAATTTTTCCTTGACCAGTTTAAAAACGTAAAGTGAAGCTGGAAGATTGTCCTCATATACCGATAAACCCAAAATATCTATTTTCTCGATTTCTAGAAAATCTAATATATCCTTTTGTAAATCAACATAAAACATTTCGATTATTTTGTTGAGTTCATTGAATTGAACCTTATTTAAGCTATGAAAATATATTTCCTCGAAAATATTCTTAATTAAATCAAAATAATCTAATTCATTTCTGTAATTGATATTAGCCATCATATGATTTTGGAGCACTTCACGACCAATATTATAAAAGCTCCAGTTATTCTCTAACCCTGTAATCTTACAAACTGTTATAAAATATTTTTCCTTAAGCTTTTCAAATTCATTTAATGTGTTAAAATCAATTGTTTTAACACAATATCCATGGTGTTCTATAAACGACTTTAATGTTGATATACCCAGTGGTGGCATCTGAGGCGCCCAATAAGGCATCAGTCCTAGTAAGATTTTTTCACTTTTATTTGTTTTTTTTATCATTTAAACTATCCCCCTTCTAAAAATTAAAATCTTCATCATTCTCAAATAAGCTATCTGTTTCAACTGTCAAAATATTTAGGTTGTGTGATAATGTAATGTCTTTCAGTTTGATGTTTTTGTCATTACTAACTGCTGCAATAATTTGCTGGTAATAATCAGAATATTTTTGAATGGACTTTTCTTTAAATAGTCTTTTACAGTAAGACATAAAAAATATTAATTTTCTGCCGTTTGTAAAGCCTCTTAATTTTAAATCAACTTCAGACTGCATATCTTGATAATTACTAATTTTGTCATCGTTTTTTAAAGATTTTAAAACAAAGATAACCTCTTCCTCAAGTTGTAGAGAAAAAATCGTATCATAAATAGGATTTCTACTTAGATCTTTCACATCTATTAATTGATCTACTAAGTTTGCAAACGGATATTCTTGATTTTCAGAAGCTTTTAACAAATTCTGTTGAACATCTTGTAAAAATTCTCTAAACGATTTTTCTTTGTTGACATTATTTCTTAATACTAAAATATTAGCAAACATACCCATCATATTTTCAATTTCTGAGTGCCTTCTACCAATCGTTGGAGTCCCAATAACTATATCATCTTGTCCAATTGTTATTTTTCGCAATAGGACATAATAGGCTGCTAATGTTATACTAAATAATGTGGTTTTTTCTTCCAAAGCAATTTCTTTTAACCTAGCAACATCTGCATTTTCGATTTCAAAACTTAGTGTCCCACTGTCTGTTGAAAAAAACGATGGGCGATCAAAATCTGTAGGTAAATTTAATTTAGGTATTCCATCCTTAAATTCATTTACCCAATAGTTTTTTTGTTCTAACTTTATTGCCTGTGCTTCCTTACTTTGCTGCCATTGCGCATAATCTTTATATTGAATTTTTAATGGTTGTAAAGTTTGGTCTTTATAAAATGCTAAGAAGTCATTTTCCAGAATCTTTACAGATGATCCATCAGCAATTATATGATGGATGACGATTACAACATAATTTTGATTATTCGCCATATTAATAATTCCAACCCGGAATAAAGGTAATTCATGAATGTTAATTTTTTTTCTCACAAACCCAAGTAAGTTATTCAATTTATCTTCTTGAAAATATTCAATCTGATAATTGACTTTTCGATGAATTTTTTGAACGACCTTCTGACCATTGCTTACAAAAGTAGTTCTCAGACCTTCATGTCTTTGAACAAGCTCATCAAAGGCTTGGGATAATTTATTGTTTTGAACTTCCCCCTCTAATTCAAACGCATGAACTATACCTAAACTATTATCATTTGTACCGTTACTGTTCATAAAGCTTAACATATATACCCACTTTTGTTGATCAGAAACTTCATAGTATTCTTGATCATTGACTGGCTTAATATTGATTAGTTTATTTTTAGTTCTGTGGGATAGATATTCACTCAATTCTCTTATTGTAGATTTCTCAAAAATTTCATTCAATGGAATACTCACATTGAACTCTTGTTGTATTTTACTAACTAGCCTCATTGCTTTTAATGAGTGCCCACCCAGTTCAAAGAAGTCTACGTCTATCCCGATTATTTCTTCTTTTATTTCCAGAATTTCTCTCCATATCCCTACTAGCTTATTTTCTGTCATATTACGAGGTGGTACATAATTTCCAATTACCTCAAGATCAATTGCTGGTAACCTTTTTCGGTCTATCTTGCCTGAGATGGTAGTAGGCATATGATCTAGAATAATAAAATGAGTTGGAATCATATATGCAGGCATTTGTTTCTTTAGCTTTTTTGTTAAATCTTTCTTTAACTCTTCAGGGTTGATATCTCCATTTGTTTCTATATATGCACACAGTATCTTATCTTCTTTAAATTCTACAGCTACTACTATTGCTTTTTCAATATTGTTTTCTTCCAACAAATGACTTTCAATCTCGCCTGCTTCAATTCGATAGCCACGGATTTTTATCTGATAATCTTTTCTACCTCGAAATTCAATATTTCCATCAGCAAGCCATCTCCCCAAGTCGTCAGTTTTATATAAGACTTCTTCGCTATTATAAGGATTCTTGATGAATTTCTCCTTCGTTAATTTTGGTTGGTTTAAATAACCTCTTCCAACTCCTAAACCAGCGATACAGATTTCACCAACTACTCCAATAGGAACAACTTGATTATTTTTACCTACTATATATATTTTGTAATTTAAAATTGGCTGACCAATAGGAACATTAGCTTTCTCCTGTTTCTTACATTCATAATAGGTTGCACAGACCGTAGTTTCGGTAGGTCCATACGTATTAAACACTCGACCTTGTTCTAATAGGTGATTAATATATTCTCTCTTTAGGACATCTCCGCCACTAATATAAGTATGAATACTATAGCCATGATTAATTTTATTTAGCTCATTTAAAAGTAAAGGGGAACAGGTTATCATGGTAATTTTTTTCTGTTCAATGAACTCTGCTAACAATGTAAGATCCTTTAAAATATTGTTAGCAGGTATAGCTAAGCTGCCTCCTTTCAATAAGATGGGGTACATCTCTTCAACAAAAGCATCAAAGGAATAAGAAGCTTGTTGAAGCATCACATCTTCTTCTGAAATTTCAAATTGATTATAAAAACTCATAATATATGCTGATAAGTTTTTTTGTTCGATTAACACTCCTTTAGGATCTCCAGTAGATCCCGAAGTATAAATTACATATGCCAACTGTGTAGAGGTAATATCTAATTCAAACTTCTCATTGGATTCGTCTTCTAATTGTTTATCAGTTACATTTATGACCAAAATGTTTTTTAAATAAATATTGTATCTTTTATGCAATCCATTATGGGTGAGTAATATTTGTGTGTTACTATCTTCTAAAATAAATCTTACCTTATCTTGTGGATAATCTGGGTCTATTGGTAAATATGCACCACCCGATTTTTGAACTGCTAAAATAGCTACTATCATATCTGCTGATTTTTCAAACATTAAACTAACAATTTTTTCAGAAGTAACCCCTTTTTCAATGAGAATTCTGGCTAATTGGTTAGCTTTTTCATCTATTTCTCTAAAACTTAGGTTGTGATCCTTAAAGATGATTGCTGTCTTTTCAGGAGTTTTTTGCGCCTGTTCTTCAAAATCGGATAAAACAGATTTAAATTTTGTTAACATTGATTTAATTTTCATAATAACTACCTCCCTTCGTTTTAAACGAGACCCTTTAATAATCTCAAATTAACATACACAATAATTTAAGGTTTAAATGTTCATTTTCAGAATATATGATCCTGTACTCCAATATTTGGTTTGATTTCACAAGATAATTCCATGCTTTATTGAATTATTCTAAGACTATAGCAACCAATATATTTACCATAATTGCTGATTATATTGTTCTTTTTTTGCTCCTTTAGATAGTGGAACAACATTCATGTATTGTATTGTATTGGAATCAGTGTAATAATATCTTTCTTTACATATTTATATATTTTTCACTAATTTTTTATTTTATTCTATACTTTACTAATTCAACTTTTATTACAAAAATCCTTTTAGATTTAATGAATTTTTATATTAGATTGCCTATCATGCATCAAAGTCGGATAATTAAAAGATCCAATTATAGATATGGTCTGTCCTTTATAATGACCTAATTTAATATATGGTAACATAAATTCATTATCTGTTTTCTTACACATCCACCTGTTTCTCAAACAATTAATGTATTGTTTTATCCTTTGGTTGATCTACTTTCGTATCATTGAACTCAAATTGTAATTGGTTACTCTCTGCTTCTGTTAGTAATTCAATTTCATCTATTTTTATTTTGTTATTACTCGTTATGTTATCTAATATTCTTATATAATGAGTGCCTATTCTTTCTATTGTCTCTTTATTAAATAACTTTGAACAATACTCTATATTTAGTTCTATCGAGTTATCTCTTTCTAAAGCATTTAAAGTTAACTCAAACTTGCATCCTTTATTTTCATTATTATGATATTTTAGTAAAAGACCTTCTAATTTAATGTCACTGCCAGTTAGCGTATCTATCATATTAAACATTACATCAAATAATGGGTTTCTACTTCTATCTCTTCTTATATTTAATTTATCAACTAAAACTTCAAGTTGATAACTTTGGTTTTCATAGGCTTTTAGAGAATTCTCTCTTACTTCTTTTAAGAAGTCTAAGTATTTTTTATCTCCTGATGGTTTATTTCCTAAAGCTAAAACATTTACAAATATGCCCATTATATTTTGAAGATCTGAATGCGGTCTTCCCGCTATTGGCGTTCCTATTACTATATCCTCTTGTCCACTATATTTTGATAAAAGTATATTAAATGCTGATAGTAATACCATATGCATTGTAGTTCCTGTCTCTTTTGCAAGTTTTCTTAACTCTTCTGTAGTTTTCTCATCCACTTCAAATCTTACATTATCCCCTTCAAAACTTTGCATTGCAGGTCTTTCATAATCATATGGCAAGTTTAAAATTGGTGTTTCACTATTGAACTTATTAATCCAATATTCTTCTTGTTTCTTCATTTCCCCTGATTTTAAAAATCTATTTTGCCATGTTGCAAAATCCTTATATTCAAGCTTCAAAGGTTCGAAGGATTTCCCATTATATAAGTCTGTAAGCTCTCTTATTAATATGCTCATAGATACACCATCCGATATTATGTGATGCATATCTATTAATAAGTATGTTTTTTCTCTAATTTCTACAAGTTCTACTCTAAATAATGGTTCATTTTCCAAGTCAAATTTTCTTACAAATTTATCGATAATGGTTTCTATTTCTTCATTTTCTTTTCTATCTACTAGTTTAAATTTATCAGAATTAGATATTTTTTGTACTATTTGACCTTCAATAGTTCCAAAATAGGTTCTTAATGCTTCATGTCTTATTACGAGCTTTTTAAACGTTTCTTCTATTTTTATTTTGTCCACTTTTCCCTCTAATTCAAAAGTTGCAGGCATGTTATATGCTACACTATCTTTATTCAATTGTTGAAGTATATACATTCTTTTTTGTGCTGATGATGCTTCATAATATTCCTTTTCTTCTACATTATCTATTGTTGAGTATGGATTTTTTTCTGCATTCCCAATGAATTTACATAAATCCTTTATTGTCGGCGATCTAAATAGCTCTTTTAATGGTATCTCTCTATTTAATTCTTTATGAATTTTAGACATAAGCACCATTGCTTTTAATGAATGTCCTCCTAAATCAAAGAAATTATCATTTATCCCTACTTTTTCAATATCTAAAATTTCACTCCATATTTTTGCTAATTTATGTTCCACTTCATTTCTAGGAGCTTCATATTCATTTAGATTAGAAGCTACATTTGGTTCTGGGAGAGCTTTTCTATAAAGCTTACCATTAGATGTTAATGGCATCACATCTAACTGCACAAAATAGGCAGGAATCATATATTCTGGTAAGCTCTCCTTGAGATAGCTCTTTAGATTTAAATCACTAATTTCTCTTTCACTTACCACATACGCACATATATATTTTTCGTTTTCTTTACTTTTCTTTAAAACAATAGCTGCTTCTTTAACATCTACATGTTGTAATAGTCTATTTTCGATCTCTCCAAGTTCTATTCTGAATCCCCTTATTTTAACTTGATTATCTATTCTACCTAAAAGCTCTATATTCCCGTCAGGCATCCATCTTGCTAAGTCTCCTGTCTTATACATTTTTGTACCTGATTCAAAAGGATTTTCTACGAATTTTTCCGCTGTTAGTTTTGGCTGATTTATATATCCCCTGGCAAGACCATCTCCTGATATACATAGTTCACCTGGCATACCAATTGGTATTACATTATTATATATATCAAGAATATATATTTGGCAATTAACCATAGGTTTACCTATTAATATTTTTGTTGAATTATTTACCTTCTGAGGTTCTATCAAATAAATGCTAGAATCCACACAGCATTCTGTTGGTCCATATACATTACTTATATAAGGTTTATCAAATGTTCCTAAATCTTGATAAAATCCCTTTATCGTATTTAACGATAATGCTTCTCCACCTATTATATACTGCTTTATTTCTAAGTTATTTTTCTTAAACAACTTGCTATTCAACATCATTTTCATATGCATTGGAGTTCCATCAGCAATCTCAATTTTATTCTTTTCGTAATATTTTATGAGCTCTCCACCATCTTTTCTTATATCCTCAGAAATTATATATAAACAGTGCCCATTTAGTATAGAAGCAAATATTTGTTTTATCGATGCATCAAAATAATAAGGTGATACTAAACCTATTCTAAGAAACTTGTCATATCTTTGATAAATATTTTTCTTTAAACCTAGTATCAAGTTACTTAAACTTCTATGTTCAATCATTACCCCTTTGGGTATTCCAGTTGTTCCTGAAGTATATATAACATATACCAAGTCACTTGAGTTATTTATTTTTTCTAAATCACTTGAATCCCCTTCATATAAATTTTCCTTAAATAAGTTTATACTCTTTCCATTAAAATCTATGCAATCTAATAAACTTTCTGTACTTAATAATATCTTACTTTCACAATCCTTTAGCATGTATTCTATTCTTTTTTTAGTATGATTTGGTTCTATAGGTAAATATGCTCCTCCTGATTTTAAAATTGCCATTATTCCTATTATCATCTCTAGTGATCTTTCTATCATTATTCCTACTATAGAATCACTCTTAACACCTTTATTTCTTAGTATCCTTGCAAGTTGGTTTGACTTTTCATTTAACTCTTTATAAGTTAATCTTTTATCTTCAAATACTATTGCAATATTATTCGGAGTTTTCTCAACCTGCTCTTCAAATAATTCTTGTATTGTTCTATCTTTGTTGTAATCATACTTTGTATTATTAAATTCATATAATATTTGATTTATTTCTTTTTCAGATAATATTTTAATATCTTTAATCTTCTGATTATAATCATTTAAAACTTCATTTAAAATGTGACTACAACTTTTAGTTAAATTTTCAATTGTAACTTTTGAAAATTTTCTAGCATTATATACTACGTCTAACTTTATTGAATTATCTCTGAGTATTTCAAATAAAAATGATATCTCATTTTTACTTGAATTGCATATATAATTGATATATTTTTCTTGATGTAAATTTTTCATACAAATAGTTATAGGAGTTAATTTCACATCATTAGCTACGTTATTTTGTAATAATACCATCGAATTTAAATAATCTTGATTTTTATATATTTCTAAAATCTGTTCCTTAATAGACATCATATATTCTAAATAAGTCTTTTCATAATCTATACAAGTTGTTAATGGTAACACTTTGCTATATATGATTTTTTTTCTACTTTCAGAATTGTAATAAGGAATTCCAACTGTAACATTTTTTTTAAACATATATTTAGATAAATTAATTTTTAATGTTGATACTAAAAAAACATATACTAAAAATTTATTGTTTCTACATATTTTGCTTAATTGAGTTCCACTTTTTTTATCTATTAACATGGAATAATTTTTCTTTTTATATGTTGTATCATCATAATAATCGTGTATAAGTCTCTCACTGTTTTTTGCCTCTCTTAGTTTTTCTTTCCAATATTCTAATGCATTAAATTCTTTCATAGAAAATCCCCCACTTTTTCATAAAATATACTTATAAATTAAATTCCTCTCCTAATATAGTTGAATGTGAATTATCACCAAAATGATCTTGCGTATGTTTTAAATTTATATTATCTAGTTCTACTTCTTTATCTATTGATATTGTTTTTAGTATATTTAAATAATCATTAATCATAATTTCTATAGTATCTTTATGAAAAAGCTCTATACAGTACACTAATTTTAAATTAAGAATCCTTCTTTCTTCTATTAATGTTAAGCTTAGATCAACTTTAGAAGTCTTGCTTTTCATATCATAAGTTTTTAATAAAAGCCTATTTAACTGAATATCATTACCATCTACTGTATCCACCATATTAAACATTACATCAAATAATGGATTTCTACTTGTATCTCTTTTTATATCTAGTTTTTCTACTAAAGTTTCAAGTTGATAACTTTGATTTTCATAAGCCTTTAGACAATTCTCTTTTACTGCTTTTAAGAATTCTACGTATTTTTTATTTCCTTCTAGTTTATTCCTTAAAGCTAATGTATTTACGAACATACCTACTATATTTTGAAAATCTAAATGTGACCTCCCTGCTACGGGTGTTCCTACTACTATATCATCATGTCCACTATATTTTGATAATAGTATATAGAATGCTGATAATAATACCATGTGTATTGTAGCCTCTGTTTCCTTTGCAAGTTTTCTTAACCCTTCTGTAGTTTTTTTATCAACTTCAACACTTACACTATCGCCTTTAAAACTTTGCATAACAGGTCTTTCATAATCATATGGCAAGTTTAATACTTGCATTTCACCACTAAATTTATGAATCCAGTATTCTTCTTGTTCTTTCATTTTTTTTGATTTCAAGAAATTATTTTGCCATGCAGCAAAGTCTTTATATTGAAGTTTTAAATATTCTAAAGTTTCTCCATTATATAAAACTGAAAACTCTTTTATCAATATGCTTATAGATACACCATCTGATATTATGTGATGCATATCTATGAATAAGTAGGTTTTACCTCTGTTTTCTACAAACTCTACTCTAAATAATGGCGCCTTTTCTAGCTCAAATGGTCTTACAAATTTATTTATAATAGTTTCTATTTCTTCATTATATTTTGTATGTATTAGTTTAAACTTATAAAAATTATTTATTTTTTGTATTATTCGTCCTTCAAAAACTTCAAAATAAGTTCTTAGTGCCTCATGTCGTAATGCTAAATTTTCAAAGCTTTCTCTTATTGTATCCTTATGAATCTCACCTATTAGCTCAAACACTACAGGCATATTATATGCTATGCTATCCTTATTAAACTGCTGAAGCATATACATTCTCTTTTGAGCTGATGACGACTCATAGTGCCTTTTATCTCCAACTTTCGCCACTTTTGAATATAGATTTTCTTCTGTAACCTCAATAAGCTTACTTAATTCCATTATTGTTGGTGACTTAAATAATGCTTTTAATTGTACTTCTCTATTTAATTCTTTATGAATTCTAGATATAAGAACTGTTGCTTTTAATGAATGTCCTCCTAAATCAAAAAAATTATCATTTATTCCTACTTTTTCAATATCTAAAATTTCACTCCATATTTTTGCTAATTTACATTCCACTTCATTTCTAGGAGCTTCATATTCATTTAGTGCTAAATTTTTATTGGGTACTGGAAGAACTTTTCTATCAATTTTTCCATTAGGTGTCAGTGGAAACTTTTCTAATTGTATAAAGAATGATGGAATCATATATTTAGGTAAACGCTCCTTTAAATAACTCTTTAAGTTCAAATAATTAATTTCTTTATTACATACTACATAAGCACATATATACTTCTCATTATCTTTATCTATCTTTGCTACAACTGCTACTTCTTTTATGTCTTCATGTTGCAATAACCTACCTTCTATCTCTCCGAGCTCTATTCTAAATCCTCTTATCTTAACTTGATTATCCATTCTTCCTAAGAACACTATATTTCCGTTTGGTAACCACATTGCTAAATCACCTGTCTTATACATTCTTTGGCCATATTCAAATGGATTATCTGTAAATTTTTCTGCTGTTAGTTCCGGCCTATTTAAATACCCTCTTGCTAATCCGTCCCCTGATATGCATAATTCACCTGGTATACCTATTGGCTGTATATTCCCTCTTCCATTTACTATATATGCTTTTAAGTTATTTATTGGCACACCAATAGGTATACTCTTAAATTCTTTTACTTGCCGTTTTATTACTGTATATGCCACTGATATATCTGTACATTCAGTTGGTCCATATATGTTGCAAAGAATGCACCTATTATTTTTCCATCCAATCCATTTCTCCATTTTAAATAATGATAGTTCTTCCCCACCCAATAGGAGATATTTCATACTTGCTAGCTTTATATAATGATCTTTTTCCGCTAACTCTATTATTGGATAAATAGCACTAGGTACACAATTAATCATGGTTATTTTTTTAAATTCTATAGTATTTAAAATATTATTAGCATCATAATATTTTAATTCTCTTAATATAATACTTCCGCCTGAAATTAATGGTGTTATAATATTTTTTATTGATGCATCAAAAGCAATAGATACCAAAATCATATTTTTTGTTGATTCGGAGATATCATATTGGTTTTTGTACCACCAACATAAATTAATTAAAGACTTATGATCAACGATAACACCCTTTGATTGTCCGGTTGAACCTGATGTGTATATTACATACGCCAAATCACTACTGTTGCTCATTTTTTTCACGTTATCATCCTGTTTAATATAAAATTCTGATTTATCTAAATATATAATCTTACCTTTAAAGTTCATTTCATAATTTAAATAGCTTTGGGTTAAGAGAATACTTGAGCCACTATCTTGTAGCATATAATTTATTCTCTCTACTGGATAAGAAGGATCAATAGGTAAATATACACCTCCAGACTTAAATATACCCAATATACCAACTATAATCTCTAATGAGTTTTCTGCTATTATACATACTATCTGATTTATACACACTCCCTCATTTATTAATTTTAACGCAAGTTGATTGGCTCTTATATTTAGTTCACTATAAGTTAAGTATTGTTCGTCATATTCTACCGCTATATTATTAGGAGTTCTTTCTACCTGCTCTTCAAATAAATCTAGTATTGTCTTATCCATGGGATAATCTGTTTTTGTATTATTGAATTCATAAATTATTTGTTTTCTTTCTTCTTCTGTCAATATATCAATTAGTGATATTTTAATTTCGGTATCTTTTAGGATATCTTCTATTACTTTTGTGTACTGTTTACTCATTCTTGTGATAGTTTCTTTTTTAAACAATTTGGTACAGTACTCAAACTCAAGCTCTAATGATTTATCTTTCTCTAATACATCTAATGATAAATCCACCTTACACATTTTATTTACTTTATTATGTTTTTTAAATAAGACTCCATCTAATTCTATGACATTCCTATCAACTATATCTATCATATTAAATATCACATCAAATATATGATTTCTACTTGTATCACTTCTTATATCTAGCTTTTCTACTAAAGTTTCAAGTTGATAACTTTGATTTTCATAAGCCTTAAGACAGTTCTCTTTTACTTCTTTTAAGAATTCCAAGTAATTTTTATCTCCTTCTGGCTTGTTTCTTAAAGGTAAAGTATTTACAAACATACCCATTATATTTTGAAGACCTACATGTGTTCTACCTGCTATTGGCGTTCCTACTACTATATCTTCTTGTCCACTATATCTTGATAGTAGTATATTGAAGACTGATAATAGTATCATATGCATTGTAGTTCCTGTTCTCTTTGCAAGTTTTCTTAACCCTTCTGTAACTTTTTCATTAACTTCAACACTTATACTATCGCCTTCAAGATTTTGCATAACAGTTCTTTCATAATCGTATTTTAAGTTTAATACTGGTATTTCATTCCTAAATTGATTGACCCAATATTCTTCTTGTTTTTTCATTTCTTCTGATTTCAAGAAATGATTTTGCCATGCTGCAAAATCTTTGTATTGAAGTTTTATATGTTCTAAGGTCTCTCCATTATATAAAGCTGTAAATTCTTTTATTAATATGCTCATAGATACACCATCTGATATTATGTGATGCATATCTATGAATAAGTAATTTTTATCTCTGTTTTCTAGAAGCTCCACCCTAAATAATGGGGTTTTTTCTAGCTCAAATGGTCTTACAAATTTATTTATAAGAATCTGGACTTTTTCATTATCTTTTCTATCTACTAACTTAAACTCATATGAATTATCTATTTTTTGTACTATCTTACCTTCAATTATTTCAAAATAAGTTCTTAACGCTTCATGTCTTACCGAAAGTTTTTTAAGAGTTTCCTCTATTTTTTCTTTGATTATTTCCCCTTCCAATTCAAAAACTACAGGAATATTATAAGCTACACTATCTATGTTAAATTGCTGAAGCATGTACATTCTCTTTTGAGCTGATGATGTTTCATAGTATTCATTTTCTTCCAGTTTTTTTATATTTGAATATAGATTTTCTTCTGCATTTTCAATGTACCTACTTAAGGCCTTTATTGTTGGCGACCTAAATAATTCTTTTAATGGTATCTCTCTATTTAATTCTTTATGGATTTTAGCTATAAGCAACATTGCTTTTAATGAATGTCCTCCTAAATCAAAGAAGTTATCATTTATTCCTGATTTTTCAACACCTAAAATTTCACTCCATATTATTAATAATTTTTCTTCTATCTCATTTCTAGGAGCTTCATATTCATTTAAATTAGAATCTACATTTGGTTCTGGGAGAGCTTTTTTATCAAGCTTTCCATTAGATGTTAGTGGCATTTTTTCTAACTGCACAAAATATGCTGGGACCATATATTCTGGTAAGCTTTCCTTGAGATACCCCTTTAGATTTAAATCACTAATTTCTCTTTCACTTACCACAAAAGCACATATATACTTTTCATTTTCTTTATTTTCCTTTACTACAACTATCGTTTCTTTAATATCTTCATGCTGTAATAAACTGTTTTCTATCTCCCCCAATTCTATTCTAAATCCCCTTATTTTAACCTGATTATCTTTTCTACCCGAAAATTCTATATTTCCGTCTGGCATCCATTTTGCCAAATCTCCTGTTTTGTACATCTTTGTACCTAATTCAAATGGATTCTCTACGAATTTTTCTGTTGTGAGTTCTGGTTTATTTATATACCCTCTTGAAACACCATCTCCACTTATAAATATCTCTCCTACTACTCCTACAGGTACTATTTTATAAGATTTATCTAAAATATAAATACTAGTATTCTCTACAGGTTTTCCTATCGGCACCGCTTTATTTTGAGACTCATTTCCTGTTACTTTATAATATGTTGAACTTATAGTTGTTTCAGTAGGCCCATAACCATTCAATATTTCTAAGTCTTTATTTAAGTCATAAAATTTACTTAGTGTCACCCCTCTTATAGGCTCAACACCAACAAGTAATTTTCTTAAATGAACTTTGTTTTTGCATTTTTTTAATTCTTCATAAACATATGATAACAATGATGGTGAAATATAAATAAATGTTATTCCATTGTCGACTATTAATTTCGCAATCTCTATAGGATCAAATGTCTTATGTTTATTATTAATTACTAAAACCGAACCGCTATTTAATGAAATAAAAAATTCACATACACTTACATCAAATACATAATTAGTTAATGAAAGAATCCTCTCACTATGATCAAATTCTCTATCAAATTGCTTATTCAATAAATGTATAAAATTATTAATATTTACATGTTCTATCATTACGCCTTTAGGTTTACCTGTTGAACCCGACGTATAAATAACATAGGCTAAACTACTACAATTATTTATTTGTTCTAAATTACTTAAATCACCTTCATATAAATCTTTTTTAAATAAATCTATAATTTGTCCATTAAATTCTATTTTATGTAGTAAACTTTCTGTACTTAATAATATATTGCTTCCGCTATCCTCCAACATATATTGTATTTTAATTGGAGGGTAACTTGGATCTATAGGCAGATACGCTCCTCCCGCCTTTAATATTGCCATTATTCCTATTATCATCTCTGGTGATCTTTCTACCATTATTCCTACTATAGAATCAGCCTTTACCCCCTCATTCCTTAGTATTCTTGCAAGTTGATTTGCCTTTTCATTTAACTCTATGTAGGTTAACTTCTTATCTTCAAACACTATTGCAATATTGTTTGGGCATCTCTCTACTTGATCTTCAAATAATTCTTGAATTGTCTTGTTTTTAGGATAATCTGTCTTGGTATTATTAAATTCATACAATATTTGATTAGTTTCCTCTATTGATAATAAAATAACTTCTGATATTTTAATGTTTTTATTATTTAATAGTGTATCTATAATTCTTTCTAAGTAAACCCCTAATTTCTTTACTATATTTTCTTCAATCGATGCACTATTGAAATTAAATTTAAATTCAAGTCCAACAAACGTTAATATTTCCAAACTCATATTGTAATTTGTTTTTTCTATTATAGAGAAATTTTCTATTGATAATATATTTTCTTTTTCTAAATTTAATGGATAATTTTGTATAGTAACTATAGAATTAAAAATATCTTCATTTAATTTTAAACCACAATATTCTTTTAAATCTACTAATGAAGTATTCTCGAAATCTCTTCTTTCATTAAGTACTGTATCCACATCGTAAATTAAGCTCATAAATGTAGTGTTTTTTTCTGATTTCACTCTTAAAGGAATAGTGTTTATAAATAGCCCCACCATGTTATCTATTCCTTTAATATTTTCTGATCTTCCGGATACAGTAGTACCAAATAAAACATCATCCGTATTGCTAAGTTTCTGAACTAGCAAACCCCATGCAACATATAATATTGATGATAATAAAATCTTATTTTCTTTAGCAAAGCACTTGATTCTATTTACTTTAACCTCATCCATCTTATGCGAGATTTCTTTAGAAACGCTCTTTTCTTTAGAATAAAAGCAATCATCTTTACTCTCTAAATTTTGCAAGTAATCTACCCAATATTTTTTTTCATCATCTTTATTAAGAGTATTTACATATTTTATAAATTCACTAAATTTTGTTTTATTAACTCTTTTAAGTTCATTACCTTTGTATAAGCAATTATATGTTTCCATTAATTCTTTTATAATTATCCCATTGCTCCAACCATCATATAAAATATGATGGTTGCTTATAATCATCTCATACTTATAATTATCTAATTTACATAAATAAACCCTTAATGTCTCTTTTGTTATATCTATTATATTATTTAAATCTTTTAATTTAATGTTTTCTACGGCTTCATTCTTAACTAGTTCATTTGTAAAATCTATGTTTCGAATTAATACTTTATGTTTTTTAAGAACAATTTGTACTGGTTTATCTATCCCTCTCCATCTAAAAACCGTTCTTAACATTTCATTATTTCCTACTACAAAATTCCAAGCTATTTGTAATAAATCTACTTTTATATCTCCTGTAATAGTTAGACTTAATTGTTCAATATATTCTGTGCTCTTTTCATCACTAATATAATGAAACAACATCCCTTGTTGTAAACTAGTTAATGCCATAAAATTTTCTACATTATTTCTATCCAATTTATTTTCCATAACAAATTTCACCTCATTTAAATTTATTTATTGATGATTTTACCAAACTCCATCTTTATAATTTTATCTGCAAGATTAAAATATCGTTCATCATGGGTTATTGCTATAACACACTTGTTCTTTTCCTTAAGTTCTGGTAAAAGAGTTTTATAGAAAAACATTCTAAACTCGGGGTCCTGATCCGCTGCCCATTCATCAAATAAATAGATGGGTCTATCTTCTAGATAAGTTACCAATAAAGAAAGTCTCTTCTTTTGACCTGTTGATAATTTGGTGGTGCTAAACTTTCCATCTACTATTTGAACTTTATTATCAAGTTGTAATATTTGTAGATACCTTTCTATTTCTTCTTCCTTGCCCTGATAGTCTATGCCATAAAGTTTGTCAAATAAATAAAAATCACTAAAAACTGTAGAATAGTTTTGACTTAACATCTTTTCTGAAATTTTATTGTTATTCAAAGCTATAAATCCTCTAGAAGGAACATATAACCCAGTTATTAGTTTAGCTAATGTTGATTTACCACTACCATTCCCGCCTGTAATAAAAACTAACTCCCCGGAGTTAAACTCATAGTTAATAGGTCCTACTTTAAAACTTTTTTCATTCTTTTCAGTATATTCATACTCTATTTCATTTAATTTCAGACAAATGTTACCTTCTATATTAAATTGTTTATCATCAGAATATTTATAGTTTGAAGGCGTTATTTCATTAAGTAAATTGTTTATTCTTTTTAAACTTATTTTCACTTCAATAACCTCAGGAATAGTATTCAATATACCATGAACTGGTCCTGTAATATAAAGTAATATAAAAACATAACTTGCTACACTAGTACTTTCTAAATTATTTAATATTAATGGAAAAATCAAAGCTACAGATCCTATTGCAAGGGTAAATAAAAGTTCTCCTATTACAAACATGTTTGCAAAAGCCAATGCCGACTGGCCTCTCTTAATTCTATATATATCACAACTTTCTCCCATATCAACTTCAAATTCATTATTTCTTTTTCCATTAAGACATAATTCTTTAAATCCACCTATTAAGTCATTAATGAACTTAAAAAATATATTTTGGAGATCTCTTGATTCTTCTCCAATTTTATTTGCATAACTTCCAACTAAACAGTAAGTACTTGCAACGAGTAATATTACTGTTACTGAAAGTAACAACGCATACATATTTATAAACCCTAAATATATGAAACAACAAATAAGAGTAATAGCACTTGTTACTCCACTAATTAAAATATTTGCAGACCTGCTTATTGTTTCAGTATCATTGTTTAATGTAGATTGAATTCTTCCTTTTTCAATTTCTTCGAACTTATTATAGGGAGCTCTTAATAGAGACTTAACAATTTCCATCCTTTTTGAATATACTATTCCATTCGTTACTTCTATTAGTTTTTTTCTCATAATCTTTTGGCCATAAACATAAAGAATTATGCCGAGAACAAAATACACTAATAACTTAATTTTTAAATCATTACTACTGTTTATTGCCATATTAATAGTTAAAATTATAAGAGCATTCCCAAATCCACTAACAACACATAGAATTGATAATATTAATATTGGCTTTTCATCTTTTTTTTTGTAATAACTTATGAGTAAATAATATATATATACTACCCAGATGCTTATATAAACTAAATATAGTGCACTTTTTATAGTTTTAGGTAGCCAAACAAAAACAAATCCCCATGATACGCCCATATATAAAATATATGGAATCAAATATATACAATAACTTAATCCCAATAAAAAAATTAAATAAAATCCAATTTTAAAAATACCTTTTATACCCTTTTTGTTAAATTTTCTTTCTTTTTTTAATATTTGTTTTAATGTTTTAATCATAAAATATAAAGTACTGATAATAATCAGACCTACAATACATATAATTAAAATAGATATCTTATCTGCACTTTTATTTAAATCCTTTATGTCTTTGTTATAATCTTTCCCTTGTAGTATTTCATTAATGCCTTGTGTAACCGCTGATGTATATTCTGAGTTTGTATTGCTAAGTACTGCAATTCCTACTTTATCTTCTGGTCTAAATACTATAAATGAAGAATAATTAGGATTATTCCCCCCGTGTGAAATTTCTCCTCCACCCTTTTGATATACAAACCATCCATCAGCATATGATGATCCATCCGCTAAAGGTGCAACCCTACGATTAGGTATATGAGAATTTTCAATTAAATCTTTACTAAATTTAGACTCATCAAAAGTACCAAGTTGAATCTTAATCCATTTTGCCATATCTTCAGCACTAGAAATAATATATCCAGCTGGCTTATTTCCTCTAGAAACGGGTGCATTATATAAACGTGGTTTTAAAATTCCTAGCTTATATCCTTTTGCAATATCTTTACCAATTAATTCACTACTATATAAATAAGTGCTATCTAATTCCATAGGCTTCAGTACATTTTCTTCAATATATTTTTCATAACTCACACCTGTAACTTTTTCAATTATTAGCCCTAAAACATCATAATTCATCGATGCATATTGAAATTTTTCTCCAGGCTTACTATTTAAATCTATATTTATTAATGTTTTAACAGTATTCTCGAGTGCATAATCATTATTAGAAACTGGTATCTTATCTATGGTTTTAAATGGTATTCCACTCGTATGATGTAGTAATTCTTCTATAGTTATTGAAGCTTCCTTTTTTTTATATTTGACCTTTAACCAAGGAATATATTTAATTACTTCATCATCAATTTTTATTAATCCAGACTTTTGTAGATTAAGAATCCCTAGAGCGGTAAATGCTTTACTATTAGATCCGATTTCAAATAATGATTTAGAAGTCACTGGTTTTTTTGATTCTATATCCGAATATCCAAAACCCTTTTGATAAACAGTCTTATCACCTTTAACTATAATTACAGACATACCAGGAATCTTACCTTTATTCATCTGCTTTTCTATAAATTTTTCAACTTTAGCTTTATCATTATCCGATAAGTAATTTATTTCTATAGTATCATTTCCTAAAGAATAGCATCTCAAAGGTAATAAAATTAAAATAAGAAAAACAATAAGAATGATTAATGATTTACTTGTTTTTTTCATAATACTATTGCTCCTTGTTTGAACCTAAAGTATATTTTCTAAATTTTAATTTAATAGATTATCTAAATCTTCTTGAGAAATATCCAGAGCATCAAAATCTGACGGTGTAAATTCTTTATATGATTTATTAATACAGTGGTCTAAAATCAGTTTTAATGTTTCTATATAGGTATCAATAAATCTTTGAATTGTCTCATTTTTAAACGTTTTATTACTATAAGTAATGCTTATTTTTAATTTTTTATTTGCTATTATAGCTTCAACATCCATTAGTGCCGTTAATGAATTCTCGTTATCACTATCTAGACCAAATTCAATATTATCTATCTTTAAACTCTCCTCGCTTATAATGTTGTCAAAATCACCAAGGTAATTAAATCTTATATATTTATTATCAGCTTCTCTTAATTCATGATTTAAAAATTTAAGTATACTGTAATTAAATCCCTTATTAGGTATAGTTCTGAGTTGCTCCTTAATTGATTTAATGTTACTATCTATTTTTTCATAGTTTATTTTGAAATTTGCGTGAAATATACTGGTAAACCAACCTACTGTTCTAGATATATCAATATAATTATTTACATTTTCTCTTCCATGCCGCTCAAGTTCAATTACTATATCTTCCTCGTTAGTGCTTTTATTAATTGTAAGGGCTAATGCGATTATTAAGACTTCATTAAAATCTATATTATAAATTTCATTTACCTTTTTCATTAAATCATTTGTGGTATCTTTATCTAACTCATAACTTAAAACAGAAGATGTTTTTACAATATCTTTGTCGCCATCAAAATCTACTGGGTAATTATAATTTTTATCTGAAATAGAATTCCAATAACCTTTTTCTTCTTCAAAATCGTTTGTCCTATAATCTTGTAGTTGCTCTGACCATTCTTTAAAAGAGTGAGTCTTCATAGGTAAATTTATGTCTTTATTATTCTCCAATTGATTTAATATAGTTACGAAATCATTTAAGATTATTCTCCATGAAAACCCATCAATTATTATGTGGTGGGCTGTAAATAATAAAACTTGTCTATCATCTCCTAAATTAAACACAGTAAGATTAAATAATAGACTGTTTTCTAAATGAATATTAACTTTTAATGTATCGCTGATCTTTCTAATTTCTTTTTTTTGTTCATCATAAGAATATTCCATCAAATCAAAGTGTTTTACATGATATGGTTTATTTAAATGCTCATTATTATAATATAATTCACCTGATTCCTTATTATAATTAATTCTTAATGCATCATGATGTTCAACTAATTTAGTTGCTGCTATTGTAACCTTATTAATATCCAAAATATCATGACATTCTAATAATATATATTGGTTATAAGAACTTTCATTGAAGAATTTTTCATTAAAAAACCACTCTATAATTGGTGTATTATGAATATTACCTTCACATTTATCTTGGCCTATAGTTCTATTACTTTTATTCAGCTCCACAGTAGCTGCTATTTCTTCAATAAAATCATGGTTTAAAATATCCTTTACCTTAATATCTAGTCCTGCATTTTTAAGCTTTGAAGAAATTTGAATTGCTTTTATAGAGTCTCCACCAAGCTGATAGTAGTTATCCTTCATGCTTATATTTTCTATTCCTAAAATCTCTTCCATAGCTTTTACTAATTCTTTTTCCATATAAGTTTTATACTTTACAAATTCTTTTTCAATTAATATTGAATTTGGAAGTAGCTCATAGTTTATCTTTCCATTCACAGTTAAAGGTAACTTCTCCAAAAAAATAAAATTAGTTGGAACCATATATTTAGGTAAAAGTTTTAAAAGTTCACTTTTTAATTCTATAACGGTCACCACTTTTTTACTTACTATATAAGCACTTAATAATTTATTCCCTAGTGGATCCTCTTTAAATACTACAACTGCATCTTTAACACATTCATTTTCTAATAGATATTTTTCTATTTCAAAAAGTTCAACACGGTATCCTCTTATTTTCACTTGGCTATCGATTCTACCCACATATTCAATAACACTATTTTCTAAATACCTTGCAGTATCTCCAGTTTTATACATTTTTCGTCCATTAATGAATGGGTTTTCAATGAATCTTTCATAAGTTAAATCTTTCCTATTTAAATATCCTCTAGCGACTCCATCTCCACCTACATATAGTTCTCCAACTATACCTACTGGAGCTACATTAAAATCATTATCCAATATATAAACTTGAACATTATCTGCTGGATATCCTATAGGTACTGATATCCCTCCATCCTTTTCTTCATTATACTTATATATCATGCACCCAACGGCTGTCTCTGTAGGACCATATTCATTATATATTTCTATATTTTCGCCAAAGCTATTGTAAATTTCTTTTGCTAAGCTTACCTTTAAGTCTTCCCCTCCAACAATTAATCTTTTTATATTGGAATTACTATTATCCATATCCTTTAATAAAGTTAAATGAGCGGGCGTAAGTTTCACAACAGTTGCTTTATTTTCTCTTAATATTTTATATAAAACAAACTCTGTTTCATTAGTATCATAAATTACAATCTGATTTCCTGAAATTAAAGGAGCGAATATAGAAGTTACTGTTAAATCAAAAGAAATTGAAGAATATAAAGCCATAACTTCATTCTCATCTTTTAAATATATCTTCTTAGCCCACCATATATAATTTGTTAAATTTTGGTGTTCAATCATTACGCCTTTAGGTCTTCCAGTTGAACCTGATGTATAGATAATATAAACTAGATCTTTTAACCAGTTTATTTTTGATAAATTTTCTTTACTGTATAAATTTAAATCTACATCTTTTATATTAGTTATATTGCCTATAAATTTGATCTCATCTTCTACTTCAAAGTTGGTTAATAACATTAAGCTTTCAGAATCATTAAGCATGTAGTTTATTCTTTCTATAGGGTAACTACGATCAATAGGTAAATAAGTTCCTCCAGCTTTTAGAATTCCTAAAATAATTATAATCAATTCTATCGAATGTGTTGACATAATCCCTACAATAGAATTCTTCTTTACACCATTTTTACTTAAGTAATTTGCCAGTTGATTTGACTTTTCGTTTAGTTCTTTATATGTTAATATCTCTGACTTAAACTCTAGGGCAACTTTTTGTGGTGTTTTAATTGCTTGCTCTTCAAATAATTCACATACTGTTTTATTCGGATAGTTGCTGTTTGTTGAGTTTATTGTATAAATCTTATGATTAATCTCTTCTTCACTTAGTAATTTTATATCTTTTACCTCAACATTTTCCTTTATTAAAATTTCTTTTATAATATTAATCATAGAATGATGCATTACTTGGATTTCTTGTACTGAGTATTCGCTTGTTTTATAATCAAAATTCAAGGTTATGTTATTATCTCTCCACTCATTTACTGTTAGTTGTAATGAGTAGCTTTGATTACCACTATAGTATTCCTGAACCTCCACAGTTACACCATTAATATTGTTAACATATTTGGAGTTATAATAATTTACAGACATTTTAAATAAACTGTCATACCCTTTTTTACCTAACCCTAAGTCTTTAATTAGAAGATCATAGGGATATTTTTGACTTAAAAAACAAATTTTCAACCCTCTGTTGATTAGTTTCATTAAATTTTTTATGTGTAACTCAGTATCTAAGGTAAATCTAAAAGGTACTGTGCTAGTAAACATTCCAACCATACCCTTTTGTTTCATACCTACCCTGTTAAATACAGGTGTACCAATTACTAAATCTTTTTTATATGTAGTTTTATTTATATATATAAGTAATATTGCTATGAAGAATGTATTTAGCGAGCATTTTTCCTCTTCTACAAATCTCTTTATTTTCCTTGATAAGTCACTATCAATATTAAAGAATTCTCTTTTCCCTTCTAAACTATTTGAAGTTTTATATAAAAACTCTTTAGGTGCACTATTAAATTTTTCATTCCAAAAATTCTTGTCTTTTATGAATCTATCTGAATTTAAATACTCCTTTTCATCTTTTATAAAATCCACATATGAATAACTTTCGTCAACATATATAGTCTCATTTTTTGTTAACTTACTATATATATCACATATTTGTTTTTGTATAAGACTAATGGACCAACCGTCAGATATAATATGATGAATACTTAATATTACCCCATATTCCTTTTCACTTATTTTATATATTGCAAAGTAATATAACTTATTATCCTTTAATACAAAATTCCTTTTAAATAAATCCTCTGCCCATTTTTGGTGCACCGATCTAGGCATTTCATAACTACTGAAGTCTAAAAAATTTATATTCTCTTTTTTAAAGTCATAAATATATTGAACTGGTTGTCCATCTTTTTCTGTAACCCTTAATCTTAGTCCCTCATTTTCTTTAACTGTAATATTGATAGTTTCCCTTAGCTTATCTATATCAATGCCCTCATATATCTTTAAACACCCACCAATATTATGGAGTGGCGAGTTTGAATTCACCTTGTCCATGTACCATATCCTCTTTTGAGGGTGAGTTAAATTATGATAATATCTATTATCGCACTTCACATTTAGTCTCCCTTTTTATATGTTTTTTTAACCAATGTAGTATTAATTATGCTCGTTATATTTTCAATATTACTATTTATAAAAAAATGGTTTCCCTCAAAATTATAAACTTTGAAATCTCTACACACGTGGTTTTTCCAGGTTAATATCTCTTCCAAATTAATAGAATCTTGTTTTCCATTTAAAATTGAAACGTCGCACTCAATCTTTTTTTCTCTTTCTTCATAATTATAGGTTTCTAAAATCTTATAATCATTACGAATTATTGGAAGAACTATCTCTAATAACTCTTTGTTCTTAAACAACTCTTCCGGTGTTCCTCCAAGCTTCATGATTTTTTTCATAAAATCATAATCTGATAAAGTGTATGCGTTTTCTCCTTTTTTTATTATACTTGGTGCTCCATATCCTGAAAAGAAAATATGTTCTGGTTTTCTAAGATTTAACATACTTATTTTGTAATACAATTCATAAGCTAAAAGGCTCCCCATGCTATGTCCATATATAGCATATATATCATCTGCTATTAAATCTTTAATATTTTCAAATATATCATCAACTGCTTCTGGCAAGCTTTCATAGAAAGATTCACTAAATCTTTTACCTCTTCCTTTTAACTGTATTAGGACTGCTTTAATTGAAGGATTTAAATGATTTTTCCATTTGTAATATATGGTTTCTGATCCACCTGCATATGGCAAACAAAATAATATCATTAGTATAGCTCCCTTTGCTCTAGTTGAGATCTGAAATAGTTATTAATTAAGCTATTTTGATCTATCATTATTATTTTTTTTGAAACCTCTTTATTTAATGAACACACTGCCATTTTATAACCTGACCCTATATCTAATCTGGTAAAGACATGTTCCTTATGTTCCTTTTCTATAATCACCTTAATATTCTTCTGATATTGGTCTATATCAATAGAAAAGGAGTTTAAAGGTATAGATAAACCTTGTCCACAACATTTAATATAACTTTCTTTTAGTGTCCATATTTCATAAAATTTATTTAATTCAATGTTTGAATCTTCTTTAACAATATATTCAAATTCACTGACCGAAAAAAAGCTTTTAGCTATCTCTTTATATGCAATATATTTTACCCTTTCAATATCAATTCCTATAGGTTTATTATCAATAGTACATACCACAAAATCTCCAGAATGAGAAATATTAAATTGGAGATTTGGATAATCTTTTAGATAAGGTTTCCCATATTCATTTTTCTCAAATGTTATATTTCTAATACTCAGTTTCTCGCAAATTATGTTTATTATTAATATTTTTCCAATTAATGTTTGAATTTTATCTTTTTTATTAATAAATTTTTTAATTTTAAATCTTTTCTCTGAATGAATCAATAAACATATTTTTTCTAGCTTTTCTTCGCTAATATCTAAAGTTTTTACAGCATAATTTTCCATAAAGCACCTCATAATATATTTATTTGTACTTACTTTCAAAATAAAATATTTTTTAATTCTTATACTTTCAGTATACTCCTTTTAAAATCAATTTATTGTAGTATTCTGTATATATTTACTTTTTTTTTCGACTAATATTTTCACATTATTACATATTATTCATGGTTTTGTTTGCAAGCCTTATTTCTCTGTAATTTTTAGATTTTACTTTATTATTCTATTAAATTTTAGTTATAGAAGTATTTTCTTTCATCTCCAGGTTAATCGCTTTTGCCACTTTAATACACTGCGTCTCTTTTTATACTTTTTAATTCATCTACTGCGTTTATAAGTTATCTACGTAAATATATACATTTGTGTAGGACTATTCATTCTAACTTCAAACTATAGTTTCTATTTAATTATTAAATTCATATGTGTAGGCTATATTATTTCGCAAGAATGGTTATTAATGGTATAATATTTTTAGTGATTAATTCGCAACTGTATTACACTAACTTTTGGGGACTTCAAGTGGAAAAAGTGAATATGATCAGGTAAGTATATTTGAGGATGTCCAAAAGTTAGCTGATGAGCGTAATCTTTCTCCTGAATTTTAAGAAATCTAAATCAGTAGAAAGAAATAACAGATAGTGCATTGGCAGAAAGATTACTTGATCAATATATTTTTAAAAAAATTGTTAGGAGTGGGGCCTTAATGTTTAAAAAGGAAAGAGAATCAATTGTATATTATTGTAAAAAATTAGTTGAAAAGAATTTAACAAAGGGTACAGGTGGCAATATTAGTATTTTTATTAGAGAAGAAAACCTTATGATTGTATCACCAAGTGGAATTGATTATTTAATAATGAAAGCAGAGGATATCGTTATTATGGATTTAAACGGGACTGTGATTTACGGAAGTAATGAACCATCAAGTGAATATTTAATGCATAGAATCTTTTATATAAAAAGGCAAGATATAAATGCTATAGTTCATGCTCACTCAACATTTTCAACTACTTTGGCTTGCATGAATTGGGAACTACCAGCAATAAGTTATCTTGTTCCAGTTTCAGGTGGAAATAATGTAAGGTGTGCAAAATATGCTACTTTTGGTACTAATGAGTTAGCTGCAAATGCATTCGAAGCAATGAAAGATAGATACGCTGTTTTTTTAGCAAATCACGGTTTGTTAGTAGGCGCAAAAGATTTGCCTAATGCTTTTAGTAAAACGGAAGAAATTGAATTTTGTGCAGAAATATATTGTAGATCCAAATCATTAGGAGATCCAAAAATAATTTGCAATAATGAAGTTGATAAGTTACTAAAATTATTTAAAGAATATGGACAAGTTAAAGTGGAAAAAAATTATTTTAATTACGTGGACGAAATTAAGCGAATAAATAACTAGTTTTGTGTGATTATTAACTTAGGTATTTCTTTTAATATTGTTTATAATCACTGGAATTGTAACATGTAATTTTACTAATATGTTTTGCTTTATTATTGGATAAAAAAAGGGTCAAAAACATCAGTAAATGACTAGATTAAAATATTTGCTAAGGTGGTTGAAGAACATGTTCTTATGCTAATGCTAGTTATAATTATATTCAATTTATATAAAATGCTACAGTTACTTTCGTAGTAAATATCGGATTAAATTTTTTACCACCTAATTTGCTATTACCAGGTTTATTTATAGTTTGTTCAATTCTATCATTTTCTATTGGAAACTCAATGGAAACTATAACAGTTTTAGCATCAATAGGAGTTGACAAAGCAACACAAACAGGTATGAGTTTTCTTTTGGTTTTGGCACAGTAATTGACGGTGCAATGTTTGGAGATAATCTATTTTTTATTTCAAAAAAACAATTGCTGCTACATTAACTAAGGAGAGTGGAAACGAAAGATAGCTTTAAGTAAAACCTTCTAATTATTTTACCTATTTTTATTATTACTATAATATTATTGACTTTTTTATCTAGTGATAATTTTAAATCAAAACATTATGAATATGCAATAATTTAAATAATTCCATATATATCCATTGCAAGTGCTATAACTGAATTAACTGTTGTGGTTGTTTTAGTGACATGTATTGATGCGAGATTTATAATAGGACCCGCAATTGGTAGTTTTAAGTAGTTGAGATGTTTATAGCATTTCAAAGGGGAATAAACTGTGTGGATATTCTAGCTCAAATCTAGATTATGTTAGGGTATTAGTTGGCCTTACGCATTATGGTGGAATTGAATTGAGTATATATTAAGAAAATAACATCTAAAGTAAAAACGAAAAAAAAACAGATATGTGGTGTAGCATTAGTGATTTTGGTAGATATACTACAATCAACAATACTATATCTATTATTAAATCAGGACCATTTGAAAAGGAGTTGTCAAATGAATATGGGATTGATCCAGTAATAGTAACAAGAAATTAAACATATTTTCTTCTAGTTTTCAAGGTGTAATTCCTTATAAAGGGCGAATATTATTATCAGTAGGAATTGGGAAAATATCAACTATAGAATAGTTACTTTCTCAGTATATTCGTATTTACTGATTGGTTTTCGGTCATTGTCAATATTGTTAAATTCATTAAAATCAAAAATCGCTAAAAACAAAGGGAGATAGTCAATGCAAAGACAAGATGACGGCTTAGCATTTATGCTTAGATATGAAAATGTAGCTTGGTATGAAAATGGAAAGGTAAGGATATTAGATAGAAGAATTTATCCCATGGAAGTATATTTTGTTACTTGTACTTCACATAAACAAGTTGCAAAGGCAATTACAGATATGGTTACTCAAAGTGCAGGGCCATATACAGCAGCAGGCATGGGAATGGCTTTAGCAGCTTATGAATGTAGAAATCTATCAGTGAATGAACAAATTAAATATTTGGAAGATGCTGCATATATATTAGCAAAAGCCAGACCGACAACAACAAATAGAATGACTTTAGTTGTTAAAGGCTGCTTAAAAGCTTGTAAAACAGCTATGGATAATGGAAAAAAAGTAGATATAGCAATATTTGAGCATACTTTTAATTCTATTAACAATCGTTATTCAAGAATGGGTATAGTAGCAAAATATTTAGTTGATATGTTCCCGCAAAATGGAAATATAATGACACAATGTTTTGGGGAAACTATTGTTGGAATGATGTTAAAAGAAGCTAAGAATAAAAATAAAAATATAAAATTATTCTGTCCAGAAACTAGACCATACTTGCAGGGAGCAAGACTTACTGCTAGTGTAGCCTATGATCAGGGGTTTGATGTTACTGTAATTACAGATAATATGCCTGCTTTTACTATGAAATCTAAACATATTGATGTTTTTACATCAGCGGCAGATTCAATTTGCTTAGATGGATATGTAGTAAACAAAGTTGGAACCCTACAAATAGCTATTGTAGCTAAGTATTTTGAAGTTCCCTACTTTGTAACTGGTATTCCAGATAGAGATCTTTCCTCAATTTCACAAGTTAAAATTGAGGAAAGAGATCCTAATCTAGTATTGGAATACAGAGGCCTTAAAACCACCATGGACGGAGTTAAGGGATATTACCCCTCTTTTGATATAACACCACCTAATTTAGTAGCAGGAGTAGTTACAGATAAGGGAATACTAAGCCCTTATGATCTACATAGATATTTTGAGTCTAGTGTGGAAAATTTTTATTAAAATTACTCAATAATTTTAGGGGGTTAGTAACTTGCTCAAATTTAATGTACATTTCAAAATGGATACTGCGAATATTGTGCTTTACGCAAAAGAAAATTTAGATATATTTAATGAGGATGCAGATTTGCAAGCAAAGGAAATAGGAGATGGAAACATAAACTATGTATTCAAAGTTTGGGATTCAAAAACTAATGAGTCTATTATAATAAAGCAAGCTGACATTCTACTTAGATCATCGGGACGTCCTTTAGATGTTGATAGGAATAGAATAGAAGCAGAAGCATTAATGTTACAAGGAAAATTAACTTTTGAAATGGTTCCTAAAGTATATAAATATGATCCTATAATGAGTGCTTTATCAATGGAAGATATATCTGATCATATTAGTTTAAGGAGTGAATTATTAAGCAGAAAAATCTTTCCGAACCTTGCTGATCATATAACTACCTTTATAGTTAATACTCTTTTACCAACAACAGATTTAGTTATGGATTCAGGAAAAAAAAAGGATAACGTTAAAAAATATATTAATAAAGACCTTTGTAAAATATCTGAAGACCTTGTGTTTACAGAGCCGTATATTGATTACAAGGGACTAAATATTGTATTAGAAGAAAATATGGAATTTGTAAAGAAAGAAATTTATGAGGACAAGGTGCTAATCCTGGAGGTAGGAAAACTTAAAAATTCATTTATGAATAATGCACAAGCATTAATTCATGGAGATTTACATTCAGGTTCTATTTTTGTAAACAAATACTCAACTAAGATATTAGACCCGGAATTTGCATTTTATGGCCCAATGGGTTATGACTTAGGAAATGTAATAGGAAACTTATTTTTCGCATTATCAAATGCCTGTGTAACAGTGGATTCTAAGGAAGCACAAGAGTTTAAAAGCTGGTTGAAAAAGACAATAGAAAATATTATAAATCTGTTCAAGAAAAAATTTATCATTCTATATAAAGAAATAGTAAAAGATGTAATAGCCAAACAAGAATATTATATGGATTGGTATTTAGAGTCTGTATTATCGGATACTGCTGGATTAGCGGGTCTTGAGATTATCAGAAGAGTGGTAGGAGATTCTAAGGTTTTAGATATTACAAGTATTAAGGATATTAATGCGAGGGTTAAGGCTGAAAGAATGCTTATATTAACAGCTAAAGCTCTTATAAAAAATAGAAATAGTATTAAAACAGGAAGTAAATACGTGGAAATTTTTAAACAAATTAGAAGTAGAGGAGATTACAATGAATAGTTTTTATTATTAAGGCTTTGTTTAAGAACAGTGCTGATATTATGACATTTTTTAAGAGAACTATATTATGGTTCTCTTTTTTCGTGTTTTAAGAAAGAAGTGATACTATTTTTACTGAATGACATCTTCTTTTTGTATACTAAATCAATTTACTTATCTTCATTTTGTAAGGTGGTATAATTTTTATATTGTTTCATTGTAAATATAATAAATCCAATACAAATAAATAAAAACACAGGACCATTTAACAATATTAGCCAATCTATCTTTGATATTGTAGTAGCAGGTGTAATTAATATCATGTAAAATAACATAATTGGACTAAGCCTTCTTACTTTTTCCGAATTACTTGATTTTATAAAACTTATGAATTTAACCATAGATTCTCACCTCCGAATTGATATTGTTACAAACATTACTTTTATATTCTTATTTAATTATACAACATAGCAATGTAATTATTCAAATATTTAACATAATTAAATATAAATTGCTTCCCTAATTTTAAAATCTTTCAATTTTGTATCAGAATGAGATGAATGTGACTGGACTAATAAATGTTTAATTTTTGCTGTATCCTTCTCTGTATTAAAAAACTGTAACCATTTAAACCAGTACATATAGTTAGCAAGATATTTTGTAGCAACACTATTAAACTTATACATCCATCCTTTGAGTTTACTATGAAAAGCATTGATATGTTGTATGTGATATATACCTTCTTTATGCTTTCCACTCTTGATTTGTTGTAGCTCAACACCTGAATTTTGTGCAAATTTAATATAACTCCTATGCGAATCAGTACAGAGGGTAGATTCATCCTCAATCCTGTCTTTAAAAAGCCTTTCTAAATCTGTATGTTTCATTCTGCCTTTACATATTAGTTCAGTCATAATATTACCTACCCTATCAATAGCACATACTACACAAACCTGTTCATTCGATATACCTCTTTTTCTCTTCTCACCCTTATTACTCTTACTGCCTTTGACTCCACGTTTATGAGGTTTTCTTGGCATTATAAAAGTAGTGCTTTTCTTATGATTTCCTTTAAAGGATTCTCTGAAAAACGCCTCATCAACTTCTATAACTCCACCAACATTTCCAACACCCATATATGCTCTAAGAGCGTCTAAAAACTTATGCCTCCAATAAAAAGATGTAGGAACACTAATTTCAACTATCTCGGCACATTTTCTTATGGAATAACCATTTATCATACATTTAGAGTATAATATCCACTTTTTAATATCTTTCTTACTGTTGTAACGTGGCGAACGTGTAAAGTCAGTAAAGGTCTTTCGGCAGGACTTACATATATATCTTTGTTTGCCATTGAACTTACCATTTCTCGATACTTCCTCATGCTCACAGTGGGGGCAGACTTTTCCCTTGGAAAATCGGTTCTCTTTAACCTCGTTAGTAACTTCGGTAGCAAAAGAACCTAATACAATAACTTCTTCAAGATAATTTAATATTTCTTCCTGTCCTCTTGTTCCTAAAGCCTCTAAATCTTTCTTTACTGACGCTACACTTGGCATAATTAGACCTCCGTAAACCTTCATATAGTCCTATTATACCCAAATATTCAGAAAATATCAATTTTCAACATTTATTTTAAACATAGCCATTATTAAAAATCCACCATTAAAAGTATAGGTCTCAAATGCCTTTTAAATTGAGGTGCCAACTTTTCAATGTGCTCCCATTGGAAAGCGATTTCATCCAATTTAGCATTTGTGGAAATATGATCAGCTATATCTATAATTTTTTGACGTTCTAAAATAGTAAATGCCGTAGCCTGAACATCCTTGAAAGGCGTGTAAATTGCAATACTATCATCCGTAAATATTTTAAGTACTTGACCCGCCTTTTTTATATTTTGACTAGTTTCTGTGTAACACTCATATATTTGTTCTTTGGCTTTGGATTTAGATTTCATCTATGTAATGCCTTACGTTATAAATAAGTGTGTTGATAAGAATATCATGCATACTTTGATAGCGATGGAGGACAAAACATAATAAATAAACAAACCCTATCCATTCATTAAGTTGCTTGATTTTATAGACCGAATAATAATCTACTTATGAGGATTAGTATTTTATGCTTTCATTTGAAATACCTAATATTGGCATCAACTTCTGGGTAAGCAGATATAAATGCTTTATTTGTTTACCACGGTTAATTTCACGTTCAAAATGGGGGTCAATTTTGCTTGACATTCTACAACTTCTTTTTCTTGATCACTAATTTGCCTTACTCCCATTATAACCCTCCAGTCTAAATTGAATAATTAGTACTTTAAAAGTAGATTCTGAATGCATCTTACTTTACTCAATAGTTTCTAAACCGCCTTCGCGCCACTTTTTATTGCCATTTCTGCCACATCTACAACCAACCCGGATACTCGTCTATTAAATATTACTCATATAAGCATAATTAATTTTCCCCTCTACTTTAACGATTTTTAAAGTTATTATACGCTAACTGATATTCATTGATTATGTAATACAGTCCTACTATACTCGTTAATATTTATCCTATACTAATTCAACATAAACCCATTTTTTCCTTTAATATTTGTAATAATAGGTATTAAATCTCCATAAATATACCTAGCGCCTATTTTGCAATTCCTATCTAAAACTATTAGTATTTAAATACCTTCAATCCTCACCTACTTTAGATACAATTTCTATTTACTCATCTTGCACATACCCTGTTTAAATCTATAAGATGCTTTTCACAATAAATATTAAGTGCATATACTAATGTTTCATAAAATAAAAATAGTTATACTCCACTGCTACGAGTACAACTATTTAAATAATTATAAAATACAGGTAAAATAAAAAATTAGTTATAGACCCTTTAAATGCGTTGTCTAGAATAATACTAATTTAGTTATCAAAATTATTAAATAAGCGAATTTACTCTTCTTTTGATTTACTGTAGAAAGAACTATATATAGACTCTTTTCTCGTAGCGATATCTTCAAGTTCATTAAGAATTTTAGTTTCTTCAAGTCTTAACTGTGAACTTTGCTGTTGTTGCTCAATTACAGTGCCAAAACAAGGAATACAAATTGAATCGACATCAGAAGGTGTTAATTCAATTAAACCAGTTGATCCAGTATATAATCGCTCAATTTGTTTATGACCAATACCTATCCTTAAGAAATCACAAAGATACTCCGGATATATATCAGCTTTATTAACACGAATAATAGTTATATGTCCATCAGCAACTACAGGTATCAAAAAGTTTTTAAGTAGTTAAAATTACGCATAACCCCCTGCTTTTTATGAAAGAATATTTAATATTATAAATTCCCGCTTCATCAAATAGATATAGTTTTGAATGTAGATCATTTAATGCAAAAATTTGCGCGTTAACGTTTAATAGTGATTCTAAGCCGTTAAGATTACTAACTCCTTGAATAAAGTCTTCTCTGTAGAATCTTGTTATTATCTTACACTTTATTTCTTTTTTACCTTTTAACATCTCGCTCATCATCTCAGCGGTCTTTTGTCCTATAAATGGCGAAATTATTTTAATCTCATCTTTTACACCATTAAGAACTTCATTAAATTCTCCAACAAAATTTTTTCTTGTGAGTTGTGTTAACATAATAGTTATCCTCCATAAGTTAAATATTTCAATTAAATTTCAGCCTACTATTTAGAATATTTACTAATTTCAATGCCTCAAAATACCAACTTCTACTTTGTAACTATTTTACAATTTATCAGAATTGTATTTTACAATATATTATTATGTCATTTTTTTTCATAAATATATGTATTCTATATTTTAGTGTGGCACTGTCGCATAATTTTTACAGATACGCTTAAAAACATTTTTAAAAATTATGTGAATTTATTATTATATTCTCCATCTAATGCGGAAATTTTCTTCATTATACTATAAATATAGAACATTAAATCCATTTATTTTTTGCTTATTACTTTCTGAAAGCTGAGAACGCACAAAAATATTTGACATCGCTCTACTCATGCATAGAGGCAATAACACCAGTGGTCTTTGCTTTTTTATATGTATTTTCAGTAGCTATATTCTGTTTGATTTGCTTTGCTTTCTAATTGTATATCCTTAACACCCAACTGTAAGGAATAACTGTTGTTGTATTGATATTTTTAAATAAAAAATTCTCTTCCAGATAATCAATAGAATTGATTATCTATCGAATTACCAAGTTACCTCCTCATTTTCAACATCAAAAATCAAGAAATCTTGGTCATCATATACATGCTCTTTTTCATAACTAAAACTACTATCTTCCAACATTTCAAACCAGCCAGTTTCTATATTTAATTCAAAAACTGGACATTGATTATTTTTAACGTCTCCCATATAAATTGCTCTTGTTTTCTTCATTTTAATCTATTCCCCCATATGTTTTTTATTTACTATTTATAATCTTTAAAACATCTTCTTCTGAAATTATTTTTTTAAGGTAGTCTTCCAATATTTTCGTTTCTTGCTCTGTAACAATTAAACCTTCAACAGCCAATGTAGCCTTTGCATTATCTAACATTTGTTGGTCTTCCTTAGAAAGTTTTATAAACTGTTTCGGCATTTAGCAGCACCCCTTATTTTAATGAATGTAACATGCGATAAAAAGATTAAGAATATTGGTGCCATTTTGGACGGAATGGGAATTAATCATTTAGAGATTACATGAGAATTTAAAGATTATCTTAAAGGAGCTCCAAAATCAAAACAATGGCTTGATAATTTTATTATTACTGAAAGTTCTCAAGATATTCAAGAAGAAATTAAGTCAACCTCTATGCCTTTCACTGCTAATGCTCTACCTAATTTCTTTCATTTGAGATGATCTATACGAATAATTAGGATTTAAAACTCCTTGAATTCATTATATGGATTTGATAAATTCCCTTTATTATTATTTTCTTCTTTAATTAATGGTAGAATAAAATCTTTGAGTTTATGAAAAGAAAGATTCCTTTTAAATCCCCTTTCACGATTTTGAAATTTATTACCCATAAACATATCATATACGGCTTCACAGCTTCTTCTTGGAAACTTACCTAAGTAGGAATCATAAAAATTATTGACTACAAGATGATGATGAGAGTATATAAAACTATCCCATGTATGAAGTAATTTTTTTCTTTTAATGATATCTATAATAGTAAATTGTTCTTTAGTTCTATCGTCATTTTTGCCCCAAGCTTGTTGTAGCAAATCAATAGCTGCCTTATCTGTCTTAGGCGCGCTATACCCGAATATTGTAATCATAAAAGCATTACTTATGTATTCCTGTGTCATTTCCCAGTTCAATTTTAAATCTTTATCTCTATTATAGTCTTTAACTGCAACTGGGTATAATAATTTGGACGGTTTTAAAAGTTCCCCACAATAATTACAATGATTTGTTATGTAACCCCTAGCAATTCTTTCATGTTTATTTTTGCAACTTCCATATGCAACATTACCATGTAAAAAAGTTATGTTTGGCAAGTTCTCCGTTATTTTATATACCCGTTGATATGCTTGTAATAACAATGGGTCCCAATTGAACGTTGCTATTAAATCTTTATCTGTAAGACTTAATAGCAACAAATCATATACTGTTGGTTTATCAGGTATAATTAATGATGAAAAATAATTATATATGCTTTTCTCGAGCTCTTTTGTAATACCTTTACATTCATTTTTCATACATAATTCAGAGTAAATATCTTCAAGATTATCACTTGTCGTTTTCAAATCTAAGCCTTTAATAACCTCTTCCATCCCAAGTTTTTTAATAAACCCTTTCATTAAAGATGTTTTCTTACCATTTTTATCGCCATTCGGTATAGCCGCCATACTAGCCCCTGCCCCTAAAATTACCACATGAGGTTTGCTCCTTAATTTATACAATATATCTACCTCCCCCTATTTCAAGATAGTGTTAACACTATCTTTGTTTTATTTATATAAATCCTTGCTTTAGCAAGGGTTTAATCTACTTTTATACTAAAAAAACAATGACCCCCTCAATCTGATATAATTGTTGTATCTTACCTCAACA
>Ga0209123_1000461_pt1 | contig 52536 bp, 29 predicted proteins | sample BarGraIncu00431A_FD_184500 | JGI IMG/M metagenome (GOLD analysis project Ga0209123, IMG submission 184500) | Arctic peat soil microbial communities from Barrow, Alaska, USA - Barrow Graham LP Incubations 004-31A (SPAdes) (version 2) | ecosystem: Environmental > Terrestrial > Soil > Wetlands >... | reverse complement strand
GTTTGTCAGTTCCAAAAAATACCTTACTTTTGCACCGCAATTGCCCAGATGGCGGAATTGGTAGACGCGCTGGTCTCAAACACCAGTGGATTCATTTCCATGCCGGTTCGATCCCGGCTCTGGGTACCCGTAAAAGCTCAATGTGCTGAAATTCAGACATTGAGCTTTTTACACTACCCCTTTCGCACAACATTTGCACAACATGTAATTTATTTCAATTGAACTCTAATAAAAATGGTGATAACTGTACATCATGAGAAGTTATTTAGAGTAAGGATAAATGATATAAAAAATTACATAGTCAGAACTCTGTAATCCATAATGTAAACTTATTGAGTCAGAGTAAACTCACAAACTATACAACTAATATAATAAAACATGAAATTCTAATGTTATTATTGTTATCGAAATAATTTGCTGGATATTTCCCTTGATTTATTAGTATGCATTTCTCTTCAACTGTTTGCATGCGAATTCGGTATATATTACATCAAATCATTTTGCAGGAGAATCAAGTACTTTGAATATTGTTTTTACTTTAACTCTAAATTTATTTACTGATAATGGAATGTAAAACTCAGACTTTAATAAATGACCGTCAGCGTTTGAAAAAAATTAAAGTAATCCTGAGAATATCAATATTTTAGGGAGTAAACTCAATATATTAATTGAAACTGGTGTGTTTTTGATTTGTTGAAACATCTTCGCCTAATTCATCTTGATATGCAATTACACAGTCCTCTTTCCAATACGAGTGTGTTCTTCCACTTTTTTCAAGAAGTTTTTTTTCAAGTATCTCACTAACACCGCAACTAACAATCAGTTTTCTTAGAAGATATTTCCATCCATATAATTAATCCTGCAATATTCAATTTTCATATCGGAAACAGTTTGAATATAATTTTCTAGAATTGCAAAAAAATTCCGAACCGAAAATTTAAAATAATTAGTTTTTGCAAAAGTTTTACTATGATATCAGTTGTCTTTTTCAATATACATTTAACATTTTGGATTATAAACCAAATTAGAAGGAACAATTTTTATTTTATGAGAAAAAAATATCAGTTTCAATTATGACTTCAATTTTATTCAATAGAACAAAACTAAGAAAAATTCAAAGCTTTCCATGATTGCAAAAACTATTATCCCGAACCCAGCCAAAAATTAAATCGTCAATTCAACAAACTAAGACAGTTTCACCAGAGGTACTTATCCGTTTAATTGATTCAGACCTCAACAACAGCATTTAATTCAATCTCTTACAATAATAAAAGAATTGGTTTCATTGATATTTTTTATTCAAAAAATTCCACATGCTTTTTTACACCGTCTCCAATCTCGGCAATGTAGAACTCCGGTTTGATGCCAATTTTAGATTCGTATGCAGCACCCACTTCTTTAATATAAGTATCGATAGCTTCGTCTTTTACCAAAGAAACTGTACAGCCACCAAAACCACCACCTGTCATACGTGAACCGATAACGCCATCAATTTTCCAAGCTTCTTCAGCCATACAATCCAATTCAGGTCCTGTTACTTCATAATCATCACGCAATGAAACATGTGAAGCGTTCATCAATTGACCAAACAATACTAAATTACCTGCTTTCAATGCTTTTACAGCATCAGTTGTCCGTTGCACTTCACCAACAACGTGTCTGGCGCGCTTGTGTGCAACTGGATCGGTAATGGCAGATTCAATTGATTTGAATTCAGCTTCTTTCAATTCAGCTAAATATTTCAACGGACGAACTTTATTAAGTTGTTCTACTGCTTTATTGCACTCAGCTACGCATTGGTTGTAAGCACCTGAGTCAAGTTTGTGCGGACTGTGAGTATTTGAAATAAGAATTTTTACACCTTCAAGTTTTACTGGAACTAATTCAAATTCTAACGTATCACAATTCAAGTGAATGGCGTGGTCTTTAGCACCGTTAGCCGAAGCAAACTGATCCATGATTCCGCAGTTTACCAACGCAAATTCATGCTCAGATTTCTGTCCAATTTGCGCCAATACTGTTCGGTTGAATTCAGTTCCTAATTGATCGTTTAATGCAAAAGCGGTAACCACTTCCAAAGCAGCAGAGGACGAAAGTCCGGTCCCGTTTGGAACATTTCCCCATACAAGAATATCGTAACCTTCTTGAATCTTTATACCCTGTTTTACAAACTGTGCAAAAACACCCAATGGATAATTTACCCATGATTTCTGTAAAGGTATTGTAAGTTGATCTAAAACGACATGAACTGCTTCAGGTTGATTTAACGACCAAAAATTGACTAGTTTCTTCCCATTTTTGCGAAGCAGCAGATAAGTTCCGAAACTCAATGCACATGGAAAAACAGAGCCTCCATTGTAATCGGTATGTTCGCCAATCAGGTTTACACGTCCCGGTGAAAAATACACTACTTCAGCTGCTTTTCCATAACCTGATTCGAAAGCAGATTTTAATTCTTGAACTGTCATATACTTATATTGAAATAATTGTTTATATTTATGATTAAATTTCATTCAAATCCACACCTAGTATTTTCTTTGCAATTTCGTTAAGGGATTCAAAATCTCCTTTGAAATGCATGGTTGTATGGGTATGTAAAAGCGATTCACCCGGTTTTAAATTTGCTGCTGACGATGAGGTTTCTATTTCATAAAACGGTCCCATAATGCTTCCATCTTCCAATGGGCCGTCGTTGTAAGAATTAATCACATCACCTTTAAATGGCTCAGTTTGAAATTCCCACATTGAGTTAACAAAAACATCCTCGTTCCGATTATAAAAACTGAATTTCACGATGGTGAGTGTTCCATTTTCTGCATCATAAGCACCTGAAACAGGAATTGTCATTTCAGGCGGTGTTCCAATTTTTCCTCGTTTACCACCATCACCTTTGAAAAACAATGCCGTATCAGTCACTTTCAATCTGTCAGCATCAATTTTCCCAAAATAACTATCATTGATTTTGGCACTATTTGATTGTTTGTAAGGAATAATAACCGTATTTTTTTCAGAAGGAATAAACTGCCCTAAAATCCAAATGGATAACATTCCTGTTTCTTTTGTCCATTCAAAATCGCCTGTATTTGTAATCAGATTTTTAGAAGAAAAAACTATTGAATCCAGTTTTTTGGGAATTTCAAATCCAAATTCGGTAGAAACAGATTTATTTTCAATTAATCTTACTGTGCGGTCTAATATAAATTTCAACATTTTACCTGACCAATTTTCCAATTCTGCAGATTTCGTGAAGGTTGCACTTTGATTGCTTGTTGAAACTAAATCCCATTGGTCTGTATCAATTATTGAAGGTGCTTTCCAATCTTCAAAATCGAAGCCTTTACCGGACTCTCCTTTGAAGAAAATGGAGAACTGACCACCTTCTGGCCCTAACCAGAAACGATCTTCACCACCAAAATTATTGCAATGCGGTAAAAATCTACCCGAAGCAATTAAGTCGTAATTTAGCCAGCCAAAACTATAACCGTCTTCGCCATTGGCACTGGTTGTTAACACTCGCCCCTGTAAATCAGGAGTTACCAATAAGCGTTTATCGCCAATCACCAATTCAACTGTTTGAAGGCATTTTTGCAAAAATAGTTTATCGTTCTTGTAATTTTTATTTTCCATGTTTATTTGGATTTTAAAAGTGAATAAATGTCCGATTCAAATTATCGGACATTTATTTTATTGTTCACTTTTGTTATTTGGAAAATTATCTAACTTTATGTCCTCTGAGTGCATAATAAGCAATAAAAATAAAGAGTGGAATCGGAGCTAAAAATCCAGCAGACATGCCATATTTATCGGCAATTAAACCCATAATTGATGGAAATAATGCACCACCCACGATGGACATAACGATAAACGATGAAGCTTTTTTGGTTTTGTCGCCCAAATCCTTTATTCCCAAAGCAAAAATGGTTGGAAACATGATGGACATGCAGAAAAAGATTACATAAAGCGCTATAAGTGATACCCAACCTAAATTCAGACTTACGACAGGTAGTAAAGCGATGGCAATAATGGAGTAAATTGCCAGAATATTGGATGCCTTGTAAATACTCATCAAGAAACTGCCTGACATTCGACCAATCATAAACAATGCAAAACCAATAGATAGAAAGTAGGGTCCGTATTGCACATCAAAATGAGGATTTTGAGTTTTATCGGTTACGAAATTAATCAAATAGCTGAAAACTCCTGTTTGTGCTGCCACATAAGAGAATTGAGCCAATACACCCAGCACGAAATGACGTTGCTTAATAAGTGATTTTTCGACTACTTTGTGGTTTTTATCCACCTTTACACCATGTTCGTGCACTTCTTCTTCGGCAATTTCCGGTAATGTGGTTTTATAAAACAAAATAGCTACACTCAACACCACTAAACCGATAATTAAATACGGTAAAAACATGGAACTCAGTTTTTCACCCGCAACATTCGTTGTATTTCCATAAATAAAAACGCCAATCATGGGTCCGATTACCCAAGCCAATCCGTTGAACGATTGCGAGAAATTGATCCGTTGTTCGGCTGATGAACTTGGGCCTAATTTGGTGGTGTACGGATTGGCTGCAGTTTCGAGTGTTGCAAGTCCACAACCCATTACAAATAAGCACATCAAGAAAATCCAGAACGATTCGAATGAAGTGGTAAATGCAATTAGCAGAGCACCTGATGCAAAAAGTAATAATCCAAGGATTATCCCTTTTTTATAACCGAATTTCCGCATAAAATAACCGGCAGGCAAAGCCATTCCAAAATAGGCGCTATATACCGAAAATTGAATTAATCCGGATTTGAATTTTGAGACTTGAAGGATCTCCTGAAAATGCTTGTTCAATGTATCGAGCATTCCATGTGCCAATCCCCATAAGAAAAATAAAGATGTAATAAGAATAAATGGAACCAGATATTCTTTTGTTGTTAATTTGTTTTTTGACATACTATTTTTTTGATTCAAAGTTTTGAAAATTTTTATTTATAAAATTGCAGAAAGATTCAAATTCTGGTTGATTCTTTCCGCAAATAAATTCTTATTTTTTAAAATTAATTTTAAATGCAACCACTTTATATTCAGGTAATTTTATCGGTTTGTTTATCGTGAGACTACTTTCGGTTTGTTTCCAGATTAGTTTCTCTGTACTTCCAAGCATTGAAATGGAAGCAACTGCTTTCGATGAATATTTTGACAGTTTACCCAATGATTTTATTTCAATATTATCAGTTGGAATGTTCATACAAAACGCAAATAAGGCACCATCTTTTGTAGTAAAACGAATGTCATTTGAAGCATATGGACGAACATCCTTTAAACCACCATAACTGCCTTTTGCCTGTTTTCCGTTTGTTGAAGGTCCTTCACCATATATTTTCCAAGGACGTGAGCCGTAAATACCTTCACCATTTTCCTTTGTCCAGTTTCCAATACCCTCTAAAATTTGTAAAACATCAGGTTCCAAATCTCCTTCCGGGGTTTGAACCACGTTGATCAGCAAGTTTCCATTTTTGCTTACAATATCAACCAACATTTGAACAACTTCATTGGAAGTTCGGTATTTTTGTCCAGTACGATAAAACCAATCACCAATAGAAGTATCTGTTTGCCATGGAAATTCGCTGATAGAATCAAGAACACCACGTTCCACATCCCGAACAAACCGTCCATTTGATGCTTCTTTACAATTATAAACTGCTTCCAACTTACCCTTGTTTTTGGCCATATCCTGGTTGTAATAATGGGCAATCATGCTTCTTCCCACATCATTTCCAAAAGGAAGTCCACAATCAGAATAAAGCAAATCGGGTTTATACATATCGATAAGTTCAGTAATTGAAGTTAACCATTCCTTTTGCCAAACCGGATTTTTAGTCATCCAACCGGTATCAATAGAATCGGCTTTACCATGATATAAATCCTGATATTGTGGATCATTTCCGTCATAAGGGATACCCACTTTTTCGCCGGTCTTGTCTGAGCTATGAGCTGGTTGAAACCATGTGTAACTGGCTGCCAGATGTTCGGAAACACCAAAACGAAGTCCTTCTTTTTTAGCAGCTTCCTGCCACAATCCAACCACATCCTTGTGTGGACCCATTTCCACTGAATTCCACCGATGAATTTTTGAATTCCATAAAAAGAAATTGTCGTGGTGCGTTCCCATACTCACAAAGTATTTAGCACCTACTTTTTTATAAAGCTTCATCAATTCATCCGGATTCCAGCGTTCGGCTTTCCACAGGGGAATGATGTCCTTATAACCAAATCCAGAAGGATGTCCATAGTTTTTAAGATGATAGCTATAATCAGCTTGAGCTTTTTCAATTGGTTTTCGGGTTCTTAGGTCAATATAACCGGGTCCTTCATACATTTTTCTAGCATACCAATCGCCCTGACGAGGGACTGCCTGAGGCCCCCAGTGTGCCCAGATACCGAATTTGGCATCACGAAACCAGTCGGGATATTTATATTGTTGCAGGGACTTGTCGTTGGGTTCAAAGGTGATCTTAGACGTTTGCTGTGCTTTCGAAGAAATAGTTATTGCCATAAAAAATAGTATGGCAATAACTTTTAAGTAATTGGTTTTCATTGAATCTGATATTATTTAGTTATTTCACCTTTTATATCCCAAAGATCTTCCCAACCTTTAGCCCCGTTCCACAAGAAAACCTGACCTTTAATGAGGCGACATTGTTTGTCGATTTTCGAGACTGCTACCATTTCTTCTTCTGTCAACGGACCTTCTGTAATTCCTTTCAGGTTGTTGTACATTTTATCGGTTTTTACCGAGAATGGAATGGTAATCTGTCCGCGTTGCACGGCCCATTTCAGACAAACCACAGCAGGATGAACTCCCAATCGTTTTGCAATAGCCACAATGACAAGGTCTTCCATATCAACTGTATCTTCAGGAGTTTTATCTCGTTCAGGACGACCAGGTGAGCCAATCGGGCTATAACCAATCACTTCCACGCCATTATCTTTCATGAATTTATACAATTCAGGTTGTTGGAAGTGGGGGTGAATTTCCATTTCGTTCAATACAGGTTTGATTTTGCTGTCGCGTAAAATCAATTTCATTTTTGGAATTGTCACGTTGGAAGTACCAATATTTCTTACTAAACCCGCTTCAACCAGACTTTCCATTTGTGCCCATGTTTTCATATAACTCTCGTGGTTGTATGGAACCGAATCTGGGTTACGTGAATCACCATCACATTTTGGGGCATGGTAATTCGGAAATGGCCAGTGAACCAGATATAAATCGAGATAATCAAGTTGTAAATCGGCTAACGATTGTTTGCACGATTCAACTACTTGTTTGTGTTTGTCGTTCCACACTTTAGAAGTAATCCAAAGTTCTTCGCGAGTTACAATTCCTTCAGCAATAACTTCTTTCAAAGCGACACCGATTTCTTTTTCATTGCCATAAACTGAAGCACAGTCGATATGACGGTAGCCCATTTTTATAGCTGTTTTTACTGCTTGTGCAATGGTTTCGGCATCGTAATTGTCCGAGCCGAACGTTCCCAAACCGATTACCGGAATTTTATCACCGGTATTAAGCGTTTTGAATGGAACTAATGTTGGATTTATTGTTTGCATGTAAATTAGATTTTTAGATATTAGAACCAAGAGTCAAGACATATGCTCAACTCTCGTTAAATAGTAAATGGTAAATGAATAAATCGTAAATCTATTTAATTTCTTCGTCAAAAACGATGGCAACTTTACCACATTTTCCTTCGGCCATCAAAGCATAAGCTTCAGGGGCTTTGTCAAGGGTGAAGCGGTGTGTAACCAAATCTTCCGGATGAATTCCCCAGCGAACAATGCGTTCAACCAATTCTTCCATGCGCCAGATAGAAGTTACCCATGAGCCGTAAATAGTTTTTTGATCATGAATAATATCCGGACTTGGATTAAATTCCACGGTTCCACCTTCGCCAATCATTACCATTTTTCCCCATTGACGAGTAACGCGGATACAAAGTTGACGTGCCAAGGTGTGACCGGAACAATCTACCGTTTTCTCAAAGCCCATTCCGTTTGTGACAGCCATTACTTTCTCCAACGTGTCTGGACCAGATACAAAAACTTCATCGGCCAAACCTAATTTCATGGCAATTTCACATCGTTCAGCTACAGTGTCAACGCCAATCAGTTTTTGAGCACCCATCGATTTCGCAAGCATTAATGCTGCCAAACCTACAGGACCAAGACCAGCAACTAATACTGCATCATTTCCACTGATACCAATCTTTTCCAATCCTTCGTAAACAGTTCCAAAACCGCACGCAATTTGAGCACCGTCAGTGTATGTCAGGCTATCAGGCAAAAAAACAAGGTCTTTTTCTTCAGCAATCATGTACTCGGCTATACCGCCGTCACGTTGCCAGCCATAGGCTGCACGCGAAGGGCTTTTGCACGAAATCATGTATCCCCGACGACAATCATTACAACAACCGCAGCCGGAAATGTGGTAAACTACCACGCGGTCACCTTCTTTGAAACGTTTCATGCCCGGACCACAGGAAATAATTTGTCCTGATGGTTCGTGACCACAAATTTTGTTTTGATAACCTTCAGGCCCTTTACCAAGGTGTTCGCGGTAAATGGCGCGAATATCGCTTCCGCAAATGGTTGATGATTTCATTTTGAGCAGAACTTCACCATGACCGGGTGCTGGAAATTCTACATCTTTGAAAATTACGGTGCTGTTTCCCGGTAAATAAGCAGCTTTTGATTTAAATGACATTTGAATTATGAATTATAAATTATGAATTAATTGGAGTTACACCTTTTTTTAGCAATATATTTCCGTATTTTGCTGTTTCACCAGTCATGATTACCGCGAATACTTTTTTGGCACGGTCGTAAAATTCGAAACGATCAATCCGTTCAATTGCTGGAACAGTTGGATTGGTTATATGAATACTTTTCAGATATGCTTCTTCAACCGTTGGGTCGAGTTCATCGCCCGGAACGGCAGCCATCATGACTAACGGATGAGGAACATAAGCGTCGAGTTCAAACAGCGGTAAAATAGCCGCCAACAAATCTGGTATACGAAGTCCATCGGCACGTAGAACGCGGCCATTATAAGATTCCGCTGGGAAATGAGCATCGGCCAGAATGATTTCTTCGCTGTGACCCATACGTGCCAAAACTGCAAGCAGTTCGGGACTTATAAGTGGAGAGATTCCTTTTAACATGATAATTTAGATTTTAGCACACGTGTGCATGATTATATAAAATAATATTTAGCAAGATTCTTTAAATTGATTATAGTTCAGGAATTGTCATATTTGCCCATTGTATTTTATTAGCTTTGAAAATATAAAATTGCTGATTTTAAATAACAAATAGTTAATTTTAGTATTCTCAATATATAATATTAAAAATGACAATACAAACTATACTTAAGCAGATTCTTGTTCCAAACTTTCAATAGCTTGTAGTTTATACGTCTTCACCCATTTAGGTATAGCATTATAAAATACTACGCAAGCACAAAAAATGATTACACCTGACAGCGTCAAGTTGATAATGCCTTGAACAAGTGTTTCGCTTTTTAGAACTTGAGGGAAATATATATTTATGATATTTGTGAAACCCGCATAAAGTGTTGTGAATCCTATAAAAACAAATGGCACTATGGTAATCCATGCATATTTTATCTTTCCACGGTTAATGATATAGGAAGTTCCAATAGCCAAAGCGATTGACGCAAGCAGCTGATTGGCTGTGCCAAACATCGGCCATATAGTTGAAACGCTACCTGTAAAAATAAAATATCCCCAGCAGAAAACTATTAAAAAGCTGGCAATAAGGTTTCCAGGCAACCATGTTGTGCGTCCAAAGGGTGCATACACTTTTCCCAGCATTTCCTGTAATACAAATCGACCTATTCGTGTTCCGGCATCGATAGTAGTAAGGATAAACAAAGCCTCAAACATAATGGCAAAATGATACCAGTATGACATTAGACCATTCAGTCCCGGAATCGCCGAGAAAATTTGGGCCATACCAACTCCCAATGAAACAGCTCCACCAGTGCGTCCAGCAATTTTTTCTCCCACTTCAGCAGAGAGTTGCGTCAGATTTGAGTCTGTAAATCCCATGGCATGTAGTTTTGGAAGAATTGCAGCAAATTTTTCGGCGGGAACGTTTATTGCAAAGTAATCAAGAGGCAGCAAACTCGAAGCTGCAATCAGAGCCAGAATACTCACCATTGCTTCTACCAGCATAGAACCGGCGGCAATGCTTTTGATATGAGACTCTTTCATAATCATTTTTGGCGTAGTTCCTGAGCTTACCAATGCATGAAAGCCGGAAATTGCTCCACAGGCAATAGTTATAAATAAGTACGGAAATAATGTTCCCGGAATAATAGGACCACCACCGTGAATAAACTGTGTAAATGCGGGCATGTGCATGGTTGGTGCAACAACAATGACTCCTACTGCCAGCATTCCAATCACAGCAATTTTCATGATTGAACTTAGGTAATCACGTGGTGAAAGCAATAACCAAACAGGCAATACAGAAGCAGCAAAGCCATAACACACCAACAAAATAGTTAGTGTTTTATGGTCGAACGTAAACCACGAAGCAAAGGGTGAACCGGGAATATAACGACCAAAAATTACAGCCAGAGTAAGTAACGTAACACCAATAATGGTAGCCTCTACGGTTTTTCCTTTCCTAAATTTAAACATCCAAATGCCCATAAACAAAGCAATAGGAATGGTGGATGCTATGGTAAATGTTCCCCACGAACTTTCGGACAGGGCATTTACAACCACTAAACCTAATCCTGCCATAGCAATAATCAGAATTAGCAATATGGCGATGGAGGCTGTAAAACCACTCACTTTATTTATTTCGGCACGAGCAATTTCGGCTAATGATTTTCCATCAGAACGAGTTGAGGCATATAGAATAATAAAATCGTGTACTGCTCCGGCAAAAACAGACCCAATAAGCATCCAGAGAAACCCGGGGAAATAACCAAACTGAGCTGCAAGTACTGGCCCAACTAAAGGACCTGCCCCCGCTATAGCTGCAAAATGATGACCAAATAGAATCCACTTACTCATTGGCACATAGTTTTGACCATCATAAAGTCGACCTGCAGGAGTTGCTCTACTGTCATTTATTGTAGCTAATTTGGCTACAACAAAACTTATATATATTCGGTAGGCAATTACTAGAAACAGGATTGCTCCGATTACTAAAGGCATTGCATTCATAAGAAAATTGATTTGTGTGATTAGAATTTAATAAAAGAATATCCGCATGATTTTCTAAAAAGGTAAGGAAAGTCAAACTATAGTCGTTGTAAATACTCTTAATTCAGAAAATCAACAATTTCAACTCCAGCCAAAAGAAACGCCCCCAACACATGTCTGTCGTTATTTACAGTTGGCCTATTCAAATAATAGTCTAAATCATCGCCAAAATGTGTGGCTACACATACTCCTTCAATCTCGTTGTTTGCTGTAATTCGCTGCTGTAAACCTATCCAGCCTTTTTCTACTGCGTTAAAATAATTTTTTGAGAGCCAGCCTTTATTTATTCCTTTGGCTATACAATAAACAAACATTGCCGAACTGGATGATTCAGGATAGGAGTAATCAACATTCAAAACCTGTTTCCACATACCATCTTTTCCCTGAAGTTTTGTGAGTCCTTCGACATGTTGTTTATAATATGTCAGAATCTCGTTTCTTTTCGGATGATTTTGCGGCAAATAATTAAGCAGTTCGACTAATGTAAGTAACATCCAACCATTTCCACGCCCCCAATACTGACCTCCGTTCCTGTTTTCATCTGTATACCAAACATGATGATACAATTTATCTTTTCTATCAAATAAATATTTGTGATATAAAATAGTTTGATTCACAGCCTCGTTTAAATATTTTTCATCATTGCTTTGCTTCCACATCCGAACAAGAAAAATAACAGCCATATATGCATCATCCGATTGAACGACCTTTCTACCTTTATCAATTCGAATCATTACCCCATCTGTTTGACGTGGTTGAACATTGAATATATGATTTTCGTATTTTTGAATTAAGGGAAGATATTTAGCATCTTTTGTTGCAGCATATTCATCTACTAAATTGGCAGCTATACCACAATACCATAAATCTTTCATTTCAAAGAACAATTGATAAGGAGTTGTATTCATCCCGTTTTCACGTTGTGTATTGAAAAAAGGATAATTATTTGCTAAAAAATTAATCTTTTGAGAAGTATATGTCTTAATTCCAACTGATTCAACTATAGTTGATAATTGATTCATCCCAAAACAAATCAATGAATTTTGATATTGCCATTCACAATAATCACTTGAAAGTTTGACTGTTGTAGTTGGACTTATTTCGCTAAGTGTTGAATAAACCTTTCCTGTTTTAGTATCCGTAAAAGTATAATTGGTTGAACTTATTATTTTTTCGGACATCTTCATGAGAGCATTTTGTACTTCAGCTTTATTTAATACTGACTGTGTTTTATTGCATGCAATAGTTTCGGAATTGCAACTGCAAAAAACTAAAGCCAGAATAATGATTTTAAATGTTAAGTATTTCATCTGTTTATAATTTGTTTTTTAGTTGTCAGATGGAACTCACAAAACTAAATTTAATCATTCCCCTGTGGGTCAAAATTGATTAAATTTTGTCATGTTCGTTTCATAGCCTTATAACAATTATTTCGTTTTAATAATCAGTTCTTTTGACAAAAGTTTTCCGCCCGAAACTTTCAATTTAATTTCGCCATTGTCATTGCCAGACTCAATTACTGCTACCATTTTTCCATTAAATACGTGCATGTAATTCGACGAAAAAGATGTTTGGTCAATAGGATTACCATTGCAAACAGCTTTTAATTTACCAACTCCCTTCACATCAAAAAACAAAAAATTATCAGCTCTCGAACAAAGGTTACCCTCCTTATCCATAATTTCAACCGTTACGAAACAAAGGTCTTTCCCATCTGCAATGATAGTGTCTCTATCGGCAGTAAGTCGCACAGAGTGTGGTTCTCCAGCAGTTTTTATTTTCTGTTCATTTACTGCTTTATTGTTTTCGTTGTAAGCAATCACCTTAATTTCTCCAGGTTGATATATCACATCGTTCCACATCAACCGATAACGGGAATATTTAGTTGATTTATCCTTTTCTTTAACTCCCTGACTTTTCCTATTGACAAACAACTCTGCTTTTGGATAATTGGTATAGCAAAATACCGGCACATTTTGTCCAATTCTGTCCGGCCAATTCCAATGAGGAAGTAAATGTAATACAGGTTTATCGCTCCATTTGCTCTGATATAGATAAAAACGGTCTTTTTTTAATCCTGCTAAATCGACAATACCAAAATAAGAACTTTTAGCGGGAGTTCCTTCGTTATAAGGACTTGGTTCTCCCAGATAATCGAATCCAGTCCAAACAAATTCTCCCGAAATAAACTCACAATCATCTTGCATTTCAAATTCAGTATCGGGTGTTGATGCCCAATAAGCATATTCCAAATCGTAGCTTGACAATTGATAATCGTTATACCATGGACCTTTAACTTCTTTAACCGGAAATTTATATTCTCCACGCGTACTAACTGTAGATGCTGTTTCACTTGCATAAAAAATGTAATTGGGGTATTTAGTATGTAAAGTTTTATATTCCGGAGTTTTGTAATTAAGCCCTATTAAATCAACTTCATCAGTAAGTCCGTTTTTGATAGCATCATTATGTCTGTTGAACCCTGCTGTAACAGGGCGAGTGGGATCTTCTTCCCGACAAATACTTGCCAAAAAATGCGTAGTTTCCTTTCCCTGAAGTGAACGTTGGTCTCTTATCTCATTACCAAGACTCCACATAATTACCGAGGGATGATTGCGGTCCCGCTGCAACATATTTCGTAAATCCATTTCAGCCCATTGGTCGAAATAATTGTGATAACCATTTTGATTTTTACCGATTCTCCATTCATCGAATGCTTCCACCTGAACCATTAATCCAATACTATCACACAGCTCAAGCAGTTCGGGAGAAGGTGGATTGTGCGATGTTCGAATGGCATTAGCGCCCATTTCTTTCATCATCAATAATTGTCGTTCTGTAGCACGTTTGTTTACAGCTGCACCTAACGGGCCTAAATCATGATGAAGGCATACACCCTTTATCTTTAAAGGTTTATCATTAAGAAAAAATCCTTTATCCTTATCAAACCGGATTGATCGACAACCAAAAGTGGTTATAAAGGTATCGACGAGTTGATTCTTTACATAGACTTTTGAAACTGCTTTGTATAAATCCGGATTTTCTATGTTCCATAGATTGGGTTTTGAAATCTTCAGTTCCTGATTAAATTTCAGTTTTTCTGTCGGTTTCAGTTTCGACTTAACTGTTCCAATTATTGATCCTGCTTTTGAATGAATTTCGGTAATAAGCTGAACTTCATTTTTCAGGTTTTCAGAACAATTAATTTCTGTTTTAATATTCACAACTGCAGAGTTCTTATATACCAGAGGTGTCGTAATATAAGTTCCCCAATGTGCTATGTGAACCGGATTTGTTTTTACCAATCGTACATTCCTGTAGATTCCTGCCCCTGCGTACCAACGGGATGACTCCGGTTTATTTTCCAACCTAACAGCCAGCAAGTTTTCTCTATCAAACTGGATAAATTTTGTAATATCAAATGAGAATGAAGAATACCCATAAGGCCATTCACCGACAAAGTTTCCATTAATATACACTTTAGCCAAACTCATTGCCCCATCGAATTCTATAAAAATTTTTTTACCATTGTCTTCGATTGAAACCGGTAAAATTTTTTGGTACCAACCCACACCAAACATAGGTAATGCGCCTGTGCGGCCGGTACGTAGTTTAAATTCTTTATCGTTATCTTCCGACATCTGAATGTATTGTTTATCCAAATTCATGTCGAAATTTCCGCGGATTGCCCAATCGTGAGGAACTGAAACTTTTTGCCATGCTGAATAATCTGATTGTTCAGTTTCTCCGTTTATTACCTCTTTGTTGATAAAATACCAATCTTTATCTAGCAATAAAACTTCTCTGTTGGCACAAAAAATTTGTAAGCACTGCAGAATTCCAATCAGCAATGCAATATATTTTTTTCTCATATTATTTAGCAAATGATACTATCTGTCCGGATTTTCGTAACTTATTTTGTAATTCGAAGATATCAATTTGCTGGACAGGTCTTTTTGATTTGACAGCCATAGCTGCTGCAATTCCGGCCGACTGACCCACAATCATGAACTGGGGCTCCATTCTGAAGGATGCAAATGCCACGTGACTGGCCGAAATACAAACCGGGACAATTAAATTTTGACATTCGGTATATTTTGGAACAATAGAACGATACGGAATTTGATAGGGTGATACCGGAATTGACATGTAACCCTCATTGTAAACTTCATCCTCCAATTTCGGGTATCTGCTAAATTTGACAGGAACTCGTTGCATTTCCCTGATATCAATATTATAGGATCCCATTCCAATGGCATCGTACTTCGTTGTATCCTTCATCAAATCATGTTGGGTCATAAAATATTCCCCTTTCATTCTTCGGGCTTCACGAACATAAAGTTGATGAGGAAAATTTGCAGTATTAGTGAATTCATCTTTGCAAAGTCCGACAGATTTTACGAAATCTTTTACTTGTTGAGGAACCACAGAATCTGTACGTAAAAACCAGACTAAACCGAGCGTATAATCTTTATGCCATTGCCAGATACTATCTCTTTTGGCATAGTTTGCTTCGGGATAGTCCCAGTTCGATCCATCAAGCAAATTTGTAGAAATGCCAATTGATGAATTAACATCACACTTGCGGTTTGGCAAAGCCGGCCAAAAACGGAACAGCGCAGGAGCATCGGGTTTTGATACATAATATCTGCGGGCTAATTCGTAGGTTTCCGGTCGATAATTCGATGGTTTTGTCCATGCTAATTTATTTTCAGGAACATCCGTTATCACCATCCGAAAGCAATATGATTGGATTCCTTTGTCTGCTTCTCCATATTCAACCTGCTTTCTGTTGTTGATTAGTGGAAGCAGTTTCCCATTCTTATCGAATGGATTTAGCTTTGTATCAATCTGATGACTGGTAAATGAAACCGGCTGCAGCCCAGCATACGATTCGTTATAATCTTTTCGTCCTTCTCTACCCCAGGTGTAACTTACTCCTGAACGAGCCATTAAATCACCTTCGTATCCTGCATCGATAAACACTTGGGCTGTCACTTCAGAATTATCTGATAAAATTATTTTTTCAATTCGTTTATCAGGCTTTATGACGCGATTAACCTTTTTTTCAAACCAAACTGTTACTTTATTTTTCTTCAGCCAGTCAGTCATTATTTTTTCTGCCACATGTGGTTCCGGTCCCGGCCAGTGGAATAATTCAGCATGATAGAAATCTGCACATTCTTTATAAAACTGCCATGTCAATCCTCCTATTACAACTGTATTACCTAAATCGCTATTTGAAAGTCCACCGGTAACCATACCACCGATATTGCTTCCAGGTTCAATCAGCAACACTTTCATCCCTTCATTCGATGCTGCTACTGCAGCTGTTACACCCGATGCCGTAGCTCCATAAATTACCACATCAAAATCATAAGCTTTTGCGCTCATGATAACTAAAAATAAAAACAAAGCAGTTACGGTTTTTCTAAAATTGAAAAAATGCTTTTTCATTCTTTTATCACCTTCTTATACACATACTCGTGTTTGTCATTAATTGTAATTTTAATAATATAAACACCTTTATTTAAACCCGAAACATCCAAGGAATTAGTATTGGTTTTTAAAAGAACCTGCCCATTTAAACTTAAAAGCTCTATTAGATTAAAACCACCTTCAACTGACAGGGTGTTTTGCGCCGGATTGGGAAATACCTGATAGTATTGTTTTGTGCTATTAGTTAGTACTGACGTGGAATAATCCCAAAAGACAAGTTTCAATTTGGGCCTGTTTTCATTTGTAGGGTTTTCTTTTGAAGCAATTTTCAATGAAGTATTTAAAGAGTTCAAATCGAAAATCTTAAACGATACTATTGCACTATCGTGTTGATTGTAAAGCCAATTTGTTACATTGAAGGTCATTTTTCCCAAACTAACCGCATCCTTCACAAATGACAAACGGTTATAACCGCTTTTCCAATCTGAATTTGCGTTACGTAATTGTCCGTTTAAAGTCATTTCCGACCATCTCTTATCCAATAATCCGCCGGTAAAAATTGCGCGATCTGAAGCATCTGACTGGGTACAATTTACCTCAAGTGAGGCGGATTTGAGATTAGGTAATAAAGATTTTACTGAAGTTAAATCGAATTTCAGATAGGCATCACGTCTATTTGCTTCTGTCGAGTTATATCGTATTTCCAACTCTGGACTTGTACCAAAATTGTCAGTATTCGTTGCACCCGGTATTACATAAGTGTCTTCCGATACATCAAAAATCCTTGCAATTGTATCTTTAACCGGTCTGCGATTTACTCTATCGTAGAAGTCACATAACCGATAAACCTGTTTGTTTAATTCCTCCATGTAATGAGTCATATCGGTATATTCTACTTTTGAACTATTCACCATGCCTTTATTAGATCCATCAGTATCATCATCAAATCGGAAATAATGCCAGCCTATATAACACTTATTTTTAAGGAGTTCCAGACAAGAATTTTGATAAAATTTGCCTCTGTCGGCCTGACTATTGACATACCACCCGGCACCAGATTGTGTGGTTGTACTTCTGTTTATATCTTTAATATAGAATTCGGTAACTAAACAAGGTTTGTCATTTGTCCATGTCGACATTGCTACCTGTTCATTTGGAGAATACTTGTCATAAAAGTTAACAGAAGTAACATCGTTGTATTTTTGAGATGCTGCTACAACCGCCGGAATTGCTCTCGGGCGTCCATTCAGACGGCTACCTAATATTAAATGATTTGGATCATATTTGCGAACAGCAGCTGTAACTATTTTATAATACTTTTCTGCAAGGCGAGCTGCGAATTCCTGCTTAATATCCTCCGTTACTTTTGAAGTATAGTTTATACAGTCTGCCTCGGTTAAACCCTTTGAAGCTGCAAAAACCAAGGCAGAATCGCGACTTGGATCACCTGCAGGTAAATCACGTACAAGATTTTGGAGTTGGTCCTGATTAAAGCTTAACTCATTATCGGTGAACCAACCAAACAAATGCCGGTCATTTGCATAAGGTGTTATATTAGTCTTGGCCTGGGTATCGCAATAAATTTCAAACTGAGGATCAAAAACCCAAACATACGCTGCACTTCCCTGTGCAATTGTAGGAGTAGTGTAATAGTTTTTACGTACATACTGATAATTTGCCAAGAAAGTATAGCGTGGAGTATAGGAAAATTTGAAATAATTTTGGGAGTTATAGCCAGATCTGGTTTGTGTATCATTTGAGGAAAAGTCACCTATTCCATTGTAACCATTTCGGAGACAAACATCATAATCACTTTGAATATTCGATGAAGAGAGGCTATTTACAGCCATATTAATACCGGCATATCCATTGGGGTCTACCATCCACCAACGGCCATCAATCTTCTTTACATAATAAAAGCCGGTTGAGTCAGTTCTCAAATATTTATAGCAACCTGTTTCTGTAAAGTCTGTTATTCCATCACTAACAGGCTGATAGCCATTTATAAGACTAACCAATTTGGCTGGTTTTGACAACCATGAATAGTTAAACGAACCTTTTACTTGTATGTTCTCGTATTCTGACTGTGAAAACAGCGAAAAAGCAGAGGTAGAAATTAGTATTACTAAAACAATCTTTTTAAGCATAGTATGAGAATTTTTATATTTAGAATTTATTGATTTTTTTGGGATTCACTATTATACATTAACGAATAAGTTGTTTGAACACGCTGACAAAACCTTGTTTATCAACCACACTAATTAAAAAAATACCATTTGTTGTGAGGTAAACATTTTCAGTTCCATTTACAAATTTATTGAGAATTACTTTACCTGTAGAGTCAAAAACCTTCAAATTTGATTGAATTGCTGACACACAAAATCCATGTTCGATTTCTTTCAAAGACACATTTTTAGAATTCATATTGTTGTGTATTCCCGTATTCTGGTTAGGCGAAAAAGCAACTTTGAAATTATCAAAGCAGGCATAGTAATTAGTTGTTGTTTGATGATTGAATAAAAAACCAAACGCTGTCATCATGGTATCTGTATATGTATCATTAACAGTCTCTGTACCAACCTGAGTCAAAGAACCCGATATCGGGTCAACCAAAGAAGTTCCATCTATTCTGGAAAACAATTTCCATGTATCTGTTGTCGGCGAATAAACAACTTTAACACTGTAGTAATCCATAGTACTTGTGGTGCTTTCATTAGAAGGACCAATAATCGTAGTAATATTGGAATTCGCAGATAAACCGTTCGTAAACTTTACTAACCGTACAGCATTGTTGGTAGTTCCCTTTGTAAAAGTCACAGCATATCCATTGGCTGTCAGAAAATCTGAACTAGTTGCACATAATACAACAGCGCTTCCATAATTGTTGCTACCGGTATCAAATCCAAGTGAAGTTGATCCACGATTTGTTCTTATGTTGAACGTCCAGCAAATATCAACCGGATTGACATTTAATGTTTTATGATAAGGAATGTTGAAGTTTGAAAGATCAGCACAGGTGTAAGTTCGGCCAACAGCACCACCATTATTAGTTATCTGCAATAAATAATTTGAAGTTCCGGTAGGTAAATTAGTTGTTTTAACAATACCTGCGCCAGTTGTTACATTTGTCCATGTCACTGCCGGAGTGCCCGGGTTTAAAGCTCCCAGTGGATTTTCTGCTTCATTAAAATTATCGGAGAAAATTAAATTTTGATCAATTGGATTTGAAATACTTAAATCTAATCCCTCAATTTTAAGGGCATAATTAATTGCATTGGGTTTAATCAATGGTAATCTAACCACCAAACCACTATCCGTTCTTGAAAAACTAAGATTTTCACTTGATCCTAACATGGATACTTTTGATATATCCCCTTTGAAACCAACGGCATTAAATGGAAGTGATTTAATAGTCACACTTCCACGAACCGGCCACACCATTCCAATAGCATATAATGTATCCCCTTTTGTTGTAAAACGGATATCTTGACTGGTGTATGGAAGTCGTTGAGTACTGTTTTGTTCGCCATCCTGAACATATACAGGTCCTTCTCCGTATTTAATCCATGGACGAGTACCATAAATTGCTTCACCATTTATCTTTACCCATTTTTCCATATCCTTTAGAAACTGGACTGCATAATCCGCTATTGTTCCATCCGATCTCTGCGTAATATTTAGCATAAGGTTCCCATTTTTACTTACAATATCTACTAATTGTTGAACAATTTGAGTAGTCGAAGCCGGAGAATATCCTTTTTTAAAAAACCATCCATCAAGCGATGTATCTGTTTGCCAGGGATACTTTCGGATATCATTGCTTTGTCCGTTTTCAATATCTAAAATAATAGCTTTTTGTTTATCGCTGGCAGCTCCTTTGATATTAATTACAGCCTGATTATTATTATTCCACTGTTGGTTTTTATTATAAAAATTTGAAGCTATTTCTAAGCTGTCAAAAGGAATTCCTCCGTCAAAATAAATCAAATCCGGCTGATAATTATCAAGTAAGTCCATGACCCGATTGTAAAATTTAGCCTTAAATTCTTCACCTTTAGGTGCACCAGGTATATGTGGAATACAATATAAATCCTGAGGATCATAACCTTCCCACCATTTACCAATGCCATCTTCTTTAGTTAAATTACCATCATAAGGAACTCCTTTTAGTGGACCATCTTTATCTGAACCTCGACTTGGTTCGAACCAATCCCATGTTGAAGAGCCATGAAATGATACACCAAATCTCATGTTGTATTTTTTTGCTGCATCTTCCCAACCTTTTACAATATCCCTGTGTGGCCCAATATTTACTGCATTCCAGGGCTGATATTTTGAATTCCACATATCATAGTTATCATGATGCTGACCCATTGACATAAAATATCGTGCACCAGCATTATGATAGAGTTTCATCAGTGAATCCGGATTCCAATTCTCTGCTTTGAACAAAGGAATAATATCTTTGTATCCGAATACTGACGGATGTCCGTAATGCGCCAAGTGGTAGGCATAATCAACTGTTGCCCCCTGTATACGCCATGTTGACAATGAATCACTTTCCTGTGGCCCATACATGAACCGGGCATACCAATCGCCCATTTCAGGTACCGACTGCGGTCCCCAGTGAGCCCAAATGCCAAACTTGGCATCCTTAAACCATTCAGGGCAATCATATTGATTAAGGGAAGTCCATGTTGGTTCGTAATTTACAGTCTGCTTTTGATTGTTAATTTGGGAGCTCTGAGCGAATAAATAACCACATACTGTAATGCAAGTTACAACAAGAAAATTTCTTTTCATTTTATCAATTTAAGAGTAAAATTTAATATTTTAACTGAGAAAAATCACATTATCAACGAAATAAATGCTTTACTATATTTAAACCCTCGTTATTTTCTACACGAATCAAATACATTCCTTTTGAATCCAGATAAATATTTTCTGTTCCGTCAATGTATTTATCAACTACTGTTCTACCTGTTACATCAAAAACTTTTATTTTTGCTTGTTTTGCAGACACACTAAATCCAGTTTTATTATCACGAATAATGCAATTGTTCACATATACCCTGCCTAATCCAGTTATTGTGAGTGGAGACATACTTACTTTGAAATTATAGAAATAACCTGTAATAATAGTAACGGTGGCCGGATAATTCAGCATAAAGCCAAAACTGGACATCGGCGATTGCGTATAAGTGGAATCTACTTTAGATCCGGCAAAGACATATTCTGTATTAATACTTGCATCACCCCATGATGCATCCTTTCTATCATAGAACGACCATGTATCGGTTTTTGGTTCGTATTTTACTTTCATACTAACATACGATCTCCAATCTGAAGTTGTTGTTCCCAAGGTTTGACCATTAATAAGTGGTGTGAGGTTAGTATTATTAATTAATCCTCCCGTGAATTTGACTAAACGATAGCGAGCTAACGAACCTGAACCTTCACCTCCCATAACAACAGCATATCCGCTTGCCGAAGCTAAATCAGGACTATCAGCAGCCAGAATAGTTGCAAATCCCCGACTTGAATCATTAAAACCACCCAAGCTATTATTATAACTTGTCCTCATATTAAATGTCCAAACTAATGAATCAGTCTTATTCTCTTTAAGTATTGTTTTGAAAGGTTCATCAAAATCAGACAGATTACCACTTACAAAATATCTGCCTGGTGTTCCAGCAGTTCCTTCAGCAGGACCAGACATTGTTAGTCGTGCTGTGCCCAATGCGAGAATTCCTGTTCCGGTATTTTTAAGTGTGTATGTAGTTGCTGGGTTTCCGCCGGGAGACACATCAGTCCTGAAAAAATCATCTGAAAACACTGTTGTAGGAGCATTAACCACTTCAGGAATGCTTAAATCTAAACCTTCGATTTTCAGGACATAAGCAATAGTGCTTGGTTTTTGAGTTGGCACTACTACTAATAATGTAGTATCAGTTTGTGTGAAGTTTAAATCCCCATTGACTCCCAACATAGTAACTTTCGTTATATTCCCTTTTACTTTGGGCGAAAGTTTTCCTAACGATTTGATAATCGCTGTACCTCTGATTGGCCATGCCATTCCAATAGCGAACAAAGTATCTTTCTTTGTTGTAAAACGAATATCAGTTGATGAATATGCTATAGTTCTCCATAAAGGTTGTTCTCCTTTTGAATTAACAGTATTATCTAATAGTGACGGTCCTTCTCCAAATTTTACCCATGGTCTGGTCCCATAAATGGCATTACCGTTAATTTTCAGCCAAGCCCCAATTCCATTCACCACATTTAATTCATTACTATCAATAGTTCCATTACCTCTGACAGGGATATTTAATAAAAGGTTTCCATTTTTACTTACCACATCAACTAATGCATGAATTACCTGATCAGCGGTTTTATATGAAAGACCTGTTTTATAATGCCAACCACCTATACAAGCATCGGCTTGCCATGGAATTGGATTAATATCTTTTTCTACCCCTACTTCCAGATCATTAACGATACATTCAATTTCTTTTCCAACTAATGCTTTAGTATTAATCACAGCATTATTGACTCCTCCGTTTCGGGCAATATTGGCATTATAAAAGTTTGAAACAAAATTTAAGCCGTAGGATTCATTAATTCCAATTGTTCCGATAGGTAATTTACTATCATCGAAATACATTAGATCAGGTTTATATTTTGTTGCAACTTCCATTATACGGTTGTAAAATTTCTGTTTAAATTCGTAGGACATTGAATCACCGGGGTACTGTTGTTGTAACGTCCGATCACGTGCATAAATACTCGGTTTATGATTCTGACAATACAAATCCTGAGGATCATATCCTTCCCACCACTTACCTACACCATCCGCTTTTGTGAGTTTACCATCATAAGGAATACCTGCCATTGGGCCAATGGTATCGCTTAATTGAGCAGGTTCGTACCATGTCCATGCACTTCTGGCATGTATTGTAACTCCAAAACGCAATCCTGCTTTTTGAGCAGCAGCTGCCCAACCGCCAATAATATCCTTTTTAGGACCCAAATTTACTGAATTCCAGGGTTGGTAAGTTGAATTCCATAAATCGAAATTATCGTGATGAACTCCCATTCCCACAAAATATTTAGCTCCACAACTTTTATATAAGTTTACAAGATATTCCGGATCCCATTGATCAGCTTTCCACTCATTAATTACATCCTTAAATCCGAACACAGATGGATGTCCGTACTTTTGAACATGAAATAAATTTTGTGAACTTCCTTCAATATACATGTTCCGTGCATACCAGTCTCCATCTTCAGGTTCACATTGTGGCCCCCAATGTGCCCAAATGCCAAATTTAGCATCTCTGTACCACTCTGGAGCTTGATATTGACCTAATGACGTCCAACTCGCTTTGAACGGACCTTGTATAGTGTCAAATACTGGAGCTTGAGCAATTGCATTTATTGAACTAAAAAAAATACAAACTAAAATAACGAGACGAAAAAGTGTTTTATTTGAAATTATTTTCATTATATTTATAATTTTACAAATTACTATTTACTCTATTATTAAATATGTTCAAGTTAGCCGATATTAATTGCCTTAATATTTAAGACCTTCAATGCAAAGCGAATAGCAAATAGCATTTGGTTTTTCGACAGGAAGAGTTACCAATAAACCTTCTTCATTTTGAAAAAACTGCAGATTCTTCTTATATCCCAACAAACTAACCTTAGTTATCTTGCCAGCATTTATTGTTGATTCAGAACTTAACGATTTGATAAGTACTTTTCCGTTTTCAGGCCATGCTAATGGTATGGCATACAATTTTCCAGATTTGGTTGTAAATCGAATATCCTGAGAAGTATAGGGCACTTTACGATATAACGGCATGTTTCCTTTGGAATTGTCCGGTGTAGAATCATGAGTGGAGGGTCCTTCTCCATAAATAATCCAGGGTCTTGTACCATAAATGGCTTCACCGTTAATGCGCAGCCAGGCGCCAATTCCATTCAGAATAACTAATTCTTTGCTGTCAATTGTCCCATTACCTCTCATGGGGACGCTCAACAATAAATTTCCGTTTTTACTGACCACATCTATCAATGCGCGTATTACTTTTTCGGCACTTTTATATTGTACATTCGGTTTATAATGCCAACCGCCAATACAAGCATCGGATTGCCATGGAATTGGTTGAATTTGTCGTTCTGTACCCACTTCCAGGTCATTCATAACACATTTCAACTCATTGCCTGTTAGCGATTTTGCATTTACAACCGCTTGATTTTTACCTTTATTTCGTTCAGTGCTGGCGTTGTAAATATTCGAAACCAGACTTAACCCGTAATATTCATTAATTCCTCTTGTGCCTATCGGAAGTTTAAAGTCATCGAAATAAACCAGTTCGGGTTTATATTTTTCAACCACATCCATTACCCGGTTATAAAATTTTTGTTTAAATGCAAACGACATAGAATCGCCCGGAAACTTGCCTTGTATTTTTCTCTTTCTGGCATAAATACTCGGTTTATGATTCGTTTCATAAAGTTCCTGAGGATCATACCCTTCCCACCATTTACCTTTCCCATCTGCTTTAGTAAGTTTTCCATCGTACGGAATTCCTGCCAATGGACCTATCGTATCACTTAACTGCGCCACCTCATACCAGGTCCAGGCACTACGGGCATGAATAGAAACGCCAAATGGCAAACCGGCTTTTTTAGCAGCTTGTGCCCATAAAGAAACAATATCTTTCTTTGGACCCATATTGGTTGAATTCCATGGTTGATACTTTGAATTCCACAAATCGAAATTATCGTGATGAACAGCCAGTCCTACAAAATATTTTGCGCCCGACTCTTTGTATAAACTCACAAGTTTGTCAGCATTCAGGCTATCAGCCTTCCATAAATTAATCACATCTTTGAACCCAAAAACGGAAGGATGTCCGTATTTTTTCAAATGGAATTTATATTGCTCACTTCCTTCAATATACATGTTTCGTGCATACCAGTCGCCATCTTCCGGCTCGCATTGAGGTCCCCAATGTGCCCAGATACCAAATTTTGCATCCCTGAACCATTCAGGCGTTTGATATTGCTCAAGCGATTGCCATGATGGTTTAAAAGGTCCATCTATTGCCGGTAAATCCACTTTTTGGGCAGATAAAGAACTTGAGGTTATTAAAACAATAAATACACAGAGTTTTATTGAAAATATACTGATTAATCTTGTTTTCATAATAATGTGATGATAATTTGTTAACTTATAATTTTAATCCTTCGATAGAAATGGCATAAGCTATGTCGCAAGGTTTTTTTGCGGGCAGATTTACTTCCAGCCCTTTTTCAGTCTGACTGAATTTTAAATTACCTTTATAACCAATTAGCTTAATTGATTTAATTAATCCTTTTACTTCTTTATTCCCTTTTGCCAACGTTTGTATCAGCAAGCGGTTATTTTTTGGCCAATCTAATGCAATTGCATACAATAATTTCCCTTTGGTTGTGAAACGAATATCTTCTGCGGTATAAGGTGCTTTACGATAAAAAGGTAAACCTCCTTTAGCAATATCAGGAACATTTTCGGTGGTTGATGGTCCTTCACCGTATTTTAACCACGGCCGTGTACCGTAAATTGCTTCCCCGTTTATTTCAAGCCATTTGCCAATATTATTTAATATCTTTTTTTCTTTGGCATCAATGGTTCCATTCCCTCTAATTGGGACACTCAACAAAAGATTTCCATTTTTGCTCACCACATCAATCAGCGCCCGAATTACCTGATCGGCTGTTTTGTATTCAACATCCGCTTTGTAGTGCCAGCCACCAATGCAGGCATCAACCTGCCAAGGTTCGGGAAAAATATCGCGTGCCACACCCACTTCAAAATCATGAACCAAACATTTTTTTTGTTCACTGTTCAAACTTTTTGTATTTATTACTGTTTGATTTTTTCCATTATTTCTATCGATGCTTGAATTGTAAGCACTTGCAACTATTCCTAATCCAATTGCCTCGTCATTCTCTTTCAAAGGCAACACTGAATCATCAAAATATACCAACTCCGGTTTATGTTGTTGTATTAAATCCAAAACTCTCTTATAGTATTTAGTCAGGTAGTCTTTATTCGGTAAATCCCCGGGATTTTTCCATGCTAAGCGTCGGTTTAATACGTCAGGACTAATTTTATGATTGTATTGTGCATACAAATCCTGCGGATCGTAACCTTCCCACCACTTTCCTTTTCCATCGTATTTGGTTAAGTTTCCATCGTATTTTACTCCTTTAAATACTCCACTTGTATCGGACATTTGAGTGACTTCGTACCACGACCATGTGCTACTGGCATGAATTGAAACCCCGAAAGGTAATCCGGCTGCTCTGGCAGCATTTTCCCATTCGTTGATTAAATCTTTTTTTGGACCCATATTTACAGAATTCCAAGGCTGATATTTCGAATTCCACATATCAAAATTATCATGATGGTTTGCCATTGCAACAAAGTATTTTGCTCCTGATTTTTTATAAAAATCAACAAGTTTATTTGCGTTTAAACTATCAGCCTTCCATTCATGAATAACATCTTTAAACCCGAATACAGATGGATGTCCGTATTTTTGGTTATGAATAATATTCTGCTTATGTCCCTGAATATAAAGATTTCGTCCATACCAATCACCTGCTTCAGGTTCGCATTGCGGTCCCCAGTGCGCCCATATTCCGAATTTCGCATCACGAAACCAATCGGGGGTTTTGTAGTTCTTTAGCGATTCCCAATTGGGTTTGAATATTCCGGCTACAAAAGGATAATCCACATTTTGAGATTTGGCGCTTATCGCAACAAATAACAGGATTACGGAACTTAATAGAACTAGCTTTTTGTGAATTTTTTTCATTCTAATAAAAATTGTGAATTTGTAAAATGCTGTTTGAATATGAATTAGTGGTTTATTGAACAATAAATTTCACAGTGTTTATATTTTTGTTTGTTTTGACCTGAATTATATAACATCCTTTTTTATTTATTGCTATATCCTGATTATTAATGACTTTTGAGCAGTTGTAAATTTTCCCCAATGTATCAATCACCTTAATTTCAGCATTATCAGCTAAAATTCTGAGACCTCCGTTAATATTCCTAATCTTGAAATTGTCGTTATTTGTATTTAGTAATTGAGTTGGTTCTACGTATTTATTTGCAGTCATAAATGCAGCAATCTGATCCACTTTATTTGTAGCTATATAACTATACTCAGCATGACCTTTACCAACCATAATGTTTAACGAAGAGTTAGTTTTATGTAAGTCGGCCAGACGATTATGAATGGCATAAGCATATGCCACATTTATTATAGTATCCATGTCGCCATGAAATGTAATGACCGGAGGTGAGTTACTTTCGATTACTGCTGCATTTTCGAGTCCGCCCCAAAGATCAATTACAGATCTGATAGGTAAAACGGTTTGTTTAGAAGAATAAGCTGTATATAGAGCCGTCATGGAACCTGCGGATCCACCAGAAATGGAAACATTATTTGTGTCAAAATTATACGTGTTTGCATTTGTTTTAATCCAGTCAAGCACCAATATAGCATCATTTGAGGCAGTAATTATGGCCTGTTCCAATAAAGGGTGAAACAATCCATTGGGTGGTAATCCGTCTGACATATTGGCACCACAACCGCTGCCGGGAGTTGAGCTAAGACTTGGTGTAAGCGTATAATTCATGGATATAACCGCAAAACCTTTTTTAGAAATATTGGTGCACAAATCAGCGACTCCTCCCTTATCTCCGCCTAGAAAAGCACCTCCGTGAATAAATACCAATGTTGGGATCTTACCTGTAATGGTTTTGTTAGGAACATATAAATCCAATACATGATCCAAATTTGAAGTGTTATTAACATCACCATACCTGAGGTTGGTATGAATAATGACTTCTTTGGTTGTTGTGTCATTTTTAAAGATAGTATCCGGTGCATGAATAACTTTGAAATTATCAAAACAGGCATAATAATTTGTGGTTGTTTGATGATTGAACAAAAACCCAAAATAAGACATCGGAGTATTTGTATAGGTATTATCAGCTGTTTCAGTTCCGACCCGGGTATATGGGCCCAGTTCAGGATCTACCACAAAAATTCCATCAATGCGAGAAAACAATTTCCAGGTATTGGCTGACGGCGAATAAATAACTTTAACGCTATAATAATCGGTATAAACTGTACTTTCAGGAGATGGGCCAATTATGGTCGTAAGATTTGCGTTAGAGATTAAACCACCTGTAAATTTTACTAACCGAACGGCATTATAAGTTGTGCCTCTCATCAAAGTTACTGCATATCCGTTAGCAGTAAGAAAATTAGAACTGGTGGCGCATAACACAACTGCCGATCCATATCCATTCGTTACATCAAACCCAATGGAGCTACTATTTCGGCTTGTTCTCATATTGAACGACCAACTTATATCAGCAGAATTAGCACTTAGCGTTTTCTGAAAAGGGTTGCTGAAATTTGAAAGATTTCCATACGTATATGTTCTTCCTGCGGCACTTGCATTGTTTGTTATATTCAACAAATTATTGTTGGTACCAGTTGGCAGATTAACAGTTCTGACTATTCCTGCGCCGGTAGTCACATTTGTCCACGTCATTGCCGGCGTTCCGGCGTTTAATGGACCAAAAGGATTTTCAGCCGTATTAAAACTGTTTGAATAAACAGTTGTCTGGGCATTTAAATTAGACAGGAAGAGAAAAAAACAGGATATTAATAAAATTTTGGTTTGGAAAGTATTTGAACTGTTTTTCATGCGTTTATTTTTGTTTTTTAATAATTGTCGCATGAAACTCGCAATAAACATGGTCAACTGGGTTAAACGTCAGTTTTAATGCTCGCTTCATTTTCAGTATTTGAAGGAAATTCGAAAATAATAAACTTACCTGAAACTGCAACCAACTTTTAAATGATTGAAATCAATAAATCTTTATATTTTTATATACATCCTTTAAAATAAGCTTTTAAAGGATGTATATTATAAAATTATTTTACAACATATTTAATTGCGTCAACTCCGGTTGTAGTTTTTATTTGAATTACATACAATCCTTTTGAAGCACAACTGAAATCAAGTGTCCCATTTACTTGTTTGTTGTTTAGCAATTTACCTGTTGTATCATAAACTTTCACATTCGCATTTTCTGCCGAAACACTGAACCCACCCGAAATTGGCTTCACAATCCCTCTGATTTGACTTCCAACATGAAGATCAGTTGTTATATTTGGTGTAGCCACAACTTTAAAATTATCAAAACAAGTGTAATAAGGACCTGTGGTTGTTTGATGATTGAATAAAAACCCAAAATAAGACATTGCAGTATTCGTATATGTTTCATCAACTGTCTCTGTACCAACCTGAGTTAATGTGCCCGATTCCGGATCAACGATTGAAGTTCCGTCAATACGGGAAAACAATTGCCATTTATTTGTAGCCGGAGTATAGATAACTTTAACACTATAATAATCAGTATAACTGGTACTTTCGGCAGATGGACCAATAATCGTTGTGAGATTGGCATTGGCAGATAACCCTCCTGTAAATTTCACTAATCGGACTGTATTTTTATCTGTTCCTCTCATCAAAGTTACAGCATATCCGTTAGCAGTAAGAAAATTTGAACCATCTGCACATAATACAACTGCCGAACCATAGCCATTTGTCACATCAAAACCTACGGAAGTTGAAGAACGATATATTCTCATATTTAAAGTCCAGATTATATAGTTTGTATTAGAACTTAAGGTTGCCTGAAAAGGATCACTGAAAGTTGATAATCCACCATAAGTATACGTTCTACCTGCAGTGCTTGTGTTATTTGTTATCTGCAAAGCATAATTACTGGTTCCGCTAGGAAAGTTTCCTGTTCTTACCGTTCCAGCACCTGTAGTAACATTTGTCCATGTCATGGCTGGCGTTCCGGGATTACCTGCACTCGTCAAAGGATTTTCTGCAATGTTGAAATCATTACTGTAAACAGTTGTTTGAGCATTTACTGTAATAAGAGAGAACAAAAGGCTGATAAACAAGAAAAATCTTGGGGTAATTGTTTTGATTTTCATAAATAATGAATTAATGGTTTGATTATTAAAAAATGAAGGTTTAAAATCAGACAGAGTTTAATTACAGGGTGACAATTGCCACCCTGTAATTGTATTCAAAGCGGTGGGATTTAACGCAACGCTATTTTAGCAGAAGCATGTTTAGTACCGTTGAGATTCAAAATGTAAATACCTTTACTTAAAGCAGATGCATTGATTTGATTATTGTTATCAACCAACGAACCTGTGAGTATTTTTTGACCAGATAGACTCAACAATTCATAACTATTGTAGTTGTTAATTGATGTTGAAAGGAAAATATTTTTATTGTCTATCTTGTAGATAAAATTATCTGCTGTTGTTTGTTTCAGTCCGTTTGGTGCAGACATTATATCCGACCAACTCAAACCTACCCGAATACCATCGATAGTATAAGCAGGAACATCACCTCCAGAACCTTTTGATCTTAACCAAAGTGCTGCCAACGATCCAAATACTTTATTTGCACTATCCCATCGATACATGTCTTTTATTGTAGGATCTGAGTGTGTTAAAGTTGGTGTTGTTGGCTCTACTCCTGTCAACGGTGGATCAACAAATACTGACATTACATCATCATATTTGCCGGCTTCTTCGGTTGCAGTTGTACCTACAAGTTTACCAACGTAATACTTTACGACAAATAGGTGAGTAGTATTTGCCGCAAAAAAATGAGTATTATCCCAAATTGCAGTACTGGACAACTTGTTAATTCCTAATGAAATTTCCTGACCTGGAAATGCAGGATCCACTGCTGCCCATACTTTACAGCCATAATTACCAGTAGTCGCTGTTTTATCCATCCGAACAGCCATAAAATAGTCAGCACTTGTTATTGCAACATTACCTGGGATATTTATCAAAAATGAAATGTAAACAGTTGAATCGTTTCTTACACTTTTGCTAAATGGTTTAAACACCGTCTGACCAGTAGTTGCATTGCATTTTAGTGCATTTCCTATTCCTGACAGGACATACCCATTATACGTTAATGGAGCATCAGTAATATTAAACGTATTTACATTAGCAGTTGTGCTAACAACTGTTGTCCATCCGGTAACAAAATCAAGATTTGCTACACTAGCTATAGGATCCATAATAAGTGCACGGTTAGCATCGTAATCGAAGTTTTCTTCGAGAATAACCTGAGCATGAAGTGTTCCAAAGCCAAAAAGAACACTCATAAAAAATAAAGTAAAAATTTTTCTTTTCATAATAGTAATTTTTAAAAGTTGATAATTGTTTGTTAATTGTCGAAATAATTTATTAGTGAATAAACTTGTTTGTTGAGTTGTTTCATTTCATTTGTCATATCTGTATAGAATTTATAATCATTATTTACAATTCCTTTGTTTGAATCGATGTTTGAGCTACCCTGATTTTTTGCTGTTGGATCGTTGTCCTGATATTTAAAATAATGCCAACCAACACAACTTTTAGATTCAAGTAATGCCAAACAAAAATCCTGATAAGAATACCCTCTGTCTTTTTGACTTCGAACGTTCCATCCAGCACCGGTTGTATTAGCCAAACCTGAATCCATTCCTTTGGTATAAAACTCTGTAATGATAAAAGGTCTGTTGGTCCATTTCGCCCAATTTTCAAGATGTTCTTTCTCGGGTGACCATACAGTATAATAGTTTATTGAGACAACATCACAGTACTTTCCAGCGGCCATCATTATGTCAGGGTTGAATTTCACATCCCAATGAACTCTGCTTCCAAGATACATGTGGTTTGGATCTGACTTTCGAATAGCTTTGGAAACAATACTAAAGTATTTGTCAGCTACAAATCCGGCAAATTCGCTTTTTTCTTTATTTGTAATATTTTCACGAAGCAATCCCTTTTCTTTTAACCATTTTTCGGCTGTAACTCTGGCAGGGTCGTTTTCATATTTCAACGTGAGATATGCCGTCAAATTACCATTGCTAAATGGAAGCTCATTGTCCGAGAAGTAACCGAATAAACAATGATCATCTTTGAACTTTGAAAGGTCCGCTTTAGCCATTGAATCACAAAAGTTTTCAAACCTGGGATCAAAAATGAAAATTGTCATATTTGTAAAACCCGAATTTTGACTGGAATCATACGATTTGCCTTTAAAAGAGCTATATTTCCCAAGCATATTTAAAATTAAAGAATATGATATTTTACATCCTTTTGATGTATTGTTATACTGCTGAATAGCTTTTACGTCACTCCATGCACCAACCCCATTAATACCTATATTTGAAAAATCAATGGCAGATTGTTTTACCCAGCCCGAATCAGTTTTAAATAAATTATTAAAAGCCTTGATGTTCAGCTCTGATTTACCTTTCTGAAACGTATTAATGACTCTTTGAATATTTCCGTATCCTTCCGGGTCAATAACCCACCAGCGACCGTTTATTTTTTCAACGTGGAAAAATCCCGTAGCTTTTCTTTTTATGGTTGATGTACTTCCATACTTATTTTGTTTGTCTACTGATTGTTTGTAATTTATCAAACTATCAACAACCCGGGTTTCGTAATACTGCCAGGGATATGTGTTGGGAATTCTGGACCATCTCTGAGCCTCAACATTCATTGGTTTAAATGGTTTCCTCCCTGTCTGTGCAGTTACCAAAAGACCAAACAAACATAAGAATATGATTGAAAAAAGATTTTTCATTTGCCTTGATTTTAATTGAATCGAATCCATTTGCAGGATTCGATTCAAATTAATTAAACAATCCTAAATTTATACCAAAAAATTTGTTGACTACTAATTTATCCTTAATATCCTTCATTTTGAGGAAAGTTCTGGGCTCCCATCTGCAAAATTTGGTTTGTCGGTATTGGTAAACGCACATGAAATGGTTGTATGTTCTGTCGAATAATGGTATCATTATTCAATACAACTCCCTGAGCATTTTTCAGATATTCCCCTCCATGTAATCTTGTTCTTTCTACTAATATCCCATTTCGTTTCAGGAAAAACCAGCGATCACCTTCAAAAGCCAATTCTCTCGCATTCTCATCAACGATCATATCAAATGTTACTGTTCCCGGTGCTACTGGTAAATTACCTGCCCTAACCCAGGTTTTGTTATAATAATATGCCGTACTGTCTGCTTTTCCAAGATGTAAATAGGCTTCAGCTCCCATTAAATATGTTTCAGCCAACCTGTAAATAATGATATCTTTATAAGATCGGGTGGCCTGAGCAGTTGGTCTCGTTGGATCATCATATTTCATACAAGCAGGATGAACATTCAGAAATTGAGCCGAATTGACAGCCACAATAGTATCACCCACTTTTTTGCCTCTGGGAATGCTTAATGGATCATTGTAAGTCCATGCAGTTTTATAGAATACTTTGTACCGTTTATCAACGGATTTATTGTACAGGCTTAACAAGTATGTATTGGGAAATAAACGACCCCAGGGATAACCTCCCTGATCCAGTGCCATGACCATACCCTTTTCCATATTATAGGTCGGGATAAAATGCAATGAAAGTTGGTGGCCGTTAATGGCACCTGAAGAAGTCATATTGGCTCCACCGATACTCTGATCCCATTGCGAAACAAATATTGCTTCTTTATGGTTTAGATTTGTTCCTTTGAAAATGTCTTCTAAAGCTACAAGAGAATAAACACCACTTTTCTCAATAGCATTTACCTGGCTTGCAACTTCCTGCCAATTCTGTTGACAAGCAGCTACTTTAGCTTTAATATGACGAACAACTCCTTGAGTGAATCTTCCAGATTGGTTAGTTGTCCAGGAAAGATGTTCTATGGCATAATCCAAATCCTCATTAATTAATTTATAAACAGAGTCAGGCACTGCCGGTGTATATGTGATTGAATCATTCACATTTTCAGGAGTTGTTACTCTCGTTGTAAGATAAATTCTATCAAATTTACGTAATAACCAAAAATACGAATAAGCTCTGAAAGCTTTTGCTTCTGCTAATGCCTTAATAGCAACAGGATCGGTCATGTCAACTTTTTGTGCTGTATTAACAACCAAATTTGCATATCCGACATTTGCATAGAAATGACTCCAAACTTCACCCGCAAACGAATTACCACTGGTTAACGTGACATATCTTCCAATAGTAGGAACACCTTCTCCTGCTCTAACATATTGAATGTCTGACCCTATACACATATTCATAAAATAAGTGGAACTATTATCATAATAGAAATTTCTTTCCTGATAATACATGGCTAACACACAACTCGCCATACCTGCAGGTGTTGAAATAAGATAATCGATGGAAGGCTTTGTGTAGACTTTTTCTTCCAAATAATCACTGCATGAATAGGTTCCCAAAATTACTAACGAAAGTATTATTGTATTAAATATCTTTTTCATGATATATATTTTTATATTATTATTTTTTTAAAAAGTAACATTTAATCCTGCTACAAAGGTTTTCGGCTCCGGATATGCACCTGCAGTCATTTCCGGGCTATATGAAAGGTATTTTGTACTTGTCCAAAGATTCGTTGCAGTACCATAAATTCGTAGACTACTAATCTTAATTGATTTCAAAATTGATGAAGGGATACTATAACCTATTGATAAATTTCTCAAACGAACATAAGAAGCATCTTGGTAAGATAATGCTGAAAAGTAATCGATAGTAGCTACGCGTGGACGTGGGTTTGTATTGGAAGGATTTTCAACTGTCCAGTAATCCACTTTTATACCATTCGATACACCGTGCAAATCACCGCCATAGTTTCCGTCGAATAAATAAGGGTTTGATTTCATTGCACCCTGTACAGTATAAAATTCAAAGTTAAAATCTACACCTTTCCATTTTAATGTGGAGCCAATTGAACCAGTCCATTTTGGAGCTCTATCCATTACAACCCTGTCATCTACGGTAATTAAACCATCTCCATTTATATCTTTTACTTTGACATCTCCAGGTTGTGGGTGGTAATTGGGCCCAAAATCGGGAATAACATCAGTCAATTGCCATATCCCAGCAAATTGATAATCGTAAGAAGCATCAATATTGTGACCTATAAACCAACCGTTTGCTGTATCATCAATAGGTTTTCCATTCGCATCAACCTGACCATTTAATGATAATATCTTATTTTCATTTGCTGCAAAAGTCAAATCAACTGCCCAAGAAAAATCATTTAATTTAATTGGTATAAGATTTAATGTGAGTTCAAGACCTTGATTTAACACGCTACCCAGATTTACCAACTGAGATGAATAACCTGTTGTTTTATTAAGAGATTTACTCATTAACAAATCATTTGTGACGGAATGATAATATTCAACTGTTGCTGATATTCTATCTTTAAACAATCCTAAATCAACTCCTCCATTAAATGAAGAGGTTGTCTCCCACTTTAGATTCGGATTTGGTAACTGTGAGCCGGGCAGATAGCCAACCAAGGCGCTTCCGCCACCAAACTCCATATAATACGAATTAACTAATCCCTGAGATTGATAAGGACTGATTGCCTGATTACCAACGTCTCCATAACTTAATCGAAATTTAAGATTTGAAAGCCATTCCTTATCTTTCAAAAATGATTCTTCAGAGGCTCTCCAAGCAAAAGATGCTGATGGGAAAATACCCCACTTATTATTAGCACCAAATACAGATGAGCCATCAATACGAGCCGCAGCAGAAAAAAGGTATTTATCCATTAGGTTGTATCGAACCCGTCCCATGTATGACAACAAATGTCTTGGAGTAACATCTCTTGATACAGGACTTGTTATTGACGCAGCACCAATATTATTATAACCTAAATCATCTGTTGCGAAACCAGAGGCGCTAGTTTGTGTTTCAATAGTAGTTACAGAATTGACACTTTGAACAAATGTGGCATCTAAATTATTTTTATCGTTTATTTTAAGGTTGTAGGTTAGAATATTTTCCAATAAATAATCATTAGATTGAGTGTCATCAATTGTAGCTTTGCCATTTAACGAGCTTCCTGTTTGATGTTTTGAATTAAGATAAATTCCTTCTTCAGAAGTTCTTGAATTTAAACTTGCATTCAATCTGTATTTCAACCCTTTAATTATTTCCCAGTCAAGTGTCGCATTCAACAAAAATCGGCTTGTATTAGTTTCATCCAAGTGATTTTGATTATTCCAGATTGGATTCCATTTTGAATCTTCCAATAATGGAACTAAATTTCCATCCACATTTGTAGGGCTCAGCAATGGTGATTCTGAAATAAACATATTAAAAGTACCATCCTCAATCGTTCTATATGATTGAGTAAAATTTGAATTTAATCCAACTGTTACTTTTTTTGATAATTTATGTTCTGCATTGAATCTAAATGTTTCACGTTGATAGGCTGCAGGTGCAACCATCCCTTTTTGATCAAAATAACCTAATGATACTGCAACTTTTGAATTCTCATTTCCAGCACGTACACTTAAATCGTACTTTTGTTGTATTGCCGGTTTTATCATAAGACTTTCCCAGTTTGTATATCTTTTATCGATCATATTTTGATAAATATTACCAAACACGGAAGCATCACCCGGGTATACTCCATTGGCATCAGGATTACCTCCGAGATATTCTGTAGAATAAGTTCCATCTGGATTTTTTATAAGTGACCGGTTTGCTTCCCGTTTAAGTTGAATCCATTCTTCGGGTGTGTAAAAGTCGAAGTTGCGTTTTACTTGCTCACTTCCCATATAGCTTGAAAATTCAACAATGGTTTTATTTAAAGTTCCCTTTTTTGTAGTTATCAAAATAACTCCATTAGATGCTCTTGCTCCGTAAATGGATTGTGAAGAAGCATCTTTAAGCACTTCTACTGATTCAATATCTTGAGCATTAAAATCATCAACATTACTGACAGGAACACCATCAACAATAAATAGCGGAGCACTACTTCCTGTTAATGATTTTTTACCTCTGATTAAAATATCAGAACCGCCTCCTGGACGTGATGAGTTTTGTGTAATAACAACGCCAGCTGCTTGTCCACGGAGCATTTCTGCTATACTAGTTGTCGGTATAGCATTCATAGCATCGGCTTTTACAGAAACTACAGAACCGGTTAAGTCACTTTTCTTCTGAGTACCATATCCAACTACAACCACTTCATCTAAAAGTTTATTGTTTTCCGACATGGTTACATTAATAATTTTGCGATTACCAATTGATTCAGAATGTGAGTCATATCCAATATAGGTAAATAATAACGCATCCTTAGGAGAAGCAGATTCAATTGAATACTGGCCATTCGAGTTTGAAATTGTTCCTCTGGTTGTTCCTTTAATAATGACACTGACTCCAATTAAAGGTTCGCCATTTTCATCTTTTACAGAACCCGAAATGGTTGTTTTTTGAGCAGAAACAGCAAATGAACAAAACGAAAAAAATAGAAATAAGAAAACTTTGTACAAGTTTTTCTTATAGAATAACTTTGAATTGATTTGATACCTCATAATATAAATTTTGTGGGTTATTTTTGTTGATGCAAAAGTAGGGCATGAATGTTCAGGATTATACTATAATTGTACACTTTTTATACAAATTTATTCAATTAAGCAAGAATAGACAAATAGAAACATACTCATACAATATATAAATATAAATAAAATCATAAACAAATAAAAATTCGAACTCAATTAGAGCTTTGATTAAACATATATATTATTAATAATAAGTAATTTGGATTTTAAAATTTGAGTAATATTATTGTCAATGAACTTATGAAGATGGCGAATTGTATTCTGTTATAATGAACATTTTTAGTTTTATTCTGAACAAAATCGTAATTTACATCTTATTGTAATTCTTATCTTTGTAGACAATAAAATGCTAAATAATAAAATCCACAATATTATGAGAAAAAATCATTTGCTAATCGGATTTTTGTTTTTTTCATCTTTTTTTATAGTCAATGGAGAAACCATTTTCTTTAATCATCTGAGAAATGAAAACGGATTATCTCATTTGTCTGTTAACTCTGTTTATCAGGATGAAACAGGTATAATCTGGATTGGAACAAGATATGGCTTAAATAAATATGATGGTAATAAAGTTACTGTTCTAAAAAAAGACAATCAAGATATAAATACTTTAAACAGTAATTATATCCGTACAATTTGTGGAGACAAAAAAGGGAATCTATTTCTTTTCTGCAATAATGGTTTAGTTGTGTACAATTTACCAAGTCAAAAATTAACAACAGTAACAGAAAAAGATATAGTCACAATTTCTTATGGAAATTCGAATTTATGGGTTTGTTCAAAATCGACTATCTATTTGTTAAACAAATCGAATGATACATTATATGAATATGCTAAATTACTTCCATCAATAAATAGAATAAACTGCATTTTAGAATCAAAAACAGGACAACTATTAATTGGGACACGAGGAAGCGGACTTTTAAAATTAGATAAGAATAAAAGAATAACAACTGCAATACCCAATATTGAGGTAATTAGTCTATTTGAGGACAGCAAACAAAATATATGGGTAACAACCAAATTAGATGGTGTTTATATTTTTGAACATAACGGGAATATTGTTCAGTTGAAAAACGAACCATCAAATTCAAATTCCTTAACTGATAATAATACGCGTTCAGTTTGTGAAGATGAGTTTGGCAACTACTGGATTGGAACAGCCAATGGTTTATGTAGGTATAATTTATCACAAAATAAATTTTCAACTTTTAATCATTCCGAAGATACACCTTACTCAATAGGTGGCTCATCCATCTTATCATTGATGAAAGACCGACAAGGAACAATATGGATTAGTACTTACTATGGTGGAGTCGATTATTTTAATCCAGAGTATTCATTTTTCAATTACTATGGCGTTAATAATTTCAAGAAGAATAGTTTAAGCAGCCCTTTAGTGGGGAGGATGATTGAAGATAATAACGATAATTTGTGGATTGGAACTGAAGGAGGTGGATTGGATTGCCTTAACAAAAATACAGGCTATATTTCAGTTTTAGATTTTAAATCAGGTAACAAAAACAAATCACCTAAAAATATTAAATCATTCTACTTCGATAAAGATAATAACGCACTTTGGATTGGAACTATTATTGAAGGGCTTATTCAATTAGATTTAAAAACCAAGAAAGCAAAAAGTTATAAGTACAACTATTCGGATAATAATTCGTTGAAAAACGATTATATTCGACGCATTGTAAAATATAAAAACAAATTATTATTGGGTACTCATAATTCAGTCGTTGTTTTTGAAACAAACACTAAAAAAAGCTATTTTCTTTTAGATAATAAAAAAAATGGACTTGAAGACAAACAAATCTGGGATATCATGCTTGACAATGAAGACCGGTTGTGGTTTTCAACTTCCTTTGCTGTATTCAGATATGATTTAATGAAAAACACACTAAAAAAATACACACATATTTTAAAAGACAGTTCAAGCATTAGGTCAACGTATCAAAATACATTTTTTCAAGATTCTAAAGGGAGAATCTGGTTGGGTTCAGGAGGTAGTGGATTAAGCCTTTATAATCCAAAAAATGATAATTTTCAATTATTTAATACATCAAACTCGGGAATTCTTGATGATTATATTATTGATATAAAAGAAACATTGTCAGGATATTTAATCATTGCAACAAATAAAGGTTTTTCGTTTTATGATTATGAAAAGAAAATATTTATCAACTTTCAAAACCAGTCAGTTTTCCCTATCTTATCAATAAATGATGGTGGGCTTTATGTTGATAAAAAAGGTGAAATTTATATTGGCAGTACAACAGGATTGTTTTCATTTAATGAGAACATACTAAATATTCAACCTAAAAGTATTAATATAGTAATAACTGATCTATATGTCAATAACAACAGAGTTCTACCAGATGAAAATGGGATTTTACAAAAGGACATATCGTATACGGATAAAATTAAATTAAAACATAATGAAAATGCAATTGTAATTGAATTTTCGTGTACGAATTATATAAACGGGAATCAACAGGAGGTAGAATATTCGCTTGGAGGTTTTGATAAGAAATGGATAAAGACCAATAATAGAAACCTGATTTCCTACACTAATTTAAATCCCGGACACTATCTTTTGAAAATACGTGCAAAACTGCGTGGGCATGTATATGCAGAAAAAGAATTTGAAATAATCATTAAACCTCCTTTTTATGCTACCTGGTACGCATATTTGTTTTATGTTTTACTAATCATTAGTATAACATATGCTGTAATGAAGTTTTATACATCGAGTATCAAACTTAAAGTTTCATTTGATTATGAGAAAAAAGAGCGTGAACAAATAGAAATGCTAAATCAATCCAAATTAAGGTTTTTCACGAACATATCTCACGAATTCAGAACACCACTTACGTTGATCTTAAATCAGATTGAATCCGTATTGCAATCCACCTCAATTCATAATTCATTATACAACAATATGTTGAGCATACACCGAAATGCACAACGAATGGGAAAACTTATTAACGAACTGCTTGATTTCAGGAAACAAGAGCAAGGTTATCTACAGTTAAAAGTGTCACAACAAAATATTATTAAGTTTATAGATGAGATAGTCCTGACATTTAAAGAATATGCAGAACACAGAAAAATTGCCTTGACTTTCAGTCACGAAGAACCCAGCATTAATATTTGGTTTGACTTAAACCAAATGGAAAAAGTTATATACAATTTGCTTTCAAATGCATTTAAATTCACACCCGATGGAGGTGAAATCTCAGTTGAAATTAAAGTGGAAGGTATATGGGTAAATATTATTGTTTCAGACAACGGTTCGGGTATCGAAGCTAAGGATAAGACTAAGATTTTTGACAGGTTTTACCAGGCTGAGAATGGTTATAATCAGGGGACTCCCGGCACTGGGATTGGTTTGGCATTGGCAAAGGGAATAGTAGATTTACATCATGGAAGGATAGAATCAAACAACAGAAAAGAAGGTGGAAGCATGTTTGTGGTATCACTATTATTGCACAACGAAAAGTTCACAAACGATCAAAAATTATCAAACTCTGAAATTGCATCTAATGCCGAGATTGAATTCAATAAGCCTGATGATGAGTTTATTGACAATATGATTCGTTCTCAACAATTAGTGTCTAATAAAAAGTATACTATTTTACTTATTGAAGACAATCAGGAATTACTGGATATGTTAGCAGGTATCTTTAGTCAGCTATATAATGTTGAAACTGCTGTTAATGGAAAAGAGGGATTTGAGAAAGCGAAAGAATTCCAACCTGATATTATTGTAAGTGATGTAATGATGCCAGTGATGTCGGGTATCGAAATGTGCAGTAAACTAAAATCAAATCTTGAAACAAGCCATATTCCCGTTGTATTACTTACAGCTCGAACTGCAGTTGAATATACGATTGAAGGTTTTAAAACAGGAGCTGATGATTATATTACAAAACCATTTGATACAAGACTTCTCATTGCAAGATGTAACAACTTAGTGAATACACGAAAACAATTGCAAGCTAAATTCAGCAAACAAACTGATATTGATATAAATACAGTTGCAATAAATAGCCTGGATCAAAAATTCCTTATGAAAGCAATTGAAATGGTAGAAAAAAATATCAATAATCCAACATTCGATGTAAATCTTTTTGCCGAAGATATGTTAATGGGGAGAACAACTTTCTATCAAAAATTAAAAGGTATAACAGGCCAGACACCCAACGAATTCATTTTGAATATCCGGTTAAAGAAAAGTTTAAAAATACTTATCGATGACCCCGAAATGAATATGACGGATATTTGTTATAAACTCGGCTTTTCTTCACCTAGTTATTTTTCAAAATGCTTTAAAGATATATTTGGAGTAACTCCTGTAAAATACAGAAAAGACAATTTGACTAAATATATTGTTGAGGAATAATCTATTTTACATATAATATAGCCTGGAAAACACAGTTCACGAATGAGAGGAACATCAAAATTTGATGTTCCTCTCATTTTCTTAAACTGTAGTCTTCTACAAATAAGTTGCACCTAAATTATTATTTCAAGATCTCAAAGCATAAGCAATTATAGTTTTCGCATGTTCTAAGAACTAATTTATTTTTGCAACATACTAGTTTTACTTTTTTTAATTCCCAGAGATTTTCAAAGTGTAAACAAAATTACACGGTGCTTTTTCAGGCATTTCTATTTTCAATCCTCCAGATGTTTGCTCCCATTTCAGAGGCCCTTTTATACCGAGCATTTCAACGTTTCTGATTTCTCCAAACCACAACTTTTTGCCTTGAGGTATCGATTTAATTGTAATCTGGCTGCCTCCTGGCCAACTCATGATGAATGCATACAGGCAATTCTCTTTGGTGGTAAACCGAATATCTTCGGAAGTATATGCAAGTCGCTGGGATTTCTTTTGTTCTCCGTTTGTAATTTTCACAGGGCCTTCACCGTATATTTCCCAGGGGCGCGTCCCGTGTATGGCTTCTCCATTTATTTTCATCCATTGTTCCATTTCAGATAGGAACTTGACAGCATAATCTGCAATAGTACCATCTGATTTTTGTGTGATGTTAAGTAATAAATTGCCGTTTTTACTTACAATATCAACTAGCTGCTGAACGATTTGTCGGGTTGATGCTGGTTTGCTCCCTTTTCTATAAAACCATCCATCGAGCGATGTATCTGTTTGCCATGGAAATTCCTTAACATCATTACTTTGACCGTTTTCTATATCAAAAACGATAGCTTTTTGTTTTTGGGACGAAGCTCCTTTGATATTCACAACAGCTTCGTTTTTACCATTATTCCAACGTTGGTTTTTGTTATAATACGTTGAAGCGATACTCAAACTATCGAATGGAATACCACCATCAAAATAGATAAGATCCGGCTTGTAATTATCAATTAAATCCGCTGTACGGTTTATGAATTTTTGTTTGAAGGCATCATCCCTTTCTATACCGGGTGTATGCGGTTTGCAAAACAAATCTTGTGGATCATAACCTTGCCACCATTTCCCTATTCCGTCCGCTTTCGTTAGATTCCCATCGTAAGGCACTCCTTTTAACGTACCATCTTTATCAGCCCCACGGCTTGGTTCGTACCAGCCCCATGAAGTGAATCCATGAAATGAAACACCGAATCGCATATTATATTTTTTGGCAGCATTGTGCCATAATTTGACAATATCTTTGTGAGGTCCGATATTTACTGCATTCCATGGCTGGTATTTTGAATCCCACATATCGTAATTATCGTGATGTTGCCCCATAGAAACAAAATAACGCGCTCCGGCATTATAATACATCTTCATTAGTTCATCAGGGTTCCATTTTTCGGCTTTGAATAGAGGAATAATATCTTTATATCCAAACACTGAAGGATGACCGTAATTCGCCAGATGATAGTCGTAAACAATTTTTGCTGTCTTGGTTCGCCATTCATTTAATGAATCACTTTCCTGTGGTCCATACATAAACCGGGCATACCAATCGCCCATTTCAGGCACAGACTGAGGACCCCAGTGTGCCCAGATTCCAAATTTGGCATCCTTAAACCATTCAGGACAATCATACTGTTTAAGTGATTCCCAAGTGGGCTCATAAACTACTTGCTGTTTTTGAACATTCTTATGAGTTTGTTGAGCAGAGGAATTACAATAAAAAGCAAGGAATATAATAGCTAGTAGTATCTTTGCTCTGAAATTAAAAGTGTTTTTAAGCATTCAATTTGTATGGATTAATGTTGAAAAAATCAGGTGTATTAATTTGATTGTTTGTTTCTTACGGATCAAAAGGTTGATTCAATGCTAATATTCAGCAAATTTGTTTTTATTGCTTACAACTTCTCTTAATAGTTACGATAAACTCTGATTGCATTTAAAATTGGTTCACCCACTACCGGACTGAAATTGATATTAATACCTTCACCGTTGGTTACATCAACTTCAAATTTTTTAACAACAGCACAATGTTCTCCGTATTCTTTAGCCAGATTCAAATCCTTCAATACATTTATTGAGTTTATGTCCACATCAAAAATACGTTGGCTGAAATCTTGTTTTTCCGCATCATCGCCTAAATTGTAAATTGATCCTTGTTGCTCTTTGGTTGAAAAAAGTTCTGCCCAATAAAAACAAACTGTATATTTTCCATCCGGAACATCCATTTTAAATGTTTTAAGACCTTCCCGCATGGTTTGGAATATTGGATCATTCTCGGTTCCCAAAATATCAAGATCAGAAGCCGGCTGTAATCCAAATCTGGTTTGTTTTATATAAGGTTTCCCTCCAACATACCCCCAACTACCGGGAGCATATTCTTTTTCTGGAATCCAACAGACTGAATTTGTCCTATCTTCGAAATATCGTTTTGAACCTAACATAACATTGATTTCAGTAAATGGAATTTTAGTGTCTTTAATATCATTCGGTATTCCTCTGAAATCAATTTTGAGTTGATCCCGTAAAATACAAGTATCAATAGTACAACTAGCGTCAAGAGTATTAATGCCATTTACAAACGGCACGATAAACGAAGCAATATTATCAACAACTTTATGTTTCCCTAATTCTCTTCCGTTTAAACTCAAATCTACCCAGGGCTGATTTGTGTAAACTTTTATCTGTTGATTACAAATCCCGTTTTTGTCTAAACCGTGAGACCTTATTTTCCAATTAGCACCACCAATCGAAACTATTGGATTTTTACTAAGAATTGCCTGATAAAGTAAGTATGTGTCTTTTTTTACCCTATCCAAAGTAACTATTCCTTTATTGTTTACATGTGGAACTGCATTAGCTCTCCCTTCTGAGTAAAAATCATTAAAATTCCATATATTTGCTCCGGTAATAAATGGATTTTTTAATATCGATTTTATATAGTGTTCGTGATATAAATTGGCATATTCTTGCGTATAATCATATCTTACCGGGTGATTGGAGTGTAGTCTAGCATCTACATCCGCTCCATATTCTGTTATTATAAGGGGTTTTTGAGGAATTTTTTTCCTAAAATCAGCAAGGAACTTATCAAAGCCATCAAAATTACCTCCATACCAACCGGAATATTGATTAAAACCTAAAATCATTGGAATATCTACAAGTTTAGCTTTTAAATAGGTATTCAAACTACCATGACATACTATCATTGTATATCTGGGAGGATCATCATTACGTAGTTGTTTGTCAATTTCAGTAGCAAGTTTAGCGACTGATTTAATGTAAATTTCATTTCGAATAGAATCTTGTTTGAACGATAAATGCAACAAAACTTCATTCATATATCCCCATATTACGATAGATGGTCTGTTGAAATCCTGCATTACCATTTCCCTGGTCATATTCAGACAATTTTGTGTAAACAATTCATTTTCTGTTATTTCATTGACAATTGGGATTTCTACCGAACATATTATACCTAGTTTATCACACATTTCCATTAAGACATGATCCTGAGGATAATGAGAAACTCGTAAAAAATTTGCACCCATTTCTTTGATAAGTTTTATATCCTGAACATGAATCTCATCGGGCAGGGCATTACCCATATTCAGGTAATTTTGATGCCTGTTAGTTCCGATTAATTTTAATGATTTGCCATTGAGGAAAAAACCTTTGTCAGCGGAGAATTCAAACCACCTCAAACCCAATGGATTTATTACCTCATCCAATAATTTGTTACTTTTAGGATCTATAACTCTTGTGATTACTTTATATAAAGACGGAGTATCAGGACTCCAAAGACTTGGAGAATCAAGAATAATTTCATTTTGAAAACTTTCACCGGAAGATGCTTTAGGAATACTAACAGTAGAATTTTTTGTGATTAATTTTTCGCCATTTGGAGATATAATAGTATTTTCAATTTGCAGTATTTTATCAAAGCTGTCATCATTTGTTACTAATGTTTTTATATTTATTCTGGCTTGTTTCTGATTTACTATTGGAGTGGTAATGAATACACCTGATGATGCAAAATAAGTAGTACTAATATGTTGTTTTTCGGTAAATATAAGGTTTACATCCCTGTAAATTCCACCAAAAAACGTAAAATCGGCCGAAATGGGAGGTATATTTTCGTTATATTCATTATTAACCTTCACTGAGAAATAATTTTTTTCACCAAATACAACATATTTAGTTATATCAAAGCAAAATCGTGTATAGCCACCGCTATGTTTACCAACAAAATGACCATTGATAAATAATTCGGTATCTTGATTCACTCCGTCAAAACTTATATAAATTTCTTTCGAGTTTGTATTTTTCGATATGTAAAGCGAATGTCTATACCAGGCAATCCCCCTATAGTAACCTGGAGTTTCATCATCGGCATCTTTAGCGTTCCATGTATGTGGGATTGTAACATCTTCCCATTTGGAATCATCAAAGTTAATATTTACAGCCTCAGGAAAATCTCCTTCAATAAATTTCCAAGATTCATTGGTTGAGGTTACAATTCTTGGATTATTTGCAGATACAATTACCCACATAAACATACTAAAAAAAACTAATAATAAAGTCTTTAACATACAAGTTTAAATTTTGAATTTTTATAATTTTTACAATTACAAAAGTAGTGTAACTCAATTATACAAAATAATAGAATAGTTCAATATTCACACAAATTTGTTCAACACAGCTATTAAATTACAGAATAATATTTACAAAATATAAATGTTAACTCCTTCTTCATAGATCTTTGTTAAAAAGAATGTCAATACCACCATAAAAAAACATACAACAAATTCAGTCTTTTTGAATTCGAGTAACCAAAGGTACTTAGCTCATTGATTTCACTGTTACCAATGCTATGCACATATATTGATTATACAAGTAATGTAATGAAGACATCTGCTCAAAAGAATACATGCCAACATTTGTTGCGCTTGCAGTTTTCAATAACATAAATCAGTATGAGGCAGTATGTTGTTTCTATTTGTTTCTACTTTAGATATAATCATCTATTTTCTCTTAACTCATTTACATACACATCTAATAATCAACTATATAATTTCAGAAAATAAAAACTACAACATAAAGAAAAACAGTTTCTTCCCTCTAAAGCGTATTTTTCAAATCCGCTTCACCTCTGGGAAGTATAGTACAAGTTGATTATTTTAATATCATTTATTTGAAACATTTCAGTGGTTGAAAAAAAAGTGGCTCTTTATAAGAGCCATTTTTTCTTGTAATACTTTGATTTTCAAACACGTTATTTTTTGGGTCTTAACTATCAAGTATTTAAGCACGCCCATATGGGCTTTATTTTCTCGTTACATCAAAGACATTGTATAACAGCGCCTTATATTCTTTTTCCTGGGGTGATATAATAACTTTATATAATTTACTGTTTTCTTCATAATCACGTATAAACTCCTTAATGGTACGATATTGCTTTAGAGTTATTTTCTTGTTTCGAAATTCCTCTTTGATTTCCTGTAAGTACTCCTCGGCGCCATGATTAACAATTATTCTTGCGCGATCTATTTCGCTTTTTCTTGCGCCCTTATTGGCACGTACTTCGCGAAAAAAATACAGGTATTTCCAGTTTTTATAAAAGTTCTCTACTAAACGATTTATATTTTTGTCCGAAAACAATATGTCACTAAGTATGCTTTTTCTGCGATATACCGTTTCAATTCTTAATATATCATCCTCTTTCTTGATTCTTGGTTCTTGATTCTTGGTTCTGACTTTATCATTCATCTCCCATCCTTTATCGTAAATCTTGAAGTATACACGAAAATCCTTGTGTTTTTCAGTAGTCTTTTGTCTGTTGATACTGAAATTTGCATCAATAAACATCATTTTATCCGGCTTTTTATCGTTTTTAGGTGGTAAGTACTTAACCAATTCAATAAATGTTAGTGGATCGAAACTAACATGCATATTAAGTCCTATTTCAAATAAAATCACCTTCGTTTTTGATGCTATCAATCTATTCTCAAACAATAGCATTTCAAATGCTGCTTTGGCTTCCGATATAGTAAATATATTATCATTCCGCAACCGTCCATAATTCCGGTCATTCCAATACTTATGCAAGCTTGTACTAAGCGTTAATACATTACGCTGTATCTTTATCGAAATTCCGGTAAACTTCTTATAATTATCATTACTTCGGTATTCAACATCCATCCCGTTGTCATTTGTCCAAACCTGCAAATGGTGAAGTTGTTGCAGATGGTTGCAGACTTCATGGCTTACTTTAGCTCTTATTGTTATTTTGTCAAACATTTTTCCGCCCTCCATTTAAAATTGCTTTTACATCAGACATTCTATATCGCCTTTTGCCTCCTATCTCTATATGACATAAGTAGGCTCGTTTATTCCATCTCCAAAGAGTTGACAAATCGATGTCAAATATCTCACAAACTTTCTTCGGACTTGGATAGGTCTCGGCTTTGTCAGCAATGACTATATCTTCAAGTTCTTTTTTTGTAGATTCGATTAAATCTATAGCGAATTGCATTAAATCAGTCAATGAAACAGCAATAGTTATATTGCTAGATTCTTCTAATAATTTATTTATATTAATCATAACTTTTCATTTTGAAATTTACTGCTCTGGATTAGCCGTAAAACAGTCCATTGCAATTGTATTCAATCATCAAATCAAAAATTTTACGGGCTTTTTGATATCAATTGAATATTGCAAATTTCAGAATAGAATTGCATGATATAATAATAGCGGATTTTGAGAAAACAAAAAAACCACTGTATAACAGTGGTTTAATAAAAATATAGCAGATTGTGAAGGCAGATAAACAGCGGATAATATTAATATAAGTATCCAAATAGTTTTTTAAGATTTGGTTTTGGGTCCCTTAAATCTTTAGGTTCATACGTTTTTGACTCACTACCAATAAATTGACAAAATAATCCATACCATTTTTTGAATGTCCTGGGTTTTCTATTATTTAATTTATCACTTTCAAAAATCATAAAAGCAATTTGTGCAAATTCTTTTGCAGACCGGTCAATTTCCAAATCAGAAATAAGAGTTTCAAAATGATTTATAGGGCCGTTTCCCATACCTTTGAACTGAGGAATGAAAAATTCTTTTAGTTTATCAGAATCGATTTTTCTCTTTTGTTGTAATCCTTTCTGTTCTTCATCAGATATATTGATAGCTGCTTTTGTTGGATTGCAAACATCTTCTACATAATCAAAATAAGAACATATATATTCTTTTATTTTGTTCACTTCTGTCTCTGAAATAAAATCAAAAATAGCTTCTGATTGTTTTACCCATCGTTCCTCCTGAGCTTTGAAGTGATTATAGAATTCTCTGTCTAAATCCCTTTTAAATACATCCGGATCAGTTTTATGGTCAGTTTTGTATTGTTTTAATTGGGTTTGTAAATATTCTGAATAAATTGAGAATGTATCAGTACCCCATTTTTTTATCAACCAGGCTACAAAACCCTGAGCTAAAACGGGTAAAAATCTATCGGCTTCGGAGCAAGCATGTCCCATGCGATATTTTCCTTGAAACTCAATAAATCTTAATTGGTAATTGTTATCAAAATCCTTGAAGACTCCTACCTTACCGTTTGCCCAGCAGTTCTCCTCACAGACAAGTCTGCTGTATTTAATGTTGTCGATATACCAGTCGTTTATAATCATTCCCATTTCTTATGATATTTAATGTTTGAAATATGAAGCGATAACAATTTATCTTATTTATAATGAAATAATATATTAGCCGAAGTGAGAATTCGGGTAAAAATTAATCTAACATTTTAATTAGTTCTTTCTTCATGTCTTCATCAATTTCACGATATCGGGCAAATGCCTTACTACCTTCTTTATGTCCACTTAATGAGCCTACTAAATTAGGGTCTTTTACTTGCTTATACAAATTTCCAATAAAACAACGACGGGCTAAATGCGAACTGGCCAAATCATTTAATGGACGTTTTTCTTCTTCTCTGGTGGTTGGATTAATTACTGTTACCATGCGTGTCAAGCCCGCAAGGCGAAACATATCTTTAATGGCTAAATTATATTTTTGCTCTGTAATGAATGGCAAGATTTTTTCACAATCCGGATATCTTTTAAGGATTTCTAAAGCTATAGCATTTAATGGAACACGAACTGTTACCGGGCGACCATCTTTTGTTTTACGTGGTACGTACTCAATAGCTTCATTCATTACATTATCCCTTGTCATCTTATATAGATCACCTACTCGGCAACCGATCAAACATTGGAATACAAAAATATCTCTTTGAACAGCTAAAGGTGGTCGTTTTTCAAGATTGGCTTTATACAGAATATTTCGCTCTTCAATAGATATATAATAAGGAGTACCATATACGCATTCTTCTACACCAAAACCCTTGAAAGGATTATTATGAGTTTTACCGACTTCAATTGCCCAAAGAAACAAAGTCCGTAATTTAGTAAAAATATCATTAATCGTATTTTGCCCCCTTTTTTGTGGAATGCGTTTTTCTGGTAACAATTTGTAAATTTCCGGAAAATCTAGAAATATCTGGTGTTCATTGCACAAAAACTCTTCAAAATCACGAAGAGTATCTGAATTGATAGTATCAAAGTGCAATGTAACCGGTTTATGTTTTACGGCCTTATAAACTTCATAACGCTGTAAAGCACGTTCAATAACTTTGAAGTTATTCTTTCTGACATCCGATATTTTACGCTTTGCAAGAAATTCATCAAATGCTTCAAAAAAGGCTTGTTGCTTTTCTTCTTCAACCTGAAGAACGTATTTGTGAGGATTTAGGACTTTGTCAATTTCGATATCTAACAAGTCGGAAGTGAGTTCGTCTTTTTTCGGGTTGGAATTATATACATCATTTATCAATTCTTTGCGAGCCATTACAGCTTTATTGAAAGTGGTTCGCTTTTCTGTATTGAAAATAACCTTCGCTTTAATGCATTGGTTTTTCTCGTCCCACAAATCAGAGTTGATAGTTAGCTCACTTTTATGAAATAGTTGAATATTTCGACCATCGCTCAAGCGAAAACGTACATTAACATCATTTCCTTTTTTTGTGGAAATACGAATAAATGCCTTAACTGTTGCCATGATATTGAATTGTTAGTTGGTTGTGCAAACATACAAAATTTGCACAACATTTGCACAACATATTACAATTCTTTTCAATAAAACACATGATATATACAGCAATAAACACAGCTATTTAATTGCATATCTAATATATAAGTGTATATTCGGCTTATTCATAGGCATTACAATAAGTACCCGTATTGCAGTTCTCAAACACGGCTCTGGGTACGGATAACCCCTCTTAATCTTATGATTTTGAGGGGTTTTCATTTTAAATGAACCACACGCAAAGTTTCATATCCAAACTGCTAATCAAAAATATATTATTTATTGCTAGACTTCAAGAAAGAAGATAAGGAAATTTTGTAAAAAAGAATAGAAATTAGGCGAGAAGATAAATATTTTTAGTTTAAACTATTCATTATTCCGAACAAAATTCCCCCAAAATCAGTTAGTTCAAATAGAATATCTAAGCTCTTAAGAAATCATTATTATGAATCTACTGGAACAACTAAAAACTTACACCAAAGTCGTAGCCGATACGGGTGATTTTGAATCAATTGCAGCTTATAAACCGGCTGACGCAACAACCAATCCATCTTTGATTTATACAGCTGCGATGGATACCAAATACAGTTCGCTTATTGACGATGCTTTGCTTTATGCCAAAGGAAAATCGAATGATAAAAGCGTGCAACTGAAAT
>Ga0209123_1000459_pt1 | contig 52603 bp, 53 predicted proteins | sample BarGraIncu00431A_FD_184500 | JGI IMG/M metagenome (GOLD analysis project Ga0209123, IMG submission 184500) | Arctic peat soil microbial communities from Barrow, Alaska, USA - Barrow Graham LP Incubations 004-31A (SPAdes) (version 2) | ecosystem: Environmental > Terrestrial > Soil > Wetlands >... | reverse complement strand
CGAGGATGTTCTACCCAGAGTGTTTCTTCATGCTTACTCATTAATTTCGTTCCTACCAATTGCGCCATCTCGCAGCAACCTAGGTCGTGGATTAATGCTGCTTTCCCAATAGTTTCCATTGTAGCATCACCAAATTCCATAATACCGGCGACTAACAAAGAAAGTGCGCACGTACAAATTCCATGATGGTAAAGCAACTTACTGTTCATTAGTTTCATTTCCATACAAATTTTAACGATCTCTGGGTCTTCTACAATAGAAAGAGCAATTTCCTTTACTCTTTTTGCGATCTCAACCATTTTATCGGAGGTATTAGCATCAACCTTCCCTGGTGCATAGGTTGCAATTCTTTTTAACAAGATTCCTTTTAATTCTGTATGGACTATCTCTAGTGGATCAATCATCAGAGTGTACGGTTCGGCAATCCACACAGAATGAAGACTTCTTGATTTTAGAGTTAAAATCATTGCTTCAGAAAGGATTGTCCCCTCTTTTAATAGCATGGCTTGAGACTGTGGGCAATAGACCTTTTCCGCAAGCACCATCCCTTGTTCAAGTGCTCCCACATTTTTTTCAAACACAGTAATACACATCCTTTCGTTTGATTAGATCTTTTGCACAATATAATTTTATGATCACCGGGCGATCAACCTCGCAAAATAATTTCGAGATAAGATTATTATATAAAAATTACCAATTCATAAAGTTACTATTTTGTTATTTTTTTATTATTACTGTATATTATGTAAAAAAAAACCAATTGTTGAATCCAATTATAGCAAATCATTTTTTGATATGATATGAAGAGAAGATTTCTTTATGAACAACAGAAGATGTATCTTTATTTTGATACTCTTATTTTAGTGGAAATGCGAGTGCTATTTCAGGATGGCACTCACAAATGATCAATCCATCCAGCAACATCTTTTGCTAAAAATAATAGATTATCAAAATCACCAGAAATCTTAAACTCTTTCCCCAAAACTTCTCTTTGATCCATAATTTGTAAATTGTTCATTTCGATACCATCCTTTTTTAATATTAATAGCCGCTTCACTCAATTAAAGAGTAAAGCGGCTTTTATGTGGATAAACCTGTTGATAACATGTTAATGGTTGTTTATAACTTTTATTATATTGCGATTTCATGCCAATGACTATTTAATACAAACCAAACAGCTTATCAGTCTTCCTCGTATATTTAACCTCAAAGCCCTTCTCACTACCACCAGTATGATACTCAACACTCACAGCAGCATCCCTACTAAAAAATTCCAAAAAAATCATCCATGTCGATGCTCGTAACAGTCTTGAACAGTTTACTTACCGAACTTTTTCCTGCTAATTCTAGTCTTTTACCCATAACAAAAATCGCCCCTTTATATCGGTTATTTTTCATTGCCCATAAAAAAGAGGAGCCTGAAGGCTCCTCAAACCGTAGACAAAAATACCGCCCAAACCGAAGTCTGAGCGAAACAAAGAACGTAACCAAAACCATAATCCCTCAAGATTGATAGTTTCAGTCACGTTTGATTCCATATATAAAAGTAATAGGCACATTGCTGGCTTTACTGATAGACAGGATAAGGTAATTATCTTCTACATATCCTGCGAAGTTTGGTTAACTAATTGAACAGAAGTTCAACTACCAAGGCATTCGGTGTTCCTACCCACATGTATTACTTACATTTCGCACAGTTAGAGAGTATACGCTTTTCCGTATCGGATCAAACAGTGAATTGGGAAGGACAAAGCGGCCGCCCCACGATCGTTCCATTCATCAGGTATCTGAAGCTGAAGGCATAACCTACGTACTAAGCAACTTAAATATGAGTTATCCTTTTTAAGATCATTCCTAATTATTACCAAATTTTAATCATAATTGAGCTACCTTTCCCTAATGTATTTTACGAACTCTTCTAATAAAGATACAATAAATTCCTCCAATCTTTGGTCTTTGTCTATCAGATAGCATTGCAAAAACCAACGGCCGATTTTTACAGCTTCCTCGTTCAAGATTTTTTCAGATTGATCTCGGTTAAAAGGGTATTTAAATGTGATTACTTCTTCGCTATTTTTATAATACGGGTCGATAGTTTGCCGATAATAAATTACATGATTATTCGTGTTTTTAAGAATTTCGAATTTAAATTTTTCTGAAAGTATTTCTTTAATAGCTGGTATCTCAGCCAATGCGAAGCCAAAATGTCTATATAGATCAGGTTGAATACTTTGAAGAGATTCTTCTCCTTTAAATATTGGCATAAAGCAGATTAGGTAGCTTGCAGCCGACAACTTATAGTTACCCATTATATAAAGTAAATCTCCAAAACCATACAATATATCGGGGTCTTCCTTAAAAGCTGCTATTGCTTTAATAAAAAGGCTATGAGCGCCATTATAGTCGCCCTCACGTTTTTTAGCGGCTGCTTCAAGTGCTATTATCGACATATTTAACCCTCCATGACTCAATTTTTAATAATCCAAAGTAACTCAGCTTTATAAGCGGGATACTCTTTAGCAACTACAGCACCACCATTAAGAATAAGTAACAGCAATTATTAAACTCGCAACATAGTAACTAGTTTTAACTATACACCGCACTAATTAAGCACCTCCAAGTTATTGAATAATCTTACCCAGAGGTGGAATTTCCATCTCTATGAAATCTAATACTAGCATTAGTATTTATTATAAGCCTTTTATTCATTTTGTCATCATCAAAATATAAACAATAATGAAGAGTTGAACATATTATAAAGAACTACTTAGTATTATTGGGGTGATTATGCATAAGCCTTGTTTAAATGCTGAAAAAGAGTATCAGGGATCGAGCGGCGCTAACCACTCTTGTTGGCTTTTTATTTGCAGGCGTGGTTTTTCTTGTCATAAATAAATTAGCTGTATTGAGCGATGCCAGCATTCTTGCCCCAGCATCATAGATAGTAGCAGGATAAACAATAGGCTCAGTAGCAGTAGACCTGTCGTTTATACTTAGCAGTTATGAATAATATTGTGAGACGGAGGAAAACTCATGATACTTTTTAGTTATATGTATGAAAGGCTTAAAGAACGGATGAGTACGGGCATCACCTATCCCTGTTTTATTTTTTTCGCTGACACCCATTTCCGCATAGACAAACCCGATTGGGACAACTCAGGCTTTCATCAAGTGTTAGATAAAGTTGCCTTAGAGAGTCCCCTTTTTATATTAATTGGCGGTGATTTAATTGATAATGGAAAGGATGAAAATTATCAAGCGTTTATTGAGTTATGTATCAATTATACGATCACCACTGGTATTCCCATTATTCCCATCATCGGAAATCACAATTACTACCAAGTGACTAATCCGTTAAATAAATATCATCAATACATCGGACCAGATAACTTTCGTCTAGAGATAGAGGGAGGCTTGCCCGATACCTTAACGATTGTTGGTTTAAACGACGCTCAACCTTATCGTCAAGTTACTTCAGACAATATTCCAAATATGAAGGATAACACTTGTACAAAAATATGGAGAAAATCCGATTGGCACTTATTTAATTTTCCCCATGAGTGCCTTAACCAAGATAGTAACTTTGTTGACAATCTAGACAACAGTCAAGGGAATCATATTATTGTTTCCATGCATGTACCACCACGACTAAATCCTTTAACCAGCGCCCTAGATGGAAAGATTAAAAAGGAATATCCCTACTGTGCAGGCACTAATAAACTGGAAGAACTCATAACATACTACAGGAATTTATGTATGCTGGTACACGGTAATAGTACGACAGACAAAAATGATTCTACCAAGTGGTTTGTAGATACCATCCAGCAACGTAACAAGGTGGAAATGGTAATGACTGGACATGTCCATACCTATTACTGGTTTTCCAGACTACATGGGCACCTGATTGATTATGTCATATCTGGCGGCGGTGGTAATAACAATCAAGTAGGATCTCTTAAAGGGTTTCCGGTTAGCAAGCGTCACTATATTAAGGTTTTTTTTAATCTGAATAGCCAACGATTTGAGCATCGGAAGATAAATGCGGGGAATTGATTGCTAATAATGACTTCTGCGAATTCTGTGAGAATTTGCAGAAGTTTTCTGTTTTAGGTGAGCAGCAAAAGTTTAGCCTACTTCTTCAAAAACCCCTCTTACGCCCAGAATCCTTCGATCTGCCAATTTGTACTTCCTTCTATAATCTTAATTAATCTGTAATGAATCATTCAACAAAAACAAACAATTACCTTTAAAAGGTAACAATAAAATTTCGATAAATCCCAACAAAATTTGTATTTTACATTTCAGTATGACTTTGGACGCGAGGACGGCAGTGTTGACTTGCAAAAAAAAATAAAGACAGAACGTCTCCGTGGTGTCTATCACAAACATGTCATCCGCGACATGTGATGGATCGCCTTGAAATAGACCGTCAAGCAACCGATTTCTTACCTGGCACTAGTTATTTTACATGGCTTCATCACTTGCTCCATTATCTGTTCTTTTAAATTTTCAAAATATGGAATGTATCAAGCCCTCTTTACTAGACATCATAATCAGCACAAATGTTTCGTAATAGTTGAGCAAAGATTATTGTCGGGTCGGAAGGCTCGGTAGTGATCGGCGAGAATTTACTTTGGTTATGAGCTTTTTTGATTGATAAGGCGTAGTTGCTGGAGTGCTGACATTTGTATGTACTACCTCTCAACAAAAAATCCGCTCAAACCGAAGTCTGAGCGAACATAATGTGCAACACGTTCCTAATTAAAAAACTTAGGCACTGCAATAGGGCCAAGAAAACTAATATCGCGATAAGATGGAAAGTGAGTTATTACTCCTTAAATCTACACCAGTCACTAATGTTACTATCAATATATATTATTTTATACTCATTGTAAATTTAAAAGCTTACTCGCTTAAAAAACGCAATTTTACATTTTGCTTTTATCCTATCCGGTACATCATCTTTCCATAATCCGATGATCCCTCTCAAGACTATTCATTATTCATTTTTTATCCTCCATCATCATTATTATCAGCCCAATCTCAAAAAGGACGACTCTAAATTCAAAAATTGAATTAGAGTCATCCTTTTTTTATACTTTTCTTATTCTCTCATCAATGATGGGTACCACTCATATTTTTATACTTTGAACTTTTCCACTAAACCTTCTAGGCAATTAGCTAAAATCCCCAGATCATAGGCAGCTTCGCTGGTCTGTCCAGCTTTGTTGGCAGTATCAGAAATAGCGGACCCCGTCTCTTGCATACTTTCAGCAATATCTTGGGTGCCTTGTGCAATTTCCTGAGCGGCAGTTACAACAGTCTCCATAGCCGCCGACAATTCTTCCACGCTTTGTGCAACCTCGCTAGACTTAATTGAAATTGCTACCGTCTCATCATACATAGTTTTTACTCCAGTTGCCGCTTCTGCTGCGCCGTGGGAAGCCTGCATTGCACTGGTGGCAATATCACTAATTTCTTTGCTAATCTTCGCCAGTTGGTCCACACCGTCTGAAATAGAACAAGAAATATCGCTTACATTCTTTGATTGTCCGGTAACGGCGGTCGTAATGGTGTGGGTAATGTCAATCGTCTCGGTAATAACATTGGCAATTTTCCCAACGGCAGTCACCGCTGCGCTCATATCATTTTCCATATCTTCAATTTGCCCAGCGATAAGTCTGGTTTCTTCAGCTGTTCGCTTAGCCAGTTCTTTCACTTCCGCCGCTACAACTGCGAAACCTTTACCCGCTTCACCAGCGCCTGCTGCTTCTATGGTAGCATTTAGAGCCAGCATATTTGTCTGCTCGGCAATGCTTCTGATGACTGCGACAATTTTATTAATTTGTCTTGAGGCCACACTTAATTTTTGAATAATGGCACTCGTCTCACTGGACCTTTTTTCCGCTTCCAAAGTAATACCAATGGAATGTTCACATCTTTGACTTATATCGTTTAAGGATACATTGATCTGCTGCACAGTTTGCGCGGCCTGAGTCATGGCGTTTGAGACAGTGCCTGTCGAATCGGCGACCCGATTAATACTTTGCGAGATATCTTCAACTACGGTACTAACTTGTTTGACTGCACCCAAAACACTCTCTGAAGTCATAACTACATTCTTAGCAGCATCCGACATATGTCCGGACAATGTCGCAATCGAAGCTGTACTATAGCCGACTTCTTGCGCCGAACTGGCCGTTTCTTCAATATTCGCTGAAATTTCTTGGACGGTCGCGCTTACATTACACACCTTGGCGCTCATCTGTTCATTGTTGGCCGCTACCGTAGTCGAAGCATCAATCAAATTACCTGAGGATGTCTTCAAATCCATTGCTGATTGGCTGACATCCTTTATCATAACACTCAAAACTTCGAGAGTTTTGTTAATTGCCCTAGTCAATGCGCCGATTTCATCGTCTCCATATATTTTTCCCCTGACTGTAAAATCGCCTTTTTCTACACCTGCCATTATGGCCTGCAACTCACTGATCGGTCTAGTTATCATTCTAGTTAATAACAGCCCAATTCCTAAAATAATGACGATAACAATCGCGACAATAGCAAAAATATTGGTTTGATGATTTTTTGCCTCATTTACACGTTTACCAAGAAGATCTCCAAGTTGTTTCAAGTACAACCGATAGGCTCTTGCATTTTTACCATTGGTTTCTTTTAATTGATTTATAATTACTTGGTTTTTACCTATATTACCTGTTTCCGTTACTTTCAGCGAAATATCTTTAACCGTTTGCAGTAAATTCCCCGTGGCCGCTCCTGATTCATTAAAAACTATTACTCCATCTTTGAGTGTAGCATTCGCTTTAGCAGCATTGTTTATCCCTGTCTTAGCACCGTCGAGAGTCGAACGGATAGCGCCTTCGGTCATGGCCATTTTAATTTGATCATCCACTGTCCTTGTCGACTTAACCAAATCGTCAACCGCCATGGAAGATATTTCTCGAGTCTTACTCAGTATATCTGGATATTTAACAATGGAAGCATCCATAATATAATAACTGTCCAAATCAGGATCCAGAACAAGACCAGAGTTGTCCCCTACGGTGGCAATCAAATTCAAAATCTTATCAATAGCTTCTTGCCTAGAGCCTGAATCATGCTTTTTCAATAAACTTTTTAGCTCTTTCCACGTTTCAGTTGTTTTTAATTCTGCGCCGAGAGTTTCGTCATTCTTGTCAATGACCACTATTTGCTCTTCTATCCTCTGAGAATAAAAATCTAGGGCTAGTCCTTCTGTCAGCTCTATTAATATTTCTGATAAAGGTAGGATATATTGGAGTCCACGAACTTCCCCCTCTGTAAAATCTGTAGTTTTTTTGATTTCAGCGTGTAGAAAATAGGATAACATTACGATAGGGATCAAAAAAAGTGAAATTAAGATTAATATTTTAGAAGGAAAATTAACCCTTTGCATAATATTTATTCCCGAAGTAAAAATAGTTGCACTCTTTTTATTACTCATTTTTATTCTTCCGCCTCTCATTGTCAGTTTTCATTTTCTCCAAACGTCCTACGCCTGTAGGCTATATTACATATTATATTTCCACATAAAACTGCAGCAGACGATTTTATGCTGGCATAAACTTTAATGCCACCGCTAAGAAACCAATCGCTTCCCCTTCTATATTGTTGACCAAGTCGAAGAAAACCTGCTTACGGGTTACTGCTCGCACCATACCTCTTTGTATTTCTACCTTCTCAATAATTTTATTGAGAATGCGTAAAGAACCAGAATCCAAAGCAGGTGTCATGCCAAAATCAATAAGCACCCGTGGTGCCCCTTGCAAATGATCGTCTAATTCCATCGCTAAGGAGCGACAACTATTTAAAGAAAAAGTAGCGTTAATTTTTACTAATACCATCTTGCCATCCGGCACACTAATCTGATAGGGTGGATCATAGTTGACATCCGTAGCCCCTATAATGTCTTGCCCTTCACAACTACTTCTTAGTTTTTGCACGAATTCAATATGTTTTTTAGGATCAAACTTCTGCTGTAAAACATTACTCAATACTGATGATACTTTGTCTGCGGTAATTGGTTTTACAATAAAATGCCTAGCACCCCGTTCTAATGCATTCACAATAATGGGACGTTCTTCAATCGCACTGATAACCACCACTCGTGCCTCAGGATAAGTAGCAATGATCTTGGAAGTAGCCTCAGCCCCGCTCATCCCTTCCATAGTTAAATCCATAGTTACAAGATCAGGCTTGTATTTTGAATATTCTAAAAATGCATGGATGCCATTCGCCGCTTCTGCTACTACCGTATACCCTAACCCCACTAAAATCGCCCTCAGACCTTTACGCACCACTGCTGAATCATCAACAATTAATACAGTGACCATATTTCCACTCCACCTCTATCCCATTATTTAGCATTGCCTAAGACTTTTTTTATACTTTCCAATAATCGTCCCCGATCCAACTTAAATTCATAAATATCAAAGCCGGCTCGTTTGCCTTTTTGCACATCCTCATCTGACGTCAAGGAGGTCACCGCAATGACTGGTAAGTGCTTTAATTGATCATTGGCACGAATTGCTCGTACCAGTTCAATGCCAGTCATAATAGGCATTTCAATGTCGCTTACAACCACATCTACTTTCATCGTAAGCAATAGATCCAACGCTTCGCGCCCATTTTCCGCGGTAAGCACTTCATACCCGTCACTTTCCAAGTAGCTTTTGGTCAGCTTCAGGAAAAATGGCGTATCTTCAACTAGCAGCACAATAGCCCTCTTGCTTTCATTTACCATTCCAGCCGTTGACATTTGCACGGCTTGTTTTTTCCCAGTAACAGGCTTGGCATAGTATTCCGGTGCGGCTTCCTCAAATAACTCATATATATTTAGCAAGGTAACAATGGTGTCCCCAACTAAGGTTGAACCGATGATTTTTTTGCCACAGATCCCACTATCGTCAAGTTGTATCGCCATCAATATAACATCATGAATCTTTTCGGCAACAATACCAATCGGATGCTTTACCAATTTGGGCATGATCACATAGACCTTCGAAGCCTTACTATGTTTTTTCTTGCTAATCGGTAGATAATTCTCTGGGCGTATGATCCTGATCGTTTGTCCTCTAAATGCTAGATACTGTTTGGCACCAAATTTTTGGATATGAGAAACATCTACTTCTTCAATTCTAGATACCATCGCCAAATCAATCCCCAGCATTTCATCACCTGAGCATTTAAAAAGTAGCAGATGTTGCTCCTCACCACTATTTTTCTTATCAATAACTGGCTCTACACGGGTCTGCATGGTAATATTTCCCTCTTTCAGCGTGCATAAATCAGCTTCACAACGTAGCATTTCAGGATCAATAATCATGGCAATACGTCCATCACCTAATATTGTAACGCCTGAATAATAGCCCCTAGTTTTTAGCGTAGCAGGTACTGGTTTTACCAATATTTCTTCGGTATCGTAAATAGCATCAACTGATAAACCATACCGTAGACTGCCACTCTTGATAACCATAATGCGAAAAGTTCGCTCCGTATCAGCAAAAAAAGACTCCCCACTAACAGTGTGTTTATCAGAGCTATTTTCCGAAAGTCCCAGGACATCGCTTAGACAGAAAATTGGCAGTAACTCATTACGTAAGCGTAGCAAGGGTATTGAATTAACAAATTCAATTCTTTTGTCCCGCCGTTTTTCTGGTTCGATCAGTACTAATTCCTTGACACTCGCCTGGGGAAAAGCAAAAACAAGATCTTCTGCTTCTACAATAAATGATGAAATAATTGCCAATGTTAACGGCAGGATGAGGCGGAAGATAGTGCCGTGCCCTACCTCTGTGTGAATTTCAACTTTACCGCCTAATTTTTCAATGTTGGTTTTTACCACGTCCATTCCCACACCCCGTCCAGAAATGTCCGTAACCTGTTCAGCCGTAGAAAAACCTGGTCGCATAATAAAATTCAAAATTTCCTGTTCTCGCATCAGAGAAAGTTCTTTTTTCGAAGCCCAATCCTTAGCAACCACCTTGGCAATAATCTTTTCTATATCAATACCAGCCCCATCATCAGAGATATCTAATATTACACGGCCACTTTCATGATAAGCATACATACGTACTGTACCGGTGGCCTCCTTGTTTTTTGTAATTCTAATACTAGGCATCTCAATACCATGATCAAGGGCATTTCTAATCAAATGTGTAATCGGATCTAACAGGGATTCAATCATTGAACGATCCAGTTCAACATTCATGCCTTCCATAACCAATTCTACTTCTTTTTGCATTTTGCGAGATAATTCCCTGACAATACGAGGAAATTTATTAAATACATTGGAAATGGGCTGCATTCTGGTTTTCATGACTTTTTCTTGCAGGCTAGTCGTCAAAGCATCAATGTCCTGTGCCACAACATCCAAAGAAGGAACATCCCTGCCGGCATTTTGAGAGATTCTAAGCAGTTGGTTACGTTTTAGCACCATTTCTCCCACCATATTAAGCAAATCATTGAGCAATTCAACACTGACACGGACGCTATCACCACTGGTTACTCCTTTTTTCCGTTCATTCTTTTTTTTGTTGTTAGTATCCAGTGTAGCGTTTGGAGGAAGGATTGGAACTAGTGGTAGTTCCATTTTGTCCGGCGGGGCCATCGTCTCCAACTCGTCCCACATATCCAAAGCTGCAGCAGTATTGAAATCCATCTTAGATTCAGGCCGTACGGTTAGAGTCATCGTTATGTCTCTTTGGTCATTTGTAGCAACCTCTGTCGCGGTAAGCTGGTCCCACATATCCCAGGCGGAAGACTCTGCCACCAGCACCTTTTTTTCTTCATGGGGCAGAAAAGCCTTTACCCCTGCCACTTGTTCAGCAATATCATAATCATCATCCCCAAGGTTATCCACCAGTTGCTTTAATAAATCTGTTGCTTTCAGCAAAACATCCATCATCTCCGGGGATGTGTCTATTTTCTGATCTCTGAGTGCGCCAAATAGATTCTCCATTGAGTGTGATAATTCTACAATTTTACTCAATTCAAAAAAGCCAGCTGTACCTTTTATGCTATGAACGGCGCGAAATATTCTGTGCACCGTTTCAGCATCGCAGCATTCATCTTCCATCGCCAGCAAACCAGCCTCAACTACGACAATGTGAGCCTCTGCCTCCTGGACAAATTCTTTTAACAACTCATTATTGGAATTCATATTTAACACCACACATCTTATATTTACACTTTTAACTTTTCTACTAAACCATTGAAACGGTTGGCCAAATATCTCAAATTATGGTCTGCATCGTTTTGTTGGAAGTATCATAGTTCACATTCTTCGTCTACTCCATACTTTCAGCAATTTTTTAAGTGTTTTCCAGAATTATTGCGCTGATACTACGTTCCTATAATATAATATGAAAATTTAACGATTCTTCATCCTTTTCTAACATTATTCTTCGACTTTTTATATTGAAACTCCTTTAAAAATGTCAAATTCCAGCAGTTAATCATGTGTACACGACCACATGATGCAAAATCAGCGTTTAAGCTGGGATAATAAAAAAAATCGCTCAGACCAAGGTCTGAGCACACATAGAGCGCATACATATTCAATTAATCATAAACCTAAGAAGTCCTTTGATATCAAGCTACTTTTTATAGTAAGAATAAATATTAGCTCAATAACATGCGGTCACTAATATCTTCCCCCCCAGAATGTTCGAAAGCCTCCCGTAAATCATGGACTGTCATTTTTGATTTTTCTTCTCCACGAATATCCAGAAGTTTAGCTTACTTTTTTTAAACAACTGCTAAAGCATCACAAAATCAACACTTCCAAGCTAAATAATCTAAACAGGCAAAGACCGAGTATTTATGGTAACTTCATTGCAAAATATTACCATTTACTTATACTATATCCTTATAATGGCATATTGGAAAGAGAGATTATAATTGAGCAATGGATATCTATATTGTAAATTAATCCATTAATCTTACTTGATGTTTGCTTAATTGGAAATAGAAGGCTAAACTTCTGCGTTGCTGAGGGCATAATATATTCCTCCATTTTCTATATAGTAGCTGTTAAGCTTTTTTCATTTCTATGATTAATACATGCGTTGTTTCCAATGCTTTGATTCGAAGGGGCTCCCCCACACTTTCGAGAGCATCTTTTGCATTTAATTCTACACCATTAATATCAGAACTTCCTTCAATTTGAACTACATAGGCTTGCCGATCTAATTTTACATTAAACTCCATTTCTAATCCGGTATCCAGTTCTAAAGCGTAGAAGTTGACATCTGCGCTTAACCGAACTAGTGCTCCCCCATCTTGGGATGAGACTAGGTGTAATAGTTTGTTTTTTCTTAAATCCCACTCATATCTGTAATCTCCATACTGTGGATTCAGTCCTTTTTGATTAGGCTTTATCCAAATCTGCAAGAAGCGTGACATCTTTAATCCTAAATTATGTTCACTATGAAAAATGCCTGTACCAGCACTCATATACTGGATGTGTCCACGGGAAATGGTATTCTTATTACCCATGCTATCTCCGTGTGTTAGTTCGCCATCGATGACATAAGACACAATTTCCATGTCACGATGAGGGTGCATTTCAAAGCCCGTATGGGGTGCCACTAAATCATCATTCACCACCCGCAAGATTCCAAAATCCAAACGCTCCGGGTTATGGTATTCAGCAAAGGAAAAGTGAAACAGGCTTTTTAACCAACCGTGATCTGTTCTTCCGTGCTTAGTTGCTAGATATTTCTTTACCATATTATTTCCCTCCTTGTAATTTTCTATATGTACTAATCTGTTCAAAGACTCTTGTGGGCTCCATCACAGAATGGAGGATTTTTTGTATGCTTACATACACACAGATAAGCTGTTTCATCTTTCTCAGCAGTAAATGCTAATATGAAATTCCCTTATGTGCCCCATCACAGAATGGTTATGTGGAACTTTTTACACAAGAACACCAATAATAGGTTTCACCTTTCTTAACTTCAACAGCAATAGGGGGTTTTCGGCTAATTACATGTTTTCCCATTTTTCATTCTTCCTTATTTATTATGTATCTATTTATATGAGTTGAACTAAATATTTTTGAAAGCAATCCTCAAGGATAGTGCTGCCCTTCCACAATGAAGACGTGTTTTTGCAATATTGACAGCAATATTTAATATGCCAGCACTTTCAGGAATAGACATTCCTTCAATATCATGCAAAATTAGAAGCACCCTTTGAGTTATAGGTAATGATAATTTTATTGTATTCATCATTTCGCCCTCTCTTCTGCTTGATATCTATATTTTTAAATAAGTCCCACAAAGTGAGTCACTTAATCAAACAATATTCATCTTATATAATCTTAGTCAATGTAAGGTCTAAAAAGGATACGGGTGTTTGCTTTTTTCATTCCTAATCCACTCATTTTTTAAATAAATTAAGAATGTCTTACCCAACTGACCCATTTCCTTAGCTATTCAATTACACATTCCACATCTCTCCCATCCAACAACCACCCTCCCCCCATCAAAAACAGCATGGGCGTAATCCGGGCTTTGCAACGTGAAAAGGGGGCAAAAAAAGCAGACGGTGATTAAACCGTCCGCTTTTGCCGTTCTGCCACTTCTGGACAAAATGTCCAGAAGTCAGTCAGTCAGTTAGGCATGGAGAATGACCCGTCGCCGCACCGTTTTTTGACCGTCAAGCGCAGGATTCTTATTATGTGGTCGCCATTCAAATGACTTTAGCAATCAACTGAATAAGATTAAAATATTTTCCACCCTCAGCCTCCATCATTTTGATGTCCTCAGCGACAATGGGATGATAACCGGTCTGCCATTCTTTCCACGCCTGTCTGCAACAGGCCATTTCGCGGCTGTCCACAATTTCAATGCCCTCGGCCCTCTTCCACAGATCTTTCCACCAATCAAGAGAGTGCAGGGTTCTTTCCATCTCGCTATTCCAAAACGGCTGCATATCATCGGGAACATTTTTCCCAAATTCGTATTTTAAGCCGGGAATAGCCACGGCGATATAGCCGTGCTTTTTCACAAAAGGAATGAGCGACGGGAGTATTTCCGCCGTATCACCGAAATAATGGTAAGCGTCCACAGTAAACAACAGGTCAAAATATCCGTTTGCGAAAGGCAATCCTTTGGTCGCGTCTACTGAAATAGGAACGGCTTTATCGTCAATCCCGATAGATTTGAAACGCTCATAGTTTTCAGTCGGTGAAATCCACAAATCGGCGGCGAAAACTTTTGCGCCGTATTTTTGTGTCAGCAAGAGCGTGGAAAGACCGCACCCACAACCGAGGTCAAGTATACGCATCTTCTCATTGATGTTTAGGCATGACGCTAATTCGTCAGCTACTCGCATGGCATTAGGCCCCATCATGGTAGCTTTCAAAAATTCCATGTTATTCTGACTGGAAATAAATTGATTTGTAAATGTGTACATCATATTCTTCCTCCTTAATCCTTTATTGCGAATGATACTATAAAAGTACTACCCTGCAAACTTTCACCGAATTAACAGTCTCTAGTCTTCTAAGTAATAAACACTATTCTTAATTTTTATTTGAAATTTAAGTAAATTATATCTTTTTTGGCAATTTTTATCAATATTATTTGCCATATTTTCCGTTTGATTTGTAAACGAATTCCATTTTAAGAACATATTTTGCAAGCATAATCTTTACCTCAAATGACTAATTTAATTCCTATTCAATCACAACGCTCAACATCTGTACCATCAAGCAAACTCACAACTAACCCGCCATCATAAACCGTTATCTTCTCCACCAAAGCAAAATATAGCCCAACATCAAATTCCACCATCACCTCACTGCTTTAGGATTAGCAATGGCTGTTGCATATAGTTTATTCATTTTCCTCTCCCAGTCTATAACTAGACTTTACTCTATCGGACAATTGATCCCTTTCACTGGTTGTGTAACGTTCTGCACTCTCTACTTTATCAAGCCTATCCATTAATTCAATTAATGCTTGCTTATGCTGTGGTTCATAAGTGCTGTTTGAGATATCTTTTCTTTCCAACGTTAATGCCTTCCATATCGCTAATTTTAAATCTTTAGCAAACCGCCTAGACATTTGTACGTTTATACCTAAAACTTCTATTTTCATTTCACTTCTATCAGGATCAACATGTTTATACATAGTTAACCTCCAAAGTTCTCATCGTAAATTCGTTGGCAATCTGTTAGATATTTTTCTAAAGAGTCGCCAAAATATTCACCTGATGGACTGTTTTTCAGTGCGGTAACATATTCTGAAAGCGTCGTTGCCTGATCAACGCCACCATCAATAAAGCCGTAGAGATAATGTCCAAAATAATCAGCATAGTCCTCATAACTTGCAAAATTAATATAATAATTACCACCGTCGGGCTGTGGCGTATCATTGGGTTCAGACTGGGTTACTCCGCCAAGATTATGATTATCAACGGCAAGAGCAGACGTAAAATCATTGCTCTCATGAATCCATTGCGCATAAATCCAACGCGGATCAACGTTGAGAACTCCTTTGTCTGCTGCCGCTTGTGCAGATCTTTTTGCTAATTTGTAAAAATAATCATTTATCATTAAAACCACATCCTTTATTTTTCTCACAAAAATATCCAAGCTGATATTTTCGAGATACAGCTTTCCATCATAAGTCTTTATATAATATTCAATCAGCCGTTCTATTGGTTCCGTTTTTATAATTAGTCCTCATGCTCCTGTGAGTGGCTTAACTAACAAGTCATTATCGATCCCCTCCTGTTATCTCATCTCTTTTTCTACCAGCCCATATCGCCAATGGCTTAAGTACGTCCATCCCCATGGCAATCAGATTTTCGATAATACTCATTAACTCCGTAACCGCTAAAAACGAGTACACCAAGCTGCCAGGCATGGTGTACTCGTTTATGATGGGTATTGTTACTAGCCCATCATTTGATTTTAGCTGAGTGTGGTAAACATAATCGTATATAGAAGGTTGATTATTAATAACCATAATTCTTTGAGTGCATCAGTGGTAGAATTAATACCTTGTAGAATTCCAGCAGGTAGGATCCTTCATATTTAGCTTTTAACTCGGCTAACATACACATAACCTCCTGGAAATATTGTTTTCAGCTTCGATGCTTGTACATTGGGAATACGATTCAGCATTATTGCTAACTCTATACACAGATAGATCAGTTTAGGGGTTGAATAATACATGTGGCATATTTTATTTTTTAGACTTTGCCTTGTTATTGGATTTTTATTAGCCACGTGGAGATGGGGGGACTGGAAAGACCGTGAAAAATATTATTCCACAGTCTTGTTTATAATCACTGTAAATTTAGGTGCTAGTTTTATTACTTATCATCACATACTCTGGAACTATAATCCCGATGTTCTGGTAAAAACACAGACAACAGTTGAGTTGATCAATAGTTTTGTTATGCTACCTTCAACCGCATTTATATATCTTTCAAAGTATCCATCCCATAACAAACTTTATCAATATGGTTATATAATACTTTGGATTTCTATTTATAGTGGTCTAGAATTTATCGACCACTCATTAGGCGGTATTTCGTATAAAAACGGTTGGTCATGGTTAGCATCGTCAATATTTGACTGTGCCCTTTTCCCTATTTTAAGACTCCATTATTTAAAACCACTTTGGGCATGGATAATTACATTTTTACTAACTGCTGTTATTCTAGTATTATTTAACTTTGCTTCAGCTGAAATGAAATAGATAGAGTCTCTGATTTATCTAACCGGTTCCATACTGCAATTTGTACCCTTTTTTTGTCACAAATCTCACACAAGGCATTACCAACTTCAATAAAAGTCTGCTTGCCTTTCTCATTAACTAATTCACACTTGTTAAGTTCAATGGGTGTCATTAGCTTGGTTACATCCAGCAATGATTTATCGATATCGTCCAACTGACTACACTTCCTTTACCAGTGTTCATTTTAGGCAAACAAAAAGAGAACTCCAATAGTTCATTGTCATTAATGACCTTGTGAGGATTCTCCATCCACAATTGTCTCCTTCGATTTTTCAACCAAAAGATTTGTGCGCCAACGTCAGGTGCAACCTGCTTCTTAGTCTTCTCCACCTTAGTTTTCCTTGACCCATCAGCCGTTTGCTCGATAATTGTTTTGACTTCCTCGTATTCATAACCGAGCGCCCGCTTGCACATTGCATTTTCGACCTCAATGTCAACGATTTCCTTGCCTCTTTTTAATGCGGTGGATATGGCTGAGTATGCATCTGCCCATTCACGTAATGTACTTCTTGCGATTCCCATATTCTTTGCTACCTGTTCATTGGTAAGACCATCCCATGCCCAAGCCTCTATTCTGAGTAGGCCGTCGGGTTCAAGCCATTCTTTGTATTTACCTCCGGCCATAATAATCACCGTCCTTTTCTGATAATAAAAAGAAGCCTACTAATTTAGTAAGCTCCCTTGAGTTATTGATTCAATATTTCATCTCGCGTGAATTTCAATGCCTCCAACAGCGGCACTATGTTAATCTCATTATCCAGATAGCCTTGCCGAATAACCTCAAAGTAACGCTCATTTGGCATTGCCGGCATCTCTTCATATTGCTTGGCCATAACATACAACATGACCGTTTGCTCACCATCAACCGTTGCGATGGTTACTGTTTCTTTTGTATATAGCGTTGGGTAACCCTCATAACGGTCCAACGCCCGTTCACATTTCTTGGTGATTTCCCACAGTACAATCGGTACGCGCTTTGAGTTACTTTGCTCCACGTTGGCCACTCCAGCACCTCTGCCTCGGAAGGTGAGCTTGTAACCCAGTAGCTCACCTTTCCCAATTACTTTTGCATTAGGGCAACGTTTCTTCATTTGCTCTAAATGCATGTTGCTACCATAGGCTGCATAAATTTTCATTAATAGTCACCCCTTTATTTTCATCTCCACGCCGCGTCGCCCGAGCGCCTCTCTAAAAAGTGATGCCTGCAAATTTCGAATTCTTCCCCGATAAGACCCAATCTTAGCATCCAGCAGCGGAAGGTGTACTTTTCATTGTCCGTCGCCTTCCTCTTGCGCTTGCTGATTTTTATTTTAAGGCTTGGTGGCTTAAGGCTAAGCAAAATTGTATGTAAGCTTTTATTCTCCCAGCGTGCAAAGTACCATTAAATATTCTTAGTTCCGCCGTGCCGAGGGTAAAGGCGCTATGCAGGTTCAGCCCATGGTAGCGGCTGTTGTGGTAGTGCGTTTTCTATCTTCATTGCCGTAACCTTCATACCAAATATCCGCCAAAACTTCTAAAGTTTTTGGCTTTTTCTTGTTGATGGTCGCAAGAAATTCATCATTGACCTTCTTGCAATACCGAAGTCTTACCATATCAATGTTCAATGCTTTATAAAGTAAATCAGTAGATTTATGACAATGCTAGTAGGGGCCACCCTCGTCGCCCTAGGAGTTGCCCTCGAAATCATCGGAAATGTTGTCGTTCTGCCTGGTGAAGGTATTGTCAATGCCATTGCCATCCATTGGCATTTTGACTTTGGTAATACCAAGACTTGTTTTGACACAAGCATCGTCCTCATCGCAGGCTTCTTATCCTGGATTTACTTCGGTGAAGTCCGTGGTATTCGCGAAGATTACCCCTGTATTCTCTTAAACGAGATTGCAGGGGTTTGGTTTTAAGGTAGAATACTATTCTCATATTGTAAAGATCAGGCTAATAGTTTTACTCTTTTAGCACTACTAATTCCAACCAGTATACTCGCGATATCATACTTTGTCATAAGTTAGTATCAAAAAAGAGCAGCAGTCTTTAGCCGACTATTGCTCCTTCTCAATATCCGTATAGTTTATTTTGATGCCATCACCATAGCCAAATTTCCATAAACTCGTCTATAGATGCTTAAAAGTTAAATTTCTGTTTTATATGGCCTCCCGAAAATCCAATTAGCAATGGTAGAAATCGTAGGTTCTTCTTTATTTAAAAAACCGTGCGGCGAAAATGGTCCACATTTTTCCCGTCCTGTCGCAAAGGAACCTCCCTTAACACTGACTAAGGGATACCTGTAGGATTTCGATGTATTTATTGCTCCACTGTATGGTGATGCTGAACAGCCGTCTTCAGTATTATGTACTATAAGCACAGGAACGGTAAATCCCTTAGAAAAGTCTATTTCATTGAACACTGTAGAGGTCAGGACCACTCCTTTTACCTTACCTTCTAATTTTTCCGCTACATTTGCGGCAGAAATCGTGCCTCTGCTGGTTCCAACAAGATAAACCGACAATCCTGGAAATTTTTTATTCATTTCATCGATTACTAACCCGACATCCGTCGCATGGTCCTTGCTAATACGAAACGCAGTGTCCATTCCGTCTTTGTAATCTGATGGGCAATCAATAATAACGGTCGCCAGGTGGTTCTGAACGAAGATCTGCCGCGACCTTACCAGAAAGTTTCCATTGGTAACCGGCTGACCATTTGGATTAATACCGATATTCCCCAAAGATCCGGCAAATAATATAGCGATGGCTTTCGGTTGCGTTTCGTCATCATACGAAACCACAAAAGGCTGCACTACTCCAGGACGGGTAGGTAAAAATACCGTTTCTTCTTTGATTGATGCCTCTGCAAAAGGAACGATAATTAGAGAGCTGACCAAAACCACCATGCAAAGTATACTGTGTCTTATTATATAGCATACTGACATTTTCACTCCACCTTTTTTACAAGTAGTCAACTTATTGAATTTTATGTTGGATGCAACTATTTATGGTAGTATTTTACCATTATGCTCACCTAATTGCCAACCGTTTTTATACGACTACCATAACTACTGCTCTTTTTCAATATCCGCATAGCTTATTTTGATGCCATCACGCAGTAAAAATATCCCCTCTGCCGATCCGGTTTGCTGAAGGAATCTCATCACAATAACGTCAGCATACTTCTCATCAAGCTCAATGGTTTTATCAATTTCGATAACAACACAATCTATTTCCGTGTAACCCAAGGTTTTAAGTACAGAAAGTCGCTGATGGCCTCCGATGACCGTCAAATCATGATTAACAATGATCGAATCGACAAAGAAAAATTGGTTTATGCTGTTCTTGATTTTCTCAAATTCACTGTCCCCAGGCTGAAGTTTTTTCCTTGGATTATAGCTAGCCGGTACCAGGCTATCAATCGCTAATTTCTTGAACTCCATCTTCTTCTCCTCCAAACCCAAATTTTGCAAAACAATAGTTACTACAGTACTTCCTGAGCTTATTACCGTAGGTATTTAATTGCTTGTTGCAATAGTGGCAAGTATAATGGTAAATAGCAGTATCTTTTCTATCGCGTTTATCTGCATTTTGATTCCACCAGGTATATCGGCAGCCATCAGAACAAAATTTCTTAGTCCGGCCACGTTTCTTTTGTCTGATAGATTTTTTGTATTGCACACATAAGCCACTTACTGTGGCAACTTCTACCTGGCCGTTTAAGTCGTGGCGCTTGCAATATCCTTTTACCGTGTCCACCGTAAGAAGTAATTCCGCTATCGCTTTATAGCCGAGCCCTTGTAGACTGAGTTTATGGATTTTTTCTTTTTGATCTGGTGTCATGATGTAGCTCCTTTCTCATTTTAAACGCAAGAAAACCGCCTACAACTTGGTAAGCGGTTCCTTATATTTATTTAAACTACTATGTGTCACTTGTAGTATTGCAGAAGGGCTTAGTATGCTAATTTTATTTACGCTTTTTTGAATGCTCACAAGACAATATCGTAAATATAACAGCAAAAATCCAAAATAATATAGTCCAAGGGGAATTCATAAGCTCATGAGTTTCTCTTGGTATCCACATTTTAACACCCTCTAAACTAGATCTTTTAATACTTGCTCGTAAATAACATAACTCATAAATTTATTATTTCCATCTTTTCAGTTGTAGTAATTGCTGGTTTAAAAGTTTTTTTAGCTTCGCTTTCATCCATGCTATATGCTTTCATACTTTATAAATGTTATGAATTAACATAAGCTATTATTTCATCTATATTTTTCCTTCTTGTAAAATCTACTGGCTTGTCGTAGCTGGCAAGCATGCCTCTTTCATCAGGTGTTAATTCTTTTTCCCTTTTCATCTTCATCTTCCATTTTAGTAATATCATAAGCACTTTATCAAAAGGCTTTAGATTACTATAATCAAAGCCACCCCTTAAATAAAAGAACTGTATGTGTTTCTGTTGCTCGAAAGTAAAGTTTTTATCTCTCACTTCACTTATCGCTTCTTCTCTAGATGGCGTCGCTCCCGTTGCAAAAACAGCAACTTTTTTATCTTTAAGGTTGTCGATATTTTGTGTTATAAGCTTTACTCCATTGATACCAATAATATACAAACCACCACCGTAAATAACAGTATCATAGGCTGTCAGCGTATTGGTAGTAACCTTTGAAGCATTAATGATATCAGCTGATAATTTCTCCGCTATCCATTCTGCATATTTCTTTGTAAAACCTGTTTTAGACTTGTATATTACTACAGTCTTCATTATTTGCACCTCTTGCGAAATAAATTTCTTTACTTATTTTATATACACTTCGATAAAAGGTAAATAATCCCTCTAATAAGAAAATCGCCTACGTTGTAAGCGATTCGCAGTTAATAAAAGAAGAAGGCCAGCAGATATTAGTCTGCAAAAGCCTTCTCGTATGATATTTCATAGTTTGTCTTTCATAAGTTTTTGGTATTCATTGAGTAGCGCATCTAACATCTGACTCGCTGATACAACTTCCGGTTCTGTTAACTTTTGTCCACTCGCAATTTTGTTCAGCTTAATCCGTAATTCTTCAATGCTCTTTAGTACATCTTCTAAATCTGACAAACATATCAACTCCTTCGATAATTAGATTGCTCACTATCGAATGTTGATATAGCTGTTTAATTTAGGTAGAAATACAGCCACTCACAGTTATTATGAAGATCCCAGCATTAGCGAATTTTCCGCATTATTTACACGTCCACATTCTTTTTCGTATGATTGTCTCTATTACCTTCCCATTCTTTTTTATCAGAAGTCATTTCACCATTACACCTATTCATACCACAAGGAATTGTATCTTTTCTAGTTACCATACCCAAAACATCCCTTTATTTGCAAATTTATCATAATATTCCGTAAAATTCAAATATTCTCTTTATTTAAGTGATAAAGAACCGTCTATATTGTAAGCGGTTCACGTTTTGTCACACTATTAGGCTCAAATTGATTACGATACTATTATCATCGGTATTATGTACCACGTATTTAACAGTATAGTATATGTCATCTATTATGACTTGCTCAGATATTCTTGGAACTATCACATATTCAATATCTTTAATCTGCGGCTCACCGTTAGGATTTTCCTCCTGATCTGGTCGATAAAATGTTTTTACTAACATGTTTTTATAATCAAATCCCTTCTGTTAGTCTGCGAATGCCTTCTCGAGCGATATTTATAAATCTGACCAATGCAATTGTATCATATCATAAGTCGCATGTCAGTTTCATCTTTGTCGCATAACAGACAGGCCATCAATGCCGAATATTAAAGAACTTAGCTTTTTACTAATCTCATTAATGTCACGGAAGTAGGTACTTCTATCTATTTTTTCACGTTCACAGACATCTGCCATTTTAAGCTCATCAAGGTAAACTGCATCCATAATTCTATACCTTCTAATTTCTTCTGGCTTGCTAGATGATTGACTATAGGCTTTGTATCATTTCATCATCTCATCAATATGCGCCAATATGATATAAATAGTCCATATTATGCTATAAATTTAACATATCCAGATAAATTTAAATCTTGGGAATTTAAAAAGGTACCAATTAATTTTTGGAATGATGAAACTCGTATAGAAGCTTTAAAATGGTTAAACGAAAAATTTAAATGCAACAAAATAGACACAAAATAAAGCAAATGATGATAGGATTTTGACACTCCCCCATGCCTGAAGGTAGGGGATTTCGTACTACGTTTTTAGGCGAGTTTTCAGAATCTGAAATGCAAATTATTTTGAGGAGTTGATATCATGAAATCTTCTTGGAAAAAGTTTAGGTTACTGATTATTTGTCTAATGTTAACTATATCTTTAGCGGGATGTGCCAATAAGTCGCCAGAGCATGCTTCGGAAGATCACGCTAAAGCAACGGCAGATCAAACAATTGTAGATGAATGGAAAACGATTGTTCCACCTCCAGCACCTGAGTTAAAAGCTGTTACAGTTGACACAAAAACAACAGCGCTGTTAATTTTAGATATGCAAACGGCTTTATGTAAAAACCCTCGCAGTATTGCATCAATTTCTAAGATTAATCAGTTGCTAAGTGATGCTCGTGGAAAAGGTACACTTGTTGTCTATAGCTTGACATCGACAGGAAAATCATCTGATATTGTATCGGAGCTTGCACCTGCCTTAGATGATCCTATTGTACAATCCAGTGTTGATAAATTCTACAATACTAATCTAGACAAAATACTGCACGAACGCGGCATAAAAGCCGTTATTATTACTGGTACTGCTGCAAACGGTGCCGTTCTTCATACGGCCACTGGCGCTACCCTTCGTGGTTATCAGGTAATTATTCCAGTTGAAGGCATGTCGGCTAACGATCCTTACGCGGAACAGTATACGGCATGGCATATGCTTAATAGTCCTGGAACAAGAAACCGAGTGACTTTGACGAAAGTCAGTTTAATAAGTTTTTAGTCATAAGGAGTTCTAAGCGAAAAGCTCTGACTTTTCTGATGACGTAGTATTGCTAATTTATACGGGATCTCTCCATTTGTAAAATAACTGTTGCAGGACATAAAAATACCAGCACCGCATTGCTTAATGGCACGAACTGCTGGTATTAATGAACATAATTATTGAGGACGATTGGAGCCTGAAGAAGAAGGATTGCCGACCATGTATTTTTCACTTGAAGCGAGGCGGAGAAAATGGTAATATTATACTAATAATCACAGTATGATATTTATCAAAAAAATAATCGCCATTGAAAGGATTCTATGATAATAAGGAGGCATTAAGTATGAAGGATCATTTATATTTGTTAAAACCAGATTTTACTGATCAAGGAGCAGAGCTATTCTTTTGTCCTGAGAGCGCGCTAGTAGAGGGGATGCTTTCGTTCTATCCGGTTTTGCGCGAAAAAATTGAAGTTCATTATATTGACTTCCAAAAGCCGAGGCAGGAAATTGTTTCATTAATCGGCATAGATAACCAAGGTGCCCCGAAGCTGATTCTTGGAGATAATAACGGAGTTATACCCCCTGGAGTTACCGTAGCTACGGCAAATTCCAGGAAATTCATTGCCAGTGATATCGAAATCTGCAGATATCTGGCAAGCACTTATGGGTGTGGAATGCCGCATTGACGGTAATGATGATAATAAATTCTAATCATAAGCAATACTCCTCCAGATTCTGGTGGGGTATCTTTATCTCACGGTGATAAGGAAGTAAAACCAAATGAGGCTTTGCTCTTTATGACAAATAGTCTTTAAATATTGACTAAGCTCGAAATAATGACTATTTCGGTGTGCGGAGCCACCACTACCTTCCTTTCGCCCCGCCCAATACAACAAAAAAGCACCACTAGCATTATCACACGATAATATTAGCAGTGCTTTATTTTATTGCCCTGCGCTGTCATAGCACAGAACATTTTTCATTTAACGTGAAATGGAGCGGGAAAAGAGATTCGAACTCTCGACCCTCGCCTTGGCAAGGCGATGCTCTACCGCTGAGCTATTCCCGCATATAAATGGTGGGCGATGACGGGATCGAACCAACCACATCCTGCTTGTAAGGCAGGCGCTCTCCCGGCTGAGCTAATCGCCCATATTGAATAGCACTGGTGGAGGGAGAAGGATTCGAACATTCGAAGGCGGAGCCGGCAGATTTACAGTCTGCTCCCTTTAGCCACTGGAATCCCTCCGTATTATTAGTATCTCACTGTGTTATGGCGGAGCGAGTGGGATTTGAACCCACGCAGGCCTTACGACCTCTAACGATTTAGCAAACCGTCCTCTTGAGCCGCTTGAGTACCGCTCCATAATTATCATTAATCTGTAATAACCCAAAATGCCGTCTCTAGTATGTCCAAACCTGCACTCAGCAGGTGGGTATTCTGAGATATGTTTTTGCCCTCCATCCTAAGAAGGCTCGACAGCTGCATACCATTGAATTCCCGATATATAAAAGTAGGTTGGACATATCTAAGATAACATTTCATTCCAGGCAAATTTTTGTAAGCAAATCATGGTGACTCCGGCATCGAACCTGCGGCCTTTTGATTCGTAGTCAAGCGCTCTATCCAGCTGGGCTACGGAGTCAATTACTACATAATTTATTTGAGGTCGGATAGATATAATATCATTTATTTCACGTTATGTCAACTATCTTTAAGGTCTAACTGTTAGGACAACGATCAGATAGAAGTGTTTTGAAGCAAAATGATATGATATCGGTTAACTTTAAGGATAAAGCAGATGCCACAGTTGCCGTCTTTAAACGTCTAGAAAATTAATCTGCCCTTTCTGTGGTTGAGTTCTTTTATAACATTACCTATTGCCTCTCTCTTAAACATCAAATCCGCCAAAATCATCCCCGCCGCCTATGTCATCATAGCTATCGTTATTACTCACATCATTATAAGCACTATTATTTTCATATCCCGGAAGAGTTCCTTCAGTAGCTTGCCCTGCCAAATTATCATAATCAGAGTCGTTTAAAATACCTTGTGATGTAAGAGTATCACGCAATTGCTCATCATCTAAATTACTCCACATATCATATTGACTCTGATCAATCAAATAGTGTGAAAGTAAATAACCTAGAATCATGCCACCAAACATGCCACCCATTCCTGAACTGCCGTAACCACTCACTGGGTATGATCCGCGCGGCCGTAATAAGCGATATACAATGTAAATTGCTGCTAAAATAAATAGCACTGAAAACATATACTTCGTCTCCTTTTTATAGTTGTGTACTGATTAATAATTCTCACTTTAAACAATCGGAAATACTGAGCATTAATTATCAAAATAGCCCTGCCCCACGACTTGAAAATTAAAGTACCTATGTCGTCACTTTGCATAGTCACTTTTAATCTTCTCAAAATTTAAAACTGATGCTAAAAACATAATCCCCGCTGATAATATAGCTGGTCCAAGCCCCAAATAAAAAGCACCTAAATATATAGGATTTATTACATGTGCATTTCTAAGAGTTATCCCACCAGCAATCATAAGAATCATAATTGCATACCCTTTTAGATCAAAAAAGGAGAAAATACAGTGTTCTGACAAGCTACTCGACATAATGCGAGCTGTATGCTTTTTAGCGATCTTTCGGAAAACAAGTATAAAGAACAGATAAAATATAGCAACTGAGATCAACAAATATCCCCATGGACTTTTAGTGTTTAATATCAAATCTTCATAACCTAGCGTCAATACCCGCCCTCCTGCAAAAGTCCATAAAACTCCTGCCAAGAATAAAAGTACTTTCTTACTTGCACTTATTTTATATTTTTCAAGTATATTCATGCTATCACCTCTTTGGCCTATACAATTACATGACTTGCCTATCATCGTTTTGCCTATAGAGTCTTAGCCAAAACGGCACCAGTAACAAAGACACTGAAACCTGCTACTCATGAAAGATATTGAATCTTACAAATTGCAGAGATACGCTTTAATACATCCTTCCATACTTTCCCACGAAACCCTCTATAGCAAATCCAAGAACATTTTTCGGGTTTATATCTAACGCTTGGCAGAGAGGGCGTTCCACTCTATCCTTCCATACTTTTCCGCAAATTCCTCCCTAATTCTGCGTATTTCTTTGATTTCCGTGTAGAAGTGCGCCCCCAAAGTCGCCCAAATCGACGTATGAGCGAACATAATGTGCGACACGTTCGTTAGTGAAAAGCTTAGGCATTGGCATTAGTATCAAGAGAAATAATATCTCGATGAGTGGAATGATAGGGTAACGAACTGAAGACCCACCCATGCATAGATGTCTTATGCACGGTATGGATCAGGGAAAAAAGTGGCGATTATATCAAGACCTTACCTATTGATTATTTAGATCTCGCTTTGACGCTTACACTACTCCAGCCCGGTTGGCCGATTACTTCGAGAAGTTGCTATTGCCGATTGGCTAAATTGCTTTCCCTGCTTCATAAGCTTTTAATAGAAGTTCTTTATTATTAGCTGCGGTGTTGGGGTCTCCGCCGCCCGTTAGCAAAAGGGTATCGACTACATTTAAACCAAGCATCTTAAGCATAGCTTCATTGGTTTGAAAGGCTGTCTGAAACGCCTGTGCATTTGGATTTCCTTGAGAATATACCATGATCAGGCTTTTAGGGGCATATCTAGGTTTGTAGTTTTCATCGAACAAGCCGCAGAGCTTATCCCACAACAACTTCATTTGAGCTGTAACCTGCCACATGTATACGGGCGAGCCGAAAACCACAACATCGGCATCGATAATATGTTTAAACATGTTCTGAAAATCGTCTTGCATGACGCAGTGTCCGGTCTTACGACAAACTAAGCAGCCTTGGCATGGTTTGATGTTCATATCATACAGGTTAAAAATAGTTGTTTCGGCATCAGCATCTTGTGCTCCTCGAATAACTTCTTTAACAAGGGTGGCCGTATTGCCAGTTTTTCTTGGACTCCCCATAAAAGCGACTACTTTTTTCATACTGTAATTCCCTCCATTAAAATAATATTTGAGATCATTATATCACAATCTGGCGTCCAACAATGCGCAACACCTGTTCAGCCTGAACTTTGCCGCATCGGCAAGCTTATGGCTCAAGTAACACTGATAGAAATAAAATATAACTTTAATAAACATGCCACCACTACCATGCAATGGACTGCCTTAAAACCAGCCACCAATCAACCCTTTTTCTTACCATTTTTTTCTGTAATGGTATTTTCTCATCACAAAAACTTATTGTTGCAAATAAGCAAGTGCTTTATCGCGCACTTGGGGCAGTTGTATATACAAGTTTCTACCTGGGCAAAGAGTTGAAATTAAATCACGATGTCCAAGCAAGTTGTTATCATTGGGGCTAATATTATAGATATGACTCAAAGACGCCACTAGTATAGCTGCTCTTTCAATCTGAGCATCAGTGGGTGTGGAATCTTCAAAATTACCATCCAACACAATGCCAATAGAAGATTCATTATAATTGTAAGTATGGGCGCCTAGCGTATCTCTTGGTCTGCCCCGCTCAATCATACCATTTTTATGAATTACATAATGATAGCCAATACCTGACCAACCATTCGCCAAGTGTAAGCGATGAATTTCCGTTGCTGATACATCTACATCGCCTAATCCAACATGATGGATAACAATTAAATCAGTTGAAGCCCGGGGGGTAAGGGATCGAAACGCCAAGTTGGTCTCCTGGATTCCAAGCGTTTTTTCTTTAATTGCTGTAGAACCACTAAAGCTTCCCACGTCAATCCGCAACCAGTACCTTCCAACATGGAGGGCAGACGGAATTAGTGCGTACCGCATTTCCGGCACCTCATTTTGCTGTTTAAGAATAAGCCGAATAGAACAATCTTGCAGGTTGACATCTCTCACTTCAACCTGCTTAATATAAGGATTAGTATAATTCATTTGTTCGGCTAAATCACCAGATCGGCATTTTTTTATCAAAAACACAAATTCATCAGATATTTGGCTTTGAATAATTTCACAATCACTCGAAATTGTAGATTCTAGCCAGAAATAATTTTGATTAGAACTCGTTATATTTTCAAAACCACTACGGATATTGAGGAGCTTAGTTGATTGTTCGCCAGCTATTGCATTACATACACTCAAAAAGTTTTGTCCAAGCAAAATTATTGAACAAATCCAAAAGGTGCTTTGTAAAAATTCTCTCCGATTCATATATCAATACCACCGATTTATTTTATTTTGATTCACTTTTTATGTTCGATACTAGCTACCAATCTTCCTGCCCCTTTCCCCACATTACATACCTACTGCAAATCACATCTCTAAACTTCCATATTTTATGGGGTGTCGCAAAAATACACGGAATCATATACGTTTACACGACCCTCTTAAACAACGCGACACCACACACACAAAAATAACGCGCAAACCGAAGTCTGCGCACACATATTACACACAAATTATATTTTCCATAAATACCGCGATCCTTGATTTTCTAGAATTGAAGATATTTTTCACCGTTAGAGATGATACGGTTTGCGTAACAGGTATAACGGCGAAATTTATTCATACTGGGGCATGACAGGGGACGGTGGATCGCCTTTATACCTGACCCTCCCTTAGCATATAACCACCTCATGGTTGATTTTTCTATTTTATTTGTCTTTTATCCTAAGACACTCCACCGTCCCCATTCCTCTCGCAATTACAAACTCAGCAAAAAAACACGCACATGGCGTGCTTTTTTTGACCGTTTATTTCTCAAGCCAAACATCAATTAACTTAAAAAGCTCATTACAATCAATTGGCTTTGAAATATAATCATCCATACCTGCTGCAAGACATTTTTCTTTATCTCCCCTTAATGCATAGGCTGTCATTGCAATAATGGGTGTATGAATACCCATACGGTCTTCTCGTAATCGGATGTGTTTCGTTGCAGCGTATCCATCTAAATATGGCATATTAACATCCATTAATATTAAATCAAATTGTTCTTTTTCCGAAATATCTACCCCTTCTCGACCATCTTTGGCTAAAAATACCTGTAGGTTCTTTTTCGTGAGTAATATGTTAGACAAATTTCTACTCACTTCATCATCTTCAACAAGTAATACTTTGGGTCTAGTACCTCTGTTAATTGTTATAAGATCAGCAATTCCAGTATAACCTGGTAGCTTCTCTATAGAATTATCTTCCACACCAAAAGATGCTGTAAAAAAGAACTCACTCCCCACCATCTCCGTGCTTTCCATGCCAATTTGGCCACCCATCATTTCAATAATTTTTTTAGAAATTGCAAGTCCAAGTCCTGTCCCTCCAAATCTTCTGCTATTTGAATCATCAACCTGACTAAAGCGTTTAAATAATTTATCGATTTTATCTTCAGGTATTCCAATCCCTGTATCAACCACATTAAATTTCAATACCAGATTTTTATCCTGTCTTAGCATTGGGAATATGTTTATAGTTACACCGCCGCTAAAGGTAAACTTCACACTGTTTCCAACTAAATTAGAAAGGATTTGTCTTAATCGTACAGAGTCTCCAATTAGTTTTTGCGGAATATTGTCGTCGATATGTATCTTTATATATAATTTTTTTTGTTTAGCCGCAACGGCGAACAAATCAACAACTTCATTGATTGTTTCCCTAATATTAAAAATCTCGCTCTCCAAATCCATTTTACCGGCTTCAATTTTTGAATAATCAAGAATATCATTTAACACCCTGAGCAGTAATGAAGTAGACGACTTTACAATAGTAAGATAGTCTCTTTGTTCTTCCCGTAATTCTGTCATCAGTGTCAAATCCGTCATACCGATAATTCCATTCATAGGAGTTCTAATTTCATGACTCATGTTAGCAAGAAATTGGCTTTTTGCCATATTGGCTTGTTCAGCTTCTACTTTTGCTGCTATAAGCGTTTTCTCAACTTCGATTCTTCTATCAATCTCATCTGTAAGGGAATCATTGATCCTAGAAAGTTGCGCATTAACTGCTTCAATTTGCTGTTTAGCCCCAATTATTGTCATTTCAGCCTTGACGGTTTCGGTTTTATCTAGCCCTACTGAGATGGCGCCAATTAGATTGCCAGCCCCGTCATGAAGTAAAGAGTTATGCCACTCGCATAATAATATATTGCCGTTCTTCGTTATATTTTCATTAAAAGTAACGCGTTCTAAGCCTGATTCCATAATATTCATCGCAACATCGGTTATCGCCTCTTTGATTTTTGCCGGCACTAATAAATCTACAAATCTTTGACCAAGGACCTCTTCTTTACACCAGCCAAATAATTCCTCAGCTTTTTTATTCCAGTCAACAAACCGGAACTCTTTATCCCAAACCCCAAAAGCAAGCGGAGAATTATCATATACACTGTGATAAAGTTCCTCACTTCTTTTTAAAGCGCTTTCTATATTTTCTCTTTCAGAGATTTCTTCCTCAAGCAGAGCATTTGTTTCTTCAAGCTCAGCATTCATATCCTGCAATTGATTGGTACGTTCTGCCACCATATTTTCTAGTTGCGAATTTATAGTGCGGAGTTCATCTTTAAGCTTTTTACGCTCCGTAATATCATAACTATAGGAACGGCTCATTATATAATTACCATTGCCGTCCATAACTGCTGTCGCACTAATAAGCAGTGTACGCTTTGTGCCATCACTGGAAATCAAATCAAATTCCAGATCTTTTACCCATCCATTTTTTAGAAATGCAGGGAATGATTTTGAAAATATTTTTAAACTATCCCGGGTTATAAACTCCATAAATTTTCTTTTACCAACTATTTCTTCTCTTTTATGTCCTAACCATCTGAGTAATGTATCATTTATACGCACAACAAAACCCTCTTTGTCAAGGGAGTGAAATCCACAAGGTGAATTATTATAAAGATCCTCAACTTCTTCCAGTGTTTTTTGCAGGCGTTCTTCTGCATTGATATGCTCAGAAATCTCTTCTTCCAGTAGTGCATTGACTTCTTCAAGCGCACTCGTTCTTTCTTTGACGAGCTGCTCTAGCTCAAGATTAAATTTAATCATTTTTTCTTCGGTCTTTTTCTGTTCAGTAATATCATTCACTATCGAATAGATAAATTCCTTATCGCTAATTCTTATAGGAGTATTATGAATCTCTACAAAACGTATTTCACCGTTTGCTAGACGATGTTGAAAGAAAAAATGATTTCTTTGTTGACTTCTTGCTAGTATAAGTTCGTCAGCAATTTGTTCATTGGTTAAAGTATTAATGTCTCCTATTGATAACTTTAGCATTTCCTGATAGCTATAACCATAAAATGAACAGGCTGCGGCATTTGCATCTATAATTTTTCTAGTCTCAGAATCAATGAGTAGCATGATAATATGCCTGTTATCAAATAAATGGTTATAATGAATATTAATAGATTGCTTTTCTATACTAGTATCCCTAGAATTGATACCATTACTTTCACTCATAAATATACCCCACTTATTCTTTCTATATTTAAATATTTCTGTTAGCCTTTCATATCGTCTATATTTAGTATACAAGAGCAAAAATCCTGCCAAAGTTCTACAAAATCTAATCATTTTTTTCATTGTGCAACCTTGAAAGCAGACCAACTCAAGGGACAACGAAGACAGGTTCTTCCGTCCCACCAAGATTATCTTGCAATAACTATCTTTGACGTACAGCGGCTCTCCGTTACAGATATCATGTTTTGCTGGGACAAAATAACCTACCTTGTACCTCCGATCTAAAAAACACTGTATGACAACTTAATGTCAATACAGTGTTTTTTTGTATAATATTTCCCCTATGCTTAAGCCTATTCCGAACTGCTACTACCTTTTAGTCTTTGAGAACTTCTTGTCAACCTTTCGAATTATAGCAGCTTACGGCTGTTTGAAGCCTATTCCTACAAACCGACTTCGAAGGGCCTACCTTCATCTCAGAGACAGCATCGTGTTCGCTGAACACGTTCTTGGCACAATACCCCGACTAATCTTAAACTAGAATTTAACCTTTGGGTACATGGCACAAATGTCATTATGCTAAAACCTAAGCAGTTGGCTAGAGCGAAGGTCCGCATATTCCGTAAAATCTCCACCGCTGTTAGGTTGGTAATATCCATTGAAGACCCGACAAAGATTCTAATACAGGAATTACTTTGGAGGATGTGGGAATTTTAAAATGCATGTACCCGGCCTCCTAAAATAACCCTTGCTGAATTGTAAAATCATGGTATAATTATTGTTAAATATAATATATTCATTTATGTGAGCAAAGACGCCCAAAACATTATTGTTGTTTTATGCGTCTTTTTATTATTTTAAAGGGGGAATTAAAAGTGGATTTTGATCTTCTTTTAAAGGGTATATTACTAGGCCTCTCAATAGCAGCACCAGTAGGCCCTATCGGAGTTTTATGCATTCGTCGGACACTATCTCTAGGTATATTAAATGGTTTTATTTCAGGATTAGGGGCAGCTACAGCTGATTCTATATATGGTGGTATGGCTGCGTTTGGTATCACTATTATTTCTAATTTTCTTCTAGAGAGCCAATTCTACTTACATCTTATTGGAGGATTATTTCTTGTGTATCTTGGTTATAAAACTTTTAGATCACTACCTGCTGAAAAGGCTGCAGAGATTAATGCCAAAGGTCTTATTGGTGCTTATACATCTACTCTCATTTTAACATTAACTAATCCACTAACTATTATGATGTTTTTAGGTGTTTTTGCAGGATTAGGACTTGAAGGAACCACTTACGCGTCAGCTTGTTTTATAGTTTTAGGAGTGTTTATAGGCTCTGCATTATGGTGGTTAATACTAAGTGAGATTACCAACTGTATGAGATCTAAATTAAACTCGTCTCAGCTATTATGGATCAATCGAATGTCCGGTCTAATTATTTTAGGCTTTGGATTATCTAGTTTAATAAAACTGTAACCACCAACGCCAGTAATGTTGAAACAAAATGCTAATACAAAAAATAATGAACTACAATCAATAGGAATTTGTAGGGTTTTAACAATGAAGATCCTGTCACCGGTTCAGCCCATTGTGCACTAGGCCCTTATTGGCAACAAAAATTAGGGAAAAATACATTCACCGCCTATCAAGCATCTGCCAGAGGTGGCATAATCAAAGTTACAATGCAAGGTGACCGGGTCTTTTGTCAGGTCAAGCAATTACCGTTCTGGAATGCACTTTGGCAGGTTCTTGCGCAAAATAGGCGACGCAGTTGTAATAAGTTGTGAAGAAAAGATTATTTATATCATACGATGATTTGAACGGAAGAGATTTATGAGTAAAAAAAATGAATTTGATTCGGCGTTTAGTACTGTAAAATATATCGCTGAGGATAATATAGTTCTCCTTTCATGGAAAAAATTCTGCTGCTACAATGACTATAGAAATCCAACAACATTTGCACTAGATCTATTGAAGAAGCATTCTAATAGTAATTTTGTTGTAGATGCAAGAAATGGATTCGAGGATGAAAAGGACGATGTCAAATGGGGATTTTCAGTATTACTACCAGCCATGTCAAATACAGATTGTAAAATAGTTGCGTTTATTATGAATGAAGGAAATCAAATCGAAGAAGAGATGGACATGTGGACAAAAGAATTTATGAAATATTTTACTGTCAAGAAAGTTATAAGTTATGCAGAGGCAGTTAAGTATATTGCTACCCCTACTATACAATCTAATAAGATGGTTTCCTCCGTTTAGGACAAATACGTTGCAACTATAGCCGAATAATTATTCGAGCAAGTCCTACACCTGCCTTCATTAAATTCAATAGACTCGATATAAATCGCATGCAAAACTTCCAAATTGTATGGGGTGTCGCAAAATACACGCAATCATATACCTTTACACGAATATCTCCATGATTCCGTGTATTTGTTTAGGGGTGTCGACCCCCTACAGGTGTTGGCAAGTATTGGTGATATTAGCCCACCTTGCGGCGTTCCTTTATCACTTTCCGTAAATTTACCTTGCTCCATAATCCCACTCATCAAGAATCTTTTGATATATCTGATGAAATTCTTATCCTCAATATCGTGTTCTAGAAATTTTATCAACCAATGCTGATCTACATTGGCTATACTGCAAAGTATAGCCAAGAGGAACTTAGTAGCAAGAGCATGACAGCAATGCCCACTCTTTTAGTACCGTCCCCTTGCCCGCCAATATAACAAATGAGGCTGTCTCAAAATAGAAATTAATTTTCTATATGAGGCGCCCCTTTTTTTTATAACATACAAAAAGGCGAGCCCAGGAGCCCGCATTTTGGTATAATTGTTCTATCATAAATATATGGAGGCAATTAGATTAACGTATTGAATACTTTTGAAGTGAAAGGTGATGCTCGACAGTGCAAGAAAGTCATCCAATCAAATATTTAGCTCCTGCATGGTTCGCTGTGGTTATGGGCACAGGAGGATTAGCAAATGTACTTTATCTATGGCAGACGGCTTTTCCTCCTGGAAACCTATTAGGAATATTACTCGCAGCTCTTGCCGATATTCTTTATTTCGTCGTTTTAATTCCCTGGGTAATCCGCTGGACCAGGTATTCTGAGTATGCCCGTCGTGACCTGAATCACCCGCTTACTGGCAATTTCTTTGTCACCATGCCCGTAGCCACGGCGATCTTGGGAACGAATATCAGCCTTATCTGGAGCAAGTATCTGGGTGAATCTCTAACTTACTCTCTGATTTTCACACTCTGGATTATTACTATTGTCGGAGTAACCTTTTTCACCTTTTACACCACATTTAGGATCATGCGTGTGGAAGATACTCCTAAACCAGAAATGATCAATTTTTCCTGGTTAATGGCACCGATTGCGAATATGGCTGTATCTCTAATCGGTAATCCAGTACTTGATCTCACCATGAAACTTCATCCCACGTGGAGTTTATCAGTCCTCATTACAAATACCGTCTTATTCGGTATCGGCTTTTTTCTATTCATCTTTATTAGTGCCATAGTTTTTGTTCGACTGGCTAATCATCCCCTTCCCTCTGCAGAAACGATACCTTCATTTGGTATTCTTGTCAGTGCAGTGGGGCTTGCCGTGAGTGCAATCATAGATGCATCTAAGCATGCCCATAGTATGGACCTTTTAGCTTCAACTGATCTCGCCAATCTAATGGCCGTAGTCATCTGGGGATTTGGGATCTGGATTATTGGGATCATCATATTTATTAGCATTTACCAGTTCCGTAAGGGTGGAATTCCTTTTAGTATGGGATGGTGGGCATTCATCTTCCCTTTGGCAGCATATACCATCTCAAGCCAAAAAGTAGCGGCGTGTTTTGTAACGCCTCTGACATCTGGTTACGCTGTCTTTTTGACAATCCTTTTAGTCTTTCTTTGGGTGTATACCTTTGCAAATACGGTTCGCGAAGCATGGAGTGAAAAGCTTTTTATCGGAACCCCGATACCACAAAAGACATATGAAATATCATGCAGAAAAAAACGAATATCTTTCCGCCAATCATAAACACTATGCCGTTTATTGCATTAAATAAACGGCATTTAAATTTGATGGTACATTGGTGCTCCTAATACTAAATAAGAGTGTAAAATCAGCAATACTGCTTGATGATTTTACACTCTTATTTTAGACTGAATCCGAAAAGGAGCCATCTCTTCGTGAATGCCATCAGGCATCATTTAGGGACAGCCCCTTTGTCTTAACCTTATTTTATTGTCCTGCGCTATCATCGTACAGAGCAGGTTTTATTTAAATTCAACTTGGTGCCACCCTCGCGTATGTGAGACTTAAAATAAAATGGAGCGGGAAAAAGAGGATCGAACCCAATGTCTTTAACTTGGACAGCCAACGCTCTACCACTATCACTTATATTACTTTAGCGTCTACGGCAGCTGGCTGTCAGCCAATCCGGTATCCAACCTGGATCATAATCTTCTACTGTTTTTCCGGGTGCTACAATTTTATCGATAGCATCCAGTAAATCAGAACTTAAGCGAATACTACTCCCCTTCAATGTTTCGTCTAGTTGTTCACGCGTACGCGGTCCAATGATAGATGCAGTAACCGAAGGATGATTTTGGGTAAAAGCCATAGCCATATGCGCTAGAGTTATCCCAGCCTCATTAGCTAAGTGATCGAAAATTGGGGTAGATCATATATGGATCTACAACTACAGACTAATCTGGACAGGTAAATTTTTTCGACTTTGATTGCATACAAATAGTAATACTATCTTCTTTTTCTATTACATCGAGAATAGCTAGCCCGGCAGGATAAAAGTTTTGCAAATCGATTGAAGATGTCTTTGCCATTTCGTATCCCTCCCTACCATTATGCTCTTGTATTTCTACTTTCAAAATAGCATAACTTTAGGACTTGTCATGCTGATGCTGTATGTGGTGGTGCTTTGAGTAAGTGTAAAGAATGTGGTGGCGTATATTGTGGTAATTGTTCTGGTACTGGATCTGGTTGTATGTGTCCGTTTTGTAATGGTAATGAGTCAAAGTCATTTTAATTTTAGAGATACTCAGATGGTCTTAGAAGCACTGCGGATTTTCACGTCCACTGACCTCCTTTTCTATTTTATTGGTACAACTAAACAATGGGTACTGAAGTTATTGTTGGAATAATATCTGACAATAGAACCCCTTATTGCCGTTTGTAACCGAAAGTAATAAATACTCGATATGATAGTTTCTGCATTTTTCATTATTCGTGATAAAGAACACTACAAGGAGCTCGGCGGCGACTATCTAATCAAGTTAAAATCCCAGAATATTGTCAAGGTAGCCCAATAACCCTCCCAATAAACCTATATGAATTTCCAAAAGAAGGGAATAATTGTTTTTAGTTAGGTGATATTTTTTTGCCTTTTAAGGGAACTAATTTTGACTCTTTTCCCGTTACATATTAACCTCTCCATCACTAGCAGGATAAGAGCCAAAAATGGCGAAATATATAAAAAATTGACATTTTTTGCGAAAAGGAGAGCCTTGTTTTGAATTTAGAAAGATATATTGGAAATGAAAATGAATTTCCACTTGAGCACAGGGTATTAAATATAGTCTTAGTCTTTTCATTTTTGTTTGCAGTGTTAGCTACCGTGTCTAATTATCTGCTTGACCTTGGAATAATAATAACATTGATACCTGAGAGTGTCGGTATACTTATTTTAATTTTGTACTACAGCTCACTTAACAAAAAAAAGTATTTAATACCAGTAAGTTGTTATATTTTTATGTTAATGCTCATTGTTCTTCCTGCTTCGTGGATATACAATGGTGGTCTGTTAGGTTGTACCCCATTTTATGTTCTGATATTTTCTACAGTCATTACTGTATTACTACGTGGTTTTTCAAGGACTACCACAATTGGCTGCCTGATAATGATCACATCTGCTTTAATTATCATTGAGTATAAGAATCCCTCATTAATAGTCGGATATAAGTCCGAATTTGATCGATATGCCGACATATCTTTTGGATTATTGCTTACCTTAATTTCCAATACCGGACTATTCACAGTAATCACAACTCACTCTGTCAATGAACATAAAAGGGCAAATTTATACTTGGCCGAAATAGAGAAACAAAAAATTGACTCACTAAACGAACAATTTATCCGAGTTTTTAATATTAGCCCTACATTAATGGCAATATGTCGTGAAAAAGATTTAGTTTATGTTACTGCGAATGATGCTTGGTTCGATTGTCTTGGCTTTGAGCGTACGGAGGTTATTGGTCATTCGGAGAAAGAGTTAAACACTTTGGTAGTGGCTGAAAATCGAATAAATATTGACGAGTTAGCATTGGGAAAGCCGGAAGAATATCAAGTAAGGACAAAACAAGGGGAAATTCGTGATTGGTTAGTATCAAAGGCTCAACTTCAATTTGATGGAGAGGAATGCATCTTATTAGCTTCAATCGATAGAACTTTGTCTAAGCATTTAGAAAAAGAAATTTCTCGTTTAGACCGGTTAAATTTAGTAGGTGAAATAGCAGCTAGCATCGGACACGAAATAAGAAATCCACTAACAACAGTGCGAGGTTTTTTACAGTTGTTTCAAAGGAGAAACAAATACTTATTAGATAAAGAAAATATTGATTTAATGATTGCAGAATTAGATCGAGCCAATTCAATCATTACTGAATTTTTATCTTTAGCAAAAGATAGAAAGATTAGTCTAAAATTTCATTGTCTCAACAAAATTATTGCCGAACTCTACCAATTAATTTATGCAACTTCAGTTTCAGAAGGTATCGAAATATTTCTGGAACAAAAAAGTATCCCTGATGTATTCGTTGATGATAATGAAATTCGACAACTGATTCTAAATCTCACACAAAATGCAAGAGAAGCAATGATCGAAGGTGGTAAAATAATTATAAGCACTTGCTTAATTAATGAGAATGTTGTTTTGGCGATTAAGGATACTGGTAAAGGTATTCCACCTGAAATCTTAGAAAAACTGGGTACGCCTTTTCTTACGACAAAAGAGAATGGAACTGGGCTGGGACTTGCAGTATGTTACAGAATCGCTGAACGAAATAACGCCAAAATTGAGGTTGAGACTGATGCAACTGGAACTACTTTTTCGGTAAAATTCAATATAATGATGGTAAATTCCCTCTCAACGTAACCAATTGTTAGGACAGTCTAATATGCGTAGACTTTATGATAGGTATGTAATGATCGGTATTGGCTGGAGTGAAGATTATTGCGGGCTCTTTACGTTCAATATAAAAATGATTAAGCTTGTGGCCAATTCACTTTGGTTATGAGCTTTTTTTATTGATTTTGTGCTGCCATTGTTTTGTTGTGTATGAGACCGTGCTCCCCTCATGAAAAAGTCGCCCAAACCAAAGTCTGAGTGTTTAATGCATAATGAAATAGTCTGAACGAACATAAAACATACTTATAAAATTACCCTACAACCAGCGAACATATAGTAATGTTATTTCAGACTCGAAATTCATCTATTTAAATAATTGGGATGACATATTTTTTACCTCAATTATCAAGTTTACGGTACGAGTATATCATGGCTTTATTTGCACTAGAACCAATCCAATGCCCCTATGCCAATAGAACTTGGATATGTCCTTCCCTCTATTAAGTTTGCAGGATTATGGGTAAAAATGTCGAAAATGGAATAAATAAATAAATAAATAAATAATTTTGAAGGAGACAGATAACTTATGTGCCTACAAAAAAAAAGCTTCCAAGTTTTATTTCTTACCATTGTATTTTCATCATTGCTCGTCTCACTCTGCCTCGCTGCGCCTAAAACATCAGCATCTTTGAAAATTACAAAAGTGCCTGACCAAATCCAGAACAATGGGGCTAAGCCACCTATATCTCAAGAAACTATAAAAGCACCTGACAACATCCAAAATAACGAAGCTAAACCTTCCATATCTCAGGAAACTATAAAAGTACCTGACGAAATCCAAAATAGCGAAACTAAACCGTCTATATTTCAGGATTTTGCCGAAGTGTATGACAATATAATAAAAAGTGAACCATTGCTAATTATAGTTGACAAATCTGAATTTAAATTACATCTATTTAAAGATGGAAAAATAATAAAAAGCTACGATGTAGCAATAGGGAAAAATCCTGGTCAAAAGCAGAGAATAGGTGATATGACTACTCCCACTGGCGAATTCACTGTTGATGAAATTATTGATTCTAGTTACTGGACCCATGACTTTAATGATGGTAATGGTGAAATTAAAGGTGCCTATGGACCATGGTTCATTTCTTTAGAGACAGGATGGAATGGTATTGGTATTCATGGTACACATAATCCAAGCTCAATAAAAACTATGGTATCAGAAGGCTGCATTCGAATGAATAATGAGGAAGTAGCAGCGTTAAAGGAGCAAATTTCCATCGGTACTAAAGTTGTTGTTGTATCCCAAAGTAAGTAAAATATGCTATCTTTTCTTTCAAAACTTCAATCGCTTTTTCCAATTGCAAATCTTTACTATTTTCTTCAATATCATGCATTTCCACCTTAATATCTGGCTCGAGACCTATACCATTTATAGATCGATTATTAGGAGTAACATACTTGGCAATCGTAAGTTTCAAAGCGGAATCATCATTTAGAGGCAAAACGGCCTGCACTGAACCTTTGCCAAAAGTCTTTGTGCCGATTAACGTTCCTGCACCGGTATCTTGCACTGCACCTGCCACTATTTCAGATGCGCTAGCACTACCACCATTGACTAATATAACTAAAGGATACTTAATTGCCTGTAAAGTTGATAGCCGGGTCGTCGACCTTCCATCCTTGTTCACAACAGATACGACTAGACCATGTGGAACAAAATTACTAGCTACTTTGATACTTTCTTCCAATAGCCCCCCCGGATTGTTCCTAAGATCCAGAATAAGCCCTTTTACCCCCTGTTCTTCTAGTTCATGCAATTTTTCTAAAAGATCACTTCCTGTATTTTCATTAAACATGGAAAGTCGAACATACCCTATACCATCATCTAATATTTTACCACCAACAGTGTTTATTTTAATATTCGAGCGCATAATGGTACAATCTTTTATCTCTTGCCCTACTCGATGAATAGTCAGCGTCACAGGGGTGCCCTCTACGCCACGAATCATTTTCACCGCTTCATCAACGGCAAGTCCTTTGATATCCTGACCATCAATCCTAATAACTTGATCCCCACTCATAATTCCGGCCTTATCACTTGGTGTTCCCTCTATAGGAGCCACAACCGTCAGTACATTATCCTTACTGCCAAGTACAATTCCAACACCGGCAAATGAGCCTTTCATCTCAAGCATTAAATCGTTATACATATTATTATCCATGTATACAGAATAAGGATCACCTATGCTATTCACCATTCCCTTAATAGCCCCAGACATAAGCACATCATCAGATACATCCCCCATATATCCCAATTTTAATAATTTTTTTAACCTTAACAACTTTAAAGTAGCAGCAAGATTTGCAGCATCCATCTGTGATAAATACCACTTAATTGTATTTATGGAATCAATCTTAACCAAGTCGTCTTTATCACCAGAAATTACTGGGAACGATGTCAGATTACTTGTCATCTCCTGATAAATGCTAATTGGTGCATCATTTTGAAATTCATTCGCCTTAAGGGATGAGTCACTTAGTGCCATACTCATTACCAAAAAACTAATTATAATTTTCACCTTACTGTTCCTCATCCATCTCATAACATATTCCTCCAATTTAACGTTTCCTATCCTCCCCTACATCCATTAGGGGAATTATCAATTACATATATAGATCAATACTTAATTCCATATATTCCCATAAAATCCTCCATTTTTTTAATTTAATTTTATTTTTGTGTAAAAGCACCAACACTCAAACAGAAAATTCGCCCAAACCGAAGTCTGAGCGAACAAAAAGTGCGACACGTTCCTAATTGAAAAGCTTGGGCATTGGCAGTGATGCCAAGAGAACTGATATCTCGATGAATCAAATGATGGGGTAACGCATTGGAGGGTCACCTCAAACACCGTACATGGATGCCCAGGCGATGATAGTGATTATATTGAACCTTTACCTACGATAATCACACCTATTAATTTTCCCAGGACAAGTCCCTGGAATAGGAAAAGGCAATACCTCACCCCTGCATTACACAAAAGTTGAGACCATTTCCTCATTGAATTCGATAATTCCTGTATAGGATTAACGGCTTTTCTCTCTCTAAAAGCTGCTTAGCGTACGAAATCCGCATAATGTTGGTGCTACCCCACTAATAACGCGACCTAAACCTTTAATGATGACTTTAAATTGTTCTTGTCCATTTTCATGGGAAAATACCTCGAATTTTTTTTGCCTGTACAACACGATTTAAAGCTACCATATAGGCCGCCATCCTTAATGAAACATTTTTATCATCATGTACCTTCCATACTTCATCAAAAGCTCTTTTCATCGTTTTTTCTAAATTTTTATTAACATGATCTTCATCCCACATAAATGATTCTTGATTTTGTACCCACTCAAAATATGATACTGCAACGCCACCCGCATTGGCTAAAATATCTGGTACAACAATAATTCCATGATCCCTTAAGATTTCATCAGCTTCTTTTGTAAGTGGACCATTCGCTGCTTCTACAATAATCTCAGCCTTAATATCTTCAGCATTGTTTTTATTAATTTGATTTTCCAGAGCCGCTGGAATTAGCACATTTACATCAAGAGTTAATAATTCCTCATTCGTAATTATTTTATGTCCATCTTCTTGATATCCTTTCAGGGATTTACCATTCTGGATTACATACTCCATTGCCGCCCCCACATTAATACCATGGGGATTATAAATTGCAGTAGTGGCATCACCGATTGCAACGATATTAAAACCTTTTTCTTGTAGTAGCTTAGCCGCAACACTGCCTACATTACCAAACCCTTGTACTGCAATTGTCATTCCATGGGTTACTCGTTTCGTTTTTTCTAGTAAGTTAAGCAAGGTAAGCATAACGCCTCTCCCTGTTGCTTCAACTCTGCCTAATGAACCGCCAATCTCCAATGGTTTTCCTGTTACAGCAGCCGTCATCGAGTAACCTTTAAACATACTAATGGTATCCATCATCCAAGCCATAACCTTAGCATCTGTATTAACATCAGGCGCTGGAATATCCTTATCTGGTCCCAAAATCGGCATGATCATGACAGTATAGCGACGCGTCAACTTGCATAATTCATTCTCACTCAGTTTTGTCGGATCGACCTTTATGCCACCTTTAGCCCCACCATAAGGAATATTAACCACAGCACATTTCCATGTCATCCAAGCTGCTAGCGCTTTAGCTTCATCCAAATTTACATCTGGATGAAATCGAACCCCACCTTTACAAGGTCCACGTGAACTACTGTGTTGCACTCGATATCCTTCAAATATTTCAACTCTGCCATCATCCATGACAACTGGCATCGAAACCGTCAATTCACGCTCAGGATAACGTAATGCAATATAATCTTCAGCTATAAAGCCAAGTTCATGACCTGCAGCATCAAGTACCTCTAGCATATTTTGATAAGGGTTATAACCTTCACTCATCTTTTTATCCTCCACGATTTTACTGATATTAAAAGAAGGAAAAAGAAAAACCCCAATATTGCAGGTGCACGCCGTTGTGCAACACTGATTTTACGGTCATTGATCAGTATCCTTATTTTTTTCGCTTTCGTTGTGAGCGCTTATCATATACTGATGTACTTTTTTCTTCTTTTATCTTTTATTGTTTATCTTTCTTCTTTATTCTACTCGTTACACCCAACCTAGTATTGGAAAAATCAGAACTCAACTCTCTTGTTTATAATCATTCAATATTTACTTTTCATCATCCATTCTATTTTCTACAATACAAACACCCTTACTCATAGTACAGCAAGTCATTAACGTCAAAAAACAAAGGAGCACTGGCTAAAAAATCCCAGTGCTCCTTATCTGTTAAATATCATCGTGACAAAAATTAGTAACCCGCTCGTGATACCCAAACTCTTGAATCATTTGATAATATCTTTTAGGTGTCATATTTGTAAATTTCGTAAACTCTTTAATTAAATAGGCTTGATCATAATACCCATAGTTTGCAGCGAGATTAACCATATCTTCACTGTTACCACTATGTAAATTAGCCAGTAAGCATTGAAATTTGATAATCAAGGAAAATGTTTTAGGATTAATTCCTACTATAGAATTAAAAATTTTATTAATATAACGTGCTGAATAACCTGTACGTTCTTCAATCTCTTTAACACGAATTTCACCATTGGTTTGGTAAATAATAGACTGCATGGCCTTAAATAACTGTTGCCGATTACAGCTTAACTCTTCCACCAAAAACGTTTTCTTATATTCTTCTAAAAAAGTATGAATACGCTTAGCAAAAGTAGATGCCTCAGACATTTTTTCTAGTAAAAGAGATGTTTTTAGCACATCAGATAATTGAAATTCCTGATCAACAAATTCTTTTAATTCGCCCTTCAATATATGAGGAAAAACTCCTGGAAAAAACCGCACACCAAAATAGGTCTTTTGAAATTGATTGGAAATTAGCTTATGTTTAAGCACCGTACCACAAACTTTGGCCTCTAATTTACCTGCTCCATATATAAAAATAATGTCAACACAACCATCTGGTACAGCCGCTCCATCAATTCCCATTTTATCTGTTTCATAGCTATAAAAATGTGAAATTCTGTATTTGTTGAATACATATTGTTCAAAACGAGAAGTTCCCATCACAAAATACGGCTGAATTGTCTTAATAAAAGCAAGTTGGCTAGTCATATGGCTGTTCTCCTCCAAATAAAAAAGGTACGCCAAAGCGATTGTCGCTTCATTGCGTACCTTGATTAATTTTTAATTAATTAGCTTAATATTAGATATAAAATACAACTCTGTCAATACGTAATCATAAAAAAACTAGAACAGATTTATTTATCCTAATTCCATCTGAGGTACTGGGCAACTAAAAGCTCTTGTAACAAATAGTAAATAAATAGCCCCAACAGCAAGCCAGGAAAAACCAACGATATGGGCATCTACATCAAGATTAATAAAAATTCCAATGTTAACGGCAAGGCCAATCAGTGGCAATATTAAATACTTCCAAGCACTTCCTGCCGTTTTTTTCTTATTATCTTTGATATAAAATTTCCATATGATCGAAACGTTAAGCATCATAAAGCCGACTAACGCTCCAAAGCTGACCATGGTAGCAATTGTGTCTAGAGAACAAAACAATGAAATAGGAGTAATAATCACGCCAACAAAAAGGATTGATATATATGGCGTTTGAAATTTTGTACTAACACGTCCAAGTATTTGAGGTAACACGCCATCACGTCCCATTGCGAATAACACTCTAGCTACCGCTGCATGTGATGTTTGACAAGTCGCCATTCCAAAAGACGTGATTAAGATAATCGTTGTCGCCATAGTAAGCCACTTACCACCAACAAAGTCGACAATATCAAGAAATGCAGTGTCTGGATTCAAAGACTGATAATCTGGATACGCCATTCCTGCAAGAAAAGTCGTCAGGAAGAAAATAATTCCACTAATGACAATCGACCAAATAATCGCACGTCCCACTGTTTTTTCTGGTTCAACAGCCTCTTCAGCCAAAGTGCTGATGGCATCAAAACCGAGATAACTCAAAATAACAATCCCCGTAGCTTTTAAAACCCCTGAAATTTCAAATCCTTCAGGATTATATAGTGAAATGGTATTAAAATGAATGGTATGAGTCAGCAACATGTTAATCGTACAACCAACAAATGCAATCAAAACTAGAATTTGAAGGGCAAATAATACCCAGCTACACTTTGAGACCCATTCAACCCCCAAAATATTAGTGATGGTACTGAACAAAACGAAAAATAAGGACCAAGCCCAAATCGGAATATCTGGAAGTAAGGAATTACCAAAGGAACTACCAATAATAATAACTGTGGCGGGCATTAAGAAATAATCTAATAGAATCGACCATCCTGTCAAAAAACCAAGATGAGGGGAAATACTTTTTTGTACATACATATAAACAGAACCGGCAAAAGGATATTCTTTAGACATAATACGATAACTAAGTCCTGTAAACAACATGGCTATCATTCCAATCAGATAACAAAGAGCTACCATTCCACTTGATGGCTCCAGATATATACCATACATTGCTGCTGGTGCTAGTGGAATCATAAATACTAATCCATAAATAACCATATCTTTTGTATTTAATGAACCGTTTAGTTTTGATTGTGTACTCATAACTTATCATCCTCTCTCTTTACCATCTTACTAATCAAACTGACTGACCAAATAAAAAAGGCCACAAAAGCTGCTGCATTTGCAGTTGCTTTTATGGCCCCATTGCCGTTTTCTATATTCTCTTTAATTTAACACTCAATCATGACTGCGTCAATTTCAATTTCAACCAGTTGACTCGGACGATTTAATTCTGAAATTCCTACCATTGTATAAAGAGGTTTTATTTCCTTAAAAAATTCAGAATAAGCCTTCGCATATTCCGGAGCCCTTTTCATATCAGTCGCATACATTTTCACTCTTACAACGTCTTGCGGTTTACCGCCAGCTTGTTTTAAACAACCTAACATTTTTTCTAGAATGTACTTCGTTTGTGCATAGCCATCATTTTCCCCATACACTGTACCATCAAGTTGCACCGCAGTTGTACCACCGATAAAAATGAATGGTCCAACTTTAACAACACGACTATAACCTGCTTTTTCTTCTAATGGTGCCCCAGATGAATAATTTTCCCGTTCCCATTTCATACTCTACCCTCCAATATTTAAAAAACTAAGCCTGGTATAAACGATACTTCATTGTATCGTTTATACCAGGCGCCATTGCCTTACACCTTATAAACATTTTTTGATCTTACCTTATCTTACTCGATTTATATCGATTAGGATTGTAAAAAACGGAACTACTCTAAGAAATTAAGCAAACTATATTTTAGTCTTAAAGCGATCATAGCGAAACTCTGTCAGATCAAGTACAGTCTGTTCTCCCCTTGCTAACTGTGACAACAAGAGCCCTACTGTCGGTGCAATGCCAAAACCATGCCCCGTGAAACCACAGGCGACAATCAGCCCTGGTACTTCTTCAACATGGCTAATTACTGGAATCTGATCGGCGGCAATATCAGCCCAACCAGACCAAGTGCGTACAATTTTCACATCTTGCAAGAGTGGAAAATATTTCATAATCCCTCTACAGGTACAAGGTGCTGTAAGGCTTGCCGTTACAGGCAGACCATTATCTTTATTGGTATCTTCAAAACCAGATGTGCCACCAAAAATAAATGAACCATGATGTTTGGATTGATGCCCATAAAAGTCTGCCATGGCTGTACCAAGCATTTGACCAAACATTTGTGGTTGCGCCTCTGTTACAAGTACCTCTAAGGCAATTTGAGTCATCGGTACATCAATCCCCACAGTGGCCATAATAGGGCGACTATCATACCCAGCAGCTAATATGATATTTTCCCCTTCGTAGACTCCGCTTTCTGTAATGACTTGCCGTGCGTGGCCTCTAATTTTCTTGATTTTGAGCACATTTTCTCCTGTAATAAACCTTGCGCCCAACATTCTAGCTTTGCGATAATATGCCAGTGTTGCCAGCATTGGATTAGCATGTCCATCAGTTGGACACCAACTGGCACCAATTATTTCATCAGAAAGATATGGACAAATTTCCTGTGCTTCCTTAGCATTGATCATTTTTACGTCAAGTCCACATGCCACACTGCGCTCTGTCAGCCCGCGTAATATATTTAAATGTTGCTCAGTCTTACCAAGGCGCAGATTTCCTTCTTGCACATACTCAACATCGACCCCAAGTTCATCTGATAACTTAGGCCAGAGATTGTTAACCCCATACATGACCAGTGGCAATTCTCGTGGGTCACGGCCAGATTGCCGCACGCCGCCACCATTACGACTTGAACCCCCATTACCAATGTGATCACTTTTTTCTAAAACAATCACCTTAGCACCTTGTAATGCTAAATAATAAGCCGTCGCTGCACCAATAATGCCGCCACCAATAATCACTGTATCTGCAGTGTTACTCATCGCCTTGCACCTCCTGCTCATTAGCAAATACCTTCATTTCAATGGGTCTCATGGGTACTCGAGAAAAAGCAGGCTCGAGCTCTGCTGGCGCTGTGCCTAGCTCACGTACAATGATTCCTTTTACCAGTTTTCCGCAGGTTTGCCCTTGACAAAGTCCCATACCAGTACGCAAATATCGTCTCACTTCAGTAAGTGTAAACATGCCATCATGAACAGCTTGCCGAATTTCACCTTTGGTAATTTCCTCGCAGCGACAAATGATCATCTGATCATCGTCTGCTGGAACAAATGCACCAAGATCACGGGATCGATCATTGATTTTACGCATGACAATCCCCTCCTTTAAAGAATCGTGCTTTCATTGCCATCTCCACAGGTACTTTTATGGTTAATAAGTTAGTGCGATCAAAAGCAGATGCAGTATTAACCTTGACAACCTCGGCTTTGCAAACTTTTTGGCCGCTGCGATCAAGGGCCCATCCTGCATTCCCCTTGGCTGGCAATGGCAAGAATTCATAAGGAAGTGTGATACTTGCATAGCCATCTTCATAATTTTCATCCACTAAAAAGATGGCTTGACCTGAACAAGCTGCTACACATAAGCCACAACCAATGCAAACTGCCGCTTCATCAATAACTGGCAAGGATGTAATATTATCGCCCACCTTAATGCACTGCTTAGGGCATGCGTCTTGACAAGGGTTACACGGTATATTCTGTGAACATTCAATGACAGCATGAACGCCTTGCTGTTTTGTCACGCCTGGATACTGCATGACTTCTTCTTCTGTTAAATAGCCTTTTTGCAGTAAATGCAGGGAAACGTCATAACCTTCATCGGTTTTTTCAAGGATTTTTCCTCTATTTTCAATGGCAAACATTCCTTGACGCAAAGTACTCAAAGCACTTTCAAGCTCTAATGTCTTCTGCGTTAATACCGTTTTGTCGATAAATCCCAAGTACTCGGCTACCGCAATTCCGGCAATCCGTCCCTCGATCATAGCAGAACTTGCTTCTTCAACACCAGATACATCGCCGGCTACGAAAACACCAGCAATTGATGTTTCGCCATATTCATCACAAACTGGCACATAACCGCCTTTTGACTGGCTTTCTTCCATGCTACAACCTGCCGCACTCAGAATTTGGGCCATCGGTGACAGACCAACAGCGACACAAATAGTATCTACCGCAAAATGTTTTTCTGTTCCAGGGATTAATTTCCATGCTTTATCCACTGCACCAATTGTAACACCTGTTACACAGTCGCTACCTTCCGCCTTAATAATGGTATGGGATAAGTAAAAAGGGACACCGGTCCGTGTCAATTTCGCAGCATGGACACCATAACCGCCAACGCGCGGTGCAGCGTCAGCTAATGCGACCACTTCACAACCAACCTGCAACAATTGATAACTCACGACCAATCCTACATTACCAGAACCAAGCATTAGCACCTTGCTCCCTGGCACAATACCATGCAAATTCATCATTGTCTGCGCGGCTCCAGCGCCAATAACGCCCGGCAATGTCCAGCCTTCAAATGCTGTAGCATTTTCAGACGCCCCTGTCGCAACAATAATCGTATCCCCTTTATAATGATAGATCCCATCATTGATGCGTACTGTAATCTCTTTATCTTGAAATAGTCCTGCCACCGTTGCATTTAAAACAACCTGAACACCTAGCTGATTTGCCTCAACTAGCAACTGCTCACCAATACGAAAGCCACGAATTTTTGCTTTATGCTCTTTTGATCCAAAGAATTTATGAACTTGTTTAAAAAGTTGTCCCCCTGGATTGGCATTTTCATCAAAGACAATCACTTGTAGCCCACATTTGGCTGCTTCAATGGCTGCTGAAAGGCCAGCAGGACCTGCTCCTACTACAATTAAATCATATCTTTTCATGACCGTTCCTCCGCCCCCTGATGGTTTTTTGCTGAAACGCCGTATTGCGTTTGCACAATCATCCCATCAGTCAGTGGCGTGATACATGTTCTAACATTTGCTTTGCCATCAACAACCATCACACAATCTGTACACCGACCAATGGCACAAAAAACTCCACGCGGCGCACCCTGTTTTTGTGTATGACGATGAACCATAACCCCTGCTGCCTTAAGGGCTGCCGAGATGGGTTCCCCTTCATAACCATTTAGTTTGGTATCATTATAGGAAAACTCAACGAGCCGTCCTTTTTCTATTTTACCTAAAATTGGATGTTCTATAATTCTTGCGTTCATGAGTATCGCCCCCTATTTATCATCACGTCATTGCAGGGGTATCCCAAAGATTTAGCTTTGTGCCAATGCCTTTTTCGATAGCATTTCTGTAAACTATGGCTCCCCAAGCAATATCTTCTACTGGCATACCACCAACTGAATAGATAATGATCTCATCTTTCTTGCGGCATACTGGTATCTTTCCAATTAGTATATCACCTAGATCATCAATCTGATCTCTTGTCATTTTACCTTCTTTAATTAAATCCATACAATGGACTGCTGGGATAGGAATGGAATTATAAGCTGGGAATTCCATTTCGTCAGCCCATGCTTCATATAATTGAATATTATCAGTGACAGTTCTTGCTCTATTGATAATAAAGTCATTGTCAAATCGAGCGGCGGCTGGGCAACATATTAGAGCCCCAGGTTTAATCCAAGCTTCACTGATATAAGGATATTCGTTAATATCACCAGTTGGGCTTGATGTTGCAACATGAACAATATCACACTCTCTAACAGCATCTTCGATGGTATCTACAATTTTAATGTCTTTAATGTGTGGATAATCTTCATTCAGATATTTTACAAATCCATCGATGGATTTGTTACTTCTGCCCTTAATCTTAACTGTTTCAATTCCTGATCGAACAGCAATTGTTGCTGCAAATGCTGTTTTACTCATAACCCCAGGTCCAATAATGCCAACAACTTTGGCATCTTCTTTAGCAAAGTATTTTACGCCAACCCCAGGTACTGCACCAGTTCGATAAGCGCTTAATATATTTGCTGACATATAAGCAAGAGGAGCCCCTGTATCTTTATCACTTAACGTAAGCATCAGTATGGATCTTGGTAGTCCTTTACTCTTGTTTTCTACATTTGAGCCATACCATTTCACACCAGCCATATCAAATTGACCACCTAAGTAGGCTGGCATTGCCATAAAACGTCGATCTGGCCCATTGAGTGGCATATTGGGAAATAAAGATTCATCAGGGAACGTTATCATTACACCATGAGAATTTCCATTATGGCCTCCCATACGATAGTCTCCAATTTTTAGCAACTTAAACATTTCTTCCATCGCATCTACACAGCCAGCCATTTCCTTAACTCCAGCCTTAATCATGTCCTCTTCATTTAAATATAAAAAATCAATTTTTGTTATCATTACGATACCCTCCTAAAATTAAAAACGCCTGCTCCCTTTAGGAATCAGACGCCTTTGTCTTCTCAACTTATTTATATTGTAAAACACTAAAAAAATAATTAATAGTAATAATCAGAACAAACTAAGAAACCTCATCTAACCTCCTAACACAAAAATAAAAGCCCAAAGTCTGAGGATGCACGCCATTGTGCAACGCCTATTTGATGACTACTTCATCAATATTTTCCATTTTCTCTTATTGAATCAAGCACTTGCTACATACTGACTTTTTGTATCCTAACCTGTGTCTTTAGTTTACTCGCAAAAATTGTAGTTGTATTGGAAAAATCAGAACAAGACAATCTTATTCAAAACAAAAATCCCTGTTCGCCTGTTACTCAGACAATATAGCATATCATCCTTTATATAAACATGAAGACATTCAATATCTAATACGCAAAAACCCACAGAGATAATTCTCTGTGGGTCAAAAATTCTTCTGGCAGGGGTAGAAAGACTCGAACTTTCAACCGACGGTTTTGGAGACCGGTACTCTACCAATTGAGCTACACCCCTATTGGGAGCGGGAAAAGAGATTCGGACTCTCGACCCTCGCCTTGGGAAGGCGATGCTCTACCGCTGAGCTAATCGCCCATATTAAATCCTTCTTTAGAAACCGTAAGCCAGTTTTTGTTTTAGGAAATTATTTATCTAACGCAAAACTTGCGTTCTTCCTTTTGGTTCATTTCCCTAAAAGAAGTTCCCCTACCTAAATTCGGGTTTCTGCCTCGTGGAGTTTACTACTTTT
>Ga0209123_1000458_pt1 | contig 52871 bp, 74 predicted proteins | sample BarGraIncu00431A_FD_184500 | JGI IMG/M metagenome (GOLD analysis project Ga0209123, IMG submission 184500) | Arctic peat soil microbial communities from Barrow, Alaska, USA - Barrow Graham LP Incubations 004-31A (SPAdes) (version 2) | ecosystem: Environmental > Terrestrial > Soil > Wetlands >... | reverse complement strand
TCGATCCAAAGAATAGCCGTCTTCATCGCGGTTGTTCTCTGCCTAGATATAAATACAACGCTTCCCTCTGGACTTTCTTTCGTTCGACCCACCCTTCCCGCCATTTGCACGAGCGCACGCTCATCAAGATGTACGCGTTACTTTGCTTTAAATAAAATATGTCGCTATCAATTATTTTCCATATATACGTTATATTTGAACTTCTCTATTTTTAGGGTAGTTCTTTTTTATTATATCGAAAAGTACACTAAAGCATGGCGCAAACGCAACATGGAGGTGACGCGGTGAAGGTAGCGGAGTTAAGGGCAAAGATCAGGCGCAACGACAGGGACATAAGACTAGGCGTAGGACGTTTGGAACTGAAAGAGGGCGAATTGCCCTCAGATATTGTTCGCGAAGCCGTAATGTTACTTCTAATTAAGAGGGGCCTAATTGGAACGGTCGATGATATGAAGTGTTTTGAAAGGAGTGGAGACGACGATGAATAAACCGGTTGCGGGAGTTATTAGGAATAAGATGCACGGCCACATATTCTACATGAGGTTAAGGGCATTGCTTTTTATTTTCCCATTCTTGTTGAAGGTTGCACCGCCAAGTAAGGAACAATGCGAGGAAATGCTGATTGCCTTAGAGGGATTAGTTGCGAAGTTGGGGGTGGATGGTTAATGCCGTTTTTCATGATCACAGCCATTACTGCAAGTAAGATCTACCCATTAGTCATCAGACGTGAAACCGTTGACGCTGCTTACGTTGCCGTACAGCAGATCATCCATGGAGCATTGATGTTTCTCACAAAGTAAGGAGTGAAAAGATAATGTCCAAGAAGGATGATAACCTCGGGCAGAACCTAAAAGAAGCTGTCATGAGATCGCTCTATCGCGGACCTGAAGATGAGATACCAAGCTCAGTTTATGACACAATCCAAATCCTCTACAAATCAGCTCCCATGAAACCTTTTATCTTTCGCAAGACATTAAGTTCTCCCAAGGAATCAACCAAACAGCACTTAAGTCTTCCTAAGAAGTTTAGTACCCAGGAGATTATGTACTGGATAACGGTCAAGCCAAAGAAAAAACAAACATGGTGCCTAATTATCCACTTGCCGGCCGGGTGCGATTACTCTGAGTTTAAGAGTAAGGAAAAGCATTTTGCCACAGCAATTGGGAACGGATCCTGTGAGATTGAAAAGAATGGACTGTCGGTCATTATGACTATCTCAAACATATTACTCGACCGATCATATCCCTTCACTTTCGAGTCTCTACCTTACTTAAAGAAAATGGAGCTGCCTATCCTACTCGGTTATAGCGCAAGTGGACCCATTATTGTAGACATGGCAGAACTCGTAACAATCCTTACTGGGGGGCTTAGAGGAAGTGGTAAGTCAGTTCTCTTCCACGGAGCTATATACAGTCTTCTAAGCCTTAACACAGATTTACTTAATCCTAGGGTTATCGTCTGCATCATCGACCCTAAGATCAAGGAGTTCAAATACTTTGAGGATTATGGAGCGATATGGGTACATGATATGGATGAAATACTTCAATTATTAGAAATGCTGGACGAGGAAAATGAAAGACGACAGGATTTAATCGGCGGCAAGGCAAACAACATCATCGAATACCATGCACTAGGTAAACAACTTCCATTCGTTGTTGTAGTCGCTGATGAGGTTACTGATCTCGGAGAGGATAAGAATTGCAGGAAGCTAATGATTAAAGCAGTTCGCAAATATCGTTCCCAAGGAATCTATGTATGGGCAGCTACCCAAAGGCCATCAGCTAAAGCATGGGGAAGCTCAAACGAATTCAGCGAATTCAAGAGTCAATTTGAATCAAGGATATGTTTTAGAACGGCGGATCCTGTGAACAGCCAAATTATTCTTGATTCAGATAAAGCCGCCTACCTCCCCAAGATACCAGGTCGTGCCATCTACAAGTTTAGCGAGGAAACAGAGATTCAGGTCCCTTACTTCCCCTCAAAGGCAAAGGACCCCAAACTCTTCCATCAGCTCATGGATAAATTGCCAAAGTTAGCCATGCCATATCAAGACATTCAAGGGGAGGTACATGACTATGAACCAGAAACCAACTACCCACGTCCAAGGTCGCAAACGAGATCAGAGAGTGCTGGCGCATCTCAAAGCATTAAACGTCTTATCTCAGGAGCAAATCCATTTACTTGAGTTTGGAAATGTCAGCACCGAAATGTCACACCGCTGCACTCAAAGACTTGAGGAAAATCATTTGATCCGCAGAGTAAGGATGACATGGTCAGATACGCCAGATTGGTTCCACAATTATGATGAGAAGCGTCCAGATCAAATTCAACACCGGCTGGGTAAATCGTGGCTTTACACTTCCCTCAATATCCGGACAATGCCAGGGAGTGAAGAAAAACTCATCTATTATAAAGATGAGGAAACAAAGTTCGAGTCAATATTTAAGATTAGACCTGATGCTTACTGTAAAACTATCCATGCAAAATGGGGAATTAACCATTACTTCGGAGAATTCCAAGTCAGCAGTTCTGTCAGTGATTGGGATAAAAACTACAAAGCCTTATTTGGATCCTTTGCGAATGACCAGCAGTTAACCTTAATAGTAGTCACCGCTGAATCCTACGATGCCATCAAACGCCAGGTTCTCAATGAACTATCAGGCATGAAGAATGTCACCACAGCTTTTTACACACTGGATGAACTCAGGGGCCTATGTTGGAGAATCGCACTCAGAGCAAGAGAAATTAGTAAGCAAAAGGAGTTGGCTAGTCATGGGTGATGCCGCTATCAACATTGTCTTAGCTAATATGTTCCTTATTGTCAAAATTGCCGGAGGATTATTCTTACTCAAAATGATCCTAAATGTATTGGGATATAGCCGTTACGCTCAGTTCTTGGAGATGCTCGCCTACGGATCAATCGCCTTAATGATGGTTAGTACAGTGGGGAAACTCATGAATGTCGCTGCAACCATCAGCTCAGGGGGAGCGTGGCCACAATGATTGCAGGAATTATGAGGTTGGGCGCCATGTATGTCATTACTCGGATATTCGTCGAGATAGCTTTTCCTGGCGCAAAACAAGTCGTTAAGTATCTCTTTTATGCGGGGTTTGCCTTAACAATATTAGGTGTTGTAGGACCTAGATTAACCCAGGTGCTCGACGATGTTCATAACGCCAGCATTACTTACACAAAGGTAAAGGAGGGCGTAGAGACTGCCACAAACGGAGTTAATGCAGTTACCTCTTGGCCTGAAGCTAAGGAAAACATTCCGCTAATTGGAACCGGTGCATCGAAGTATCCTCCCGGACTAACGATTATGGAAAAACTTAGACCAAGCTCAATACGCTTTGATCTTCCGGCAGTAGGAACAATTACCCAGGAATACAAAGGAGCAGATCACCACGGAATTGATTTTGCTGTCAAAGACGGAACAACGGTAAAGGTGTCCAGAGAAGGAAAGGTTATTGCTATTAACAAAGATGATATTTATGGTAATTATGTAATGGTCGATCATGGCGGGGGATGGGTAACCCTTTATGCTCATCTCAGCAAGGTAACTGCCACACCAGGTAAGAAACTATGGGGTAATGATAATGTGGTTGGGTTATCCGGTTCAACCGGTAACTCAACTGGCCCGCACTTACATTTTGAAATCAGAGTTGGTGGAAAGACGATTGATCCTAAAGTTTGGATGAAATAGGGGGGAAAATTATGTTTATAGTTTTACGTAAATCCTCAGTCAAGCGTACACTAGCCCTTGCCGTAATCCTCATCCTCATCGGATTAAACCTCTCTAATCCCTTTAAAGCGGCAGCGTCAAGCAATCTATACTACCTCTACCCTTACCCATCTAATAACCCTCTTCAGACATCACTGTTCTGGTCAGAGGAAGATCCAGCAATGGGCGCATATAGCCTAGGAATGTGGTCAAAGATTGCGCCCGGTAGTCAGTTAGTCGTTGGTCTACCAAAGGGATATGAAATTGCTGAGATGCGAGGGGATGCACTAGGTAATTGGCTCACAGCTAAGATCGGCAATAAGCTAAAGAACGGCAGCAAGCTAGTAGATGTTGGCAGACCAGCACCCATACCAAAAGACAGCATCACTTATGAACGAAAGATCACAGCAGATGGAATTGAGGAAAAGATTAAGGTTGAAGTCGGTGAGCATCTTAAAAATAATGACACCTTTGAAAAATACCTCGAAACTATTAAGAAGAACTTGACTGATAAGAAGGAGCTGCCAGATCGAAAGCCAGAGGTAGCACCATTGGAGATTCCGGTACCCCCTTCCCTAGATGATGAAAGTAAAGCACTTATTGGGAATGTGGCTCTAATTGGGGGATTGGCCTTGATGTTTAAGATTTTGATTCCGGTTTTATTGTTGTAAATCTTTTTCTGGAAATTACTCGTCAAACATTTACATGTTTTCCTCTAAACTCCTTCTTCGCATTACAAAACCTTTGAATTTAGCTGTTTTATAACTTGTCTACCGTTGAAGACGAGCAACTAGGCCGCAAACGTACTATTAAACGTTCTAATCAACGTATAATGCAAACTATTGAAAACTGAAAAAGCGAGTCATATCCTAAATTTCCACATTTAATAACTCAAAATATGGTAAACTACGTCAGAGGTGATAAGTCTGGAAAATGACACTTACGCCACAGAGCTTGAGGCACTAATAGCGATGGCCCAGAAGATCGTTGACAATCCGGTTGTTACCGCCAAGAGCCAAAAGAAACTAGATAAATTGATTAACTGGATCGCTGAAAAATGCTCAGCTCCTGATACTACCGCCGAATATTACATCCGCTGGCTAGCCTCTCAACCGTCACGTGATCCGCCGGTTCCATCCGGCAAGAACAATATCAGGGAACTTAGTAAAATCAAGAAAGAGGTATGAGGAATGAAAAAAATTATGTATTTATTATCCATCGGGTTAATGATCTCGTTATTGGGATGCGGATCCTCTTCTACAGTCGCGACTCCCTCGACGTCTGCGCCAGCCAAGGAGGCCGTTCAACCGGCTAAAGTCATTACTGCAGAGGGAATAGGTAATAGCATTAAGGCCAATATACCTACAATGAGTGGCGTAGTCGTTTACACGGAAGACACTGACACAAATAAATTGCTTGGAAGACCTAACCAATATACTAGCAAGGTTAGCTTCGCTGACACGAGAACAGAACAACTCAGCAAGGATTACCCAACTGGCGGATCAGTAGAGGTCTTCGCCAATCCACAAGATGCTAAAACTAGGGAGACATATGTAGATGGAATATCAAAGAGCTCATCAATGTTCACACAATATCTGTACCTTAAGGGAAATGTACTTCTACGCATAGATGGAGCATTAACTCCAACACAGGCCAAAGAATACGAAGCTGCCTTTAATAAGATAACAGCCAACTAAGATTCCTATAACGCAAAAATGCCTCAGCAAATTAATGCTGAGGCATTACCTAATTCTTGCATAATTGTCGCGAAAAACCATTAATAATGTCGGATGGCAGGAAATTGATACATCACGTTGAATTTGAGTGAGGAAATCAAAGAAAAGGGGTGAATCTTTTGAATGCCTTTCGGAAAATGAAATTCTCAGTCATATCCCTTGCTCTATTATTGGCGGTTAGCGGATGCTCTAGCAACGCAGTCCCAGCAACAAGCCCTGTAAAAGCGGTAGACCAAACACAAGCCGCCAGCACCCCTGCACCTACTCCTACGCCTACTCCTACCGTTAGTCCATCGCCCACACCACCCCCAGCTCCTGCGGTTACTGCCGCACCTACCCCAACTCCTAAGCCCGCTGTTGTAGCCCCATCTCCTGCCAAACCCCCTGTTGCAACCCCTTCGCCAGCCCCCAAACAAACTAATCAAGGGGTAGCGGTATTCGTAACTAATACCGGATCAAAGTATCACCGAGACGGTTGCCGGTACTTATCGAAGAGCAAAATCCCAATTAGCTTATCGGATGCGAAGAGTGGATACGAACCATGTAGCGTCTGTAATCCACCACAGTAAGTAAAATCAAAGGAGAGATCTCATGAACAAAGGCGGATTCTCTTGGAATAGATTACTCGGTATCTCTGCCGCTAAATCGCGTATTTCCAGAAAAATAGGTATCCCGCTAACTAGATCAGGCAGGCAGCGTAAGGCTGGCGCTTCCATGGGTTGTTGTATTGTATTTCTTTTTCCAGTTTTATTAGTGGGTGTTTCTTATGTTTTGGTAAAGGTAATATAATACTTAGTACGCAAAAAGCCCCCCGACCATTCGGGCCGAGGCCTTTCGCTAAGAAAGGATTGATCTTTATGCGAGATACATTCCTCCTCCCCAATACGCTCCTCTTCCTCTCCTTCTGGTTTCTATCCCTAGCGCTCTTTTACTACATTATAAAGGTGGCCGTCAGAAATGGAGTACGGCAGGCAAACTCGGGTCTGATCGAGTCCGTGAGGGAAATTGAGAAAGCTGTAAGCGAACTGAAGAAAGAATAACCAAAGATAGTCCTTAGCACAAAAGCTGAGGACTATCTTATTTGCAATAAAATTCTCAGGAGTTGTCTTATTACCATATTGTTCCACATATCCCAACCTATGCATATTATGCACTATCTCGTAACAAAGGAGGAAAAACAAATGGCATTTGGCGTTGAAGGTAGAGAAAATTGTGGGTGTGAAGAAAGACGTGGCATTGGTGCAGGAATCGCAGCAGTTGTAGTTATAATTCTTCTTCTCATCGCAATGGGAATCGTATTCTAAATTGAAGGAGGGAATTTTTATGTTCGGAATGGGTCAAGGAATGAATTTAGGCGGATTTGGTCAAGGTGGAATGGGTTATGGTGGAATGAATCAAGCGTGTTGTCGCCCTGTATGTTGCCCCCCTGTCGCGCCAGTTGTTGGTCACGGCGTCGGTGTAGCAGTTATTGCGGTTGCTATTTTGATTCTTATTGCTTTAGGATTGATCTTCTAAGAACTCTTAATACTAGGAAAAGGGCCAGCAATGAACGCTGGTCCTTTTCTACATCTTCCACAGAAACCACTTGCACGTCCCTAACTCAAACTTAATCTCAAACGGTCTCAGCTCTCCCTTGATCTCACTCTGGCACCTGAAGCACAACATCTTATTGCCCGCCAGCTTCTCTTCGGTTACCGATACTACCCGCTCGATCTTGATCTCCTTATCGGTGAGCTTAAACCGGATCGGGTGAGGGTTTCCGTTCTCGAAGTGCGCTAGGACTTCGATGGGGGTCATTTTGGTTTTCATGGTGTTTTGCTCCTTTGCTAATAAGTATTCTATACTTCTTTACTCTTTTCATTAATTTTGATTTTTTTATCAAAATCCTCTAAGATGTCAAAGCCTATTACTCCAATAATAAACATAAAAATTGCAAGTGGCAAAATCGTTAGGAAATTAAATAAATAATCATCGGTAGTGACAGCAACAGAGCTAAGACCATAATCCGTCAGGTTGTGAATTAAATAGTAATTCATCAGAAAACAAACAATATAATATAAGAAATACAGTATTGGTAATATAATGGCAACTTTATATAGCCCGTCAGCGACTTTTTTAGTTCTTCTTAGACTAGTATTTTCTCCAATAAAAGATACTGCATAAAGATAGATGGCTGTTCCTAATATTACAATAAATATCCAGTAAAAGTATTTTATTGTTACTATGGGTTCATAGATTGACATTCCTAGATCTTTTAAAATCGAATATATGGCTAAACTTGAAGCAATTAATGCTACCGTAAAAAAAATTCTGTTTTTTTCAAAGTCGTTCACATCATTCTCTCCTTCTTTTCAAGATGGTCTTAATCATCTCATAACATCCTTGCGAAGTTAGGGGAAACCTGTCCCATGAAACAAAAAAAAACAGCCCCGGCATTGCCGAGGACCCTAACGTATTCCAACCAACTCACCGATCGTCACCCTGAGCCCCTCCGCTAACCGCGAAATCGTATCAAATCGTGGAATCTTTCGCCCAGTTTCTATATCACTGAGGTACTTGGGATATAGCCCAGTAATGGTAGCTAACTTTGCTTGGGTTAACTTACGCTCTTTTCTAAAGTGGGCTATTCGCTTGCCGAGGGTTTCTTTGGGTATGAGCAATGCGATCGTTCCTCTCGGTTTCAATATCTAGCGATTTATTGCTTTGGAACTAATTTACTGGTTTGGACATGATCTGTCAACTACCAAAATAAAAAGACCCCCACCGTTTCAGGTGAGAGCCAAATGCGAGCAAGGACTTCTATTGGAGTCATTAGGGTTTTCATGAATTCAAATCACTTGCACCTAGCAAAGAAAGTGGTGGTAGGGGTAAGTTTGATATTAATAATTCCTTTCCACGCGAACGTGTTTCCCTTGCAACGGAATAGTCTAAATAAAAGGGCTGATACTTTGCACCCGAGCCACTATAAAGCCCACAAATATAAGGTGCATCATCATAACTGATTAGCCAATCAAATTGTTTTTTCTCTTTGACAAATGCGGCAAGAGCCTTATGGTCTGTATTCGTATAGTAGTGACGATACATTTGTTTACCTTTTTCATAATAGGGTGGATCGAAATAGACGAAGCTTGTCTCTTTGGTCAGATTCTTTATCTCGGATTTCATATGATTCAAAGCATCATCCCAATGTACTTCTACTTGGCTTCTAAAACGGGACAATTTCTGGATTAAATCGATTAACACCACTTTATTAAATCTACAATCGATGCTATATGCTGATGATTGTTGCATCCCTCCTATGGGATTTGCAGTAATAATACCAGAAAAATTAGTACGATTAAAGAAAAGTCCAGCAAAACCTAAATCCAATAAGTCAGCGTCATATGGTGAGTTAACTGCGCGTAAAGGAGTGAGAGAAATCCAAGTATCCATACTAATTGGAGTATCTTCTATACGTTTACATAAATCATCAAAGCAATTAAAAACACACTTCCAGAGAGAATATATTAAGACATCCTTCTCAACAATCACTAACTTGCTTATTATACCCCTTTGTAAAAGGTCTAAGCCCACCGCCGCACTACCAGCATATGGTTCGTAGAATGAACATCCAACTAAGTTGTTACATTTCAACAGGTCTTCAATATACGGAACTAATTGCCTTTTTGCCCCAGGGTATCGTAGCGGATTAGTTGTTTTCGGCATTTAACGATCACCCTTTCTCAAGAAGTCATCGGTAATTATATCATAATTCCTTCTAGTTGGCCATGCCTTTTAGGCGTTGATTATTAGCTGGATTAGCGACGACATTCCGCTATTTGCCATTGCTTCCAAAGAAGCTGATGTTGCCCGAATTAACCCTGGATTATGGATATTCGCATTTAAAAAGTCTCGTGAACGAGAATTCTTTATAAAAGTAAATGCCCTCGACATATCCCTATCAGTCATTACTACCCCTATATTTGCAGCAATCTTGTATTCTATGTGACTTAACATAGGAAACGTGAACTCTATTTTTAAATCTTGCCATAATTGTGGCTGGCTTTTCTTTATTTGTAGAATCAGAGCTTGTTCATATACTGTTCTCAGTAACATCCCCGCTGCAATAGGATATGCTTCATATACTTTAAGTGTTCTATTATCTTTTCTCGTATTATTTCTCGACATTAGATACAGCTCATTTAAGGCCACTATGAGACCATTATGATCTCTATTGCCAGGAATTAGCCTATCACCCCACGAAATATGTTCAAAAAAGGTTGTTGAAGCACCACCAGTCCCTCCTGTGGGCCCACCGGGAGTTGGTCCTTCACCTTCGGTTGGTCCTCCACTTTCGGTTGGTCCTCCACCTTCGGTTGGTCCTCCACCTTCGGTTGGTCCTTCACCTTCGGTTGGTCCTTCACCTTCGGTTGGTCCTTCACCTTCGGTTGGTCCTCCACCATCGGTTGGTCCTCCACCTTCGGTTGGTCCTCCACCTTCGGTTGGTCCTTCACCTTCGGTTGGTCCTTCACCTTCGGTTGGTCCTCCACTTTCGGTTGGTCCTTCACCTTCGGTTGGTCCTCCACCATCGGTTGGTCCTCCACCTTCGGTTGGTAAAGTATCTAATAACAACTTGACACCTGCAACATTAAACAAGCTTTGCCGTGTCCCAATTATCTTATCAACTATCGTTGCCTTAAAAACCAGCTGAACAATCTGCTTAAATATGTCACCAGGCAAGTCGCTTTCTGTATTTAGCTCATTATTGTATTTTATTTTCAGGATGTCCTTTGGAGCTTTATATACGCCGGGGCCAACCTCTTGTTTGCCCGAAAAAATTCGTAAAAAAGTATCAATTTTATAAGTAATTAGGTCTTCGTCAAATTCTGAATTCGACCTCTTGTATTCATTTGAAGCAAGTAGTAAAAACTTATAATCCTTTATATATGTCTGAATACTACTCGTCGTAATTCCTGTTCGCTCACTAAGTTCCTTAATCGTTGATCCATTCAAAAACATTCCTGCAAAAAACTGCTTTTTGGCAAGAGGTTTCCAATCCTTAACCCCGCCGATATGTCTTTTAGCCATAAGCATTAACGCATAGTTTCGGTCAGGAGCCACATCTACTTCTATATCAACTATATTAGTCAGAGTTTCTTCTTCTGCCGTGGCTATTTTATGTTGAAAAGCATCGGGTATAAGGTTGGTATCAAGTAAGAATTGCAATGCACAAGTTCTACGATTTCCTTCCATTACAACATACTCATCGTTTTCTCGAATCACAACTATTCTCTCACCAAGAAGAAGTCCATTCCCTATATTTATCCCCTGGGCAAGCGCGCAGACATCCTCGTAAGTACTCATATATTTTCTTATAGCGGCCTGATCGCGTTGAGCCAAGGTAACAAATCGTGGATTTTGGTCATCTAGAATAAGGTTAAGTGGAGATACAGAGATAGCCACAATATTTCCTCCTCGATTGCTATTATTAGATTAAGGGTAAGAGATTAACGTTTATTTATTCGCTATAAATCGCTAATATCCTTTTCGCGTTGTCAAATTATTCATTTAATCACACAGGCCTCCCTCTATAAATAATCAAAAAAGTCCCCTCGCAAGGAGGGGTAGTGGAGAGGAGAATACTAAGAAGGTCTATATTTCAACCATCTGTATTTTATCATAATCTATGTTTGTTACCGTTCCATGAACTTTGTATGAAGAATATGTTAAGGTCAATAACGCAAAAAAGCCGCCCTGCAAATGCAAAGGCGGCTTTTTTTATGTAAATTGTAGCTGCAGGATCAACAGGGTCAGAAACAACTGGCGCGGGAGTCACTAGCGTCAAAACATTTAATTTACTCAATCTATCTTCTAAAATCTTTTCAAACATAATTGTTAATTCATCGAGAGGTAAGGTTTTTCCAACAGGCGTCTTAATGATTTGAGAATGTACAATATCCGTGATCGCCGTGGCGATATCTCCAACTGGTTGGGTCTTACCATCGACATAGGCTTGGGCGAGGATATAGGAGGCGGACGCGATAACGAGCGACATCAAACTCTCCACTGGCATTGCAAGGGCGAACACGTAATTCGCGATAATGACCAGGACTGTAAATACGAAGACTAAAAGTTTACGAGATTTGAGTTTTTCAAACATTTTATTTTCCTCCTAAAAATTTATTTACAGATGCCACCGTATTAAACCACGAGTCTCCGGTCACTAGGACTTCGTTCGGATGCCCGACTGTCGCGCCACCGATGATTATGAGTTGCTTTGCTTTAAACACGTCTAAAGGAGCTTTCCCGTCCGCTGAACGGATAAATATAGCACATCCGCCTTTAACTACAGCAACACGGCGAGCCGAAACAAGATCATCGGGTCCATAAACAACAATCGCGGTTTCTAACACAAAATCATCCTCTTTCTTTATTGAAGTAACTGGAACCGGAGCGACCACGGCGGCTGGAATAGATCCTGAATAAGCAGCACCCACAGCCCGACTGAATCCCTTGGCGATCGCGTTGGCCACCTTATCATCCCAGGCATCCTGTTTCATGAGAGCTTCTTCGGCAGGATTCGAAATAAACCCAATCTCAACGAGTACGGCGGGGCAATCGGTTTTTCTTAGAACCCATAAGCCCTCAAACTTAACTCCTCGATCGGTCAGGCCCGTTGCAGCAACTAAATCATTTTGAATTGCCTGTGCTATGTTTTGCCCTTTGCCCCCTGGGGATAATGCGAAAGTAGTAATGCCGTGTGCATCCGGGGTAGCGAACGAGTCAGCGTGAATAGAAACAAAGTAGTCTGGCTTAAAGGCGTTTGCTTGGTTGGTTACGTCTGGGAGATCCCCGTCTTGAATGGCGAGAACGTTCCATCCGTTCGCCTTTAGCTTTGTGACGACCTTGCTCCCGACATTGCGAGTTACAGTGGCTTCTTGGTATCCGTCAGATCCCACGGCCCCCGGATCGAATCCAACATTCTTTGGACCATGCCCGAAATTAACTACTGCTTTCATAATCATCCTCCTCCTACCTTAATGTGAATATTAAAAAGTTGCTGAAGTAAAAAAACGACCAGCGCGACGGTTGCTGTAACTGCCGAACGAATTACGCTTTTCTGGCCAGATTTTACTTTTTCAAGCTCTTTATCGTTTTGGATCTTGGCTACCTCAAATTGCTTGTCGTAGTCAGTGCATGTTGTCTTAAACTCTTCCTTACCCACAAAATTATTTTTCATATCGGAGAAGGCAATATTCATGCTGTTTACGCTGTCAGTTAGCTTATCAATCTTAGTTGCTAGAGGATTAACAATCTCGGATATACGCACTTCCATTACGGCCATCTTTACCTCTAGATCTACCGCCTCTGCCATTTCACAGCCCTCTTTCCCCTCTCGTTGATACCCATGAAAAAGACACCGCATAAATACGGTGTCAACCTCCCCCATCTCCTATGCCCAGATTTGAACCCACCAACCGTTTCCAGAGATAAACATCCACCAATACAACATGGCTATCACCTCCCCTCGAGATTTTTGGGCATAAAGGAAACGCCCCGATTTGATAATCGCAACAGCTTGCCAATTTGGCACAAAGAGCCATAAAAAATAAGCCCGCCAGACTTTTAGGTATTTAGTGAGTTCCAATGATAGTAAGCATAACTCGTGCAGTCATAGCACTAACTGCACCATAGGATCGCAACCTTATATTAACACCTATTAAAGTACCATAACTCCATACAAGACTTACAACTTGTCCTGTATATTCAGATGCCATACAATTAAGATATGCCGATGCAACTGCTGTAAAATCTGGATCTGTAGGATCAGGAATAGCTACATAAAAATTTTGTTGTTGGAGTAATACAGTGGAAGCAGGTACAGATAAATCAATAATTTGTGTCCATATTTTACCATAACATTGATTACCTTTTCTCCCGTTGAAATCTGAATCAATAAGCCCCGATTCCACAAGGAAGTTTTGTTTATAAAGCTTTGTCATATAATCAAGATAAGTTTGCTGGTATGGGCTAGACCCAGCAGTGTAGAACTTCAGCGCTCCGGCCTCCATCTGGATCTTATTATCCCCGGATGTTTCCACCCTTATAGCAATAATACCCGCCCCTGTGATGGCTGTACTGAAAGCCCCGCCGACACCTGCCGTTCCAACCCCGATTCCCCCCGATGTCAGTTTGACCACGTTTTGGCCATTTACACAGTACAGCCCTGTAGCATCCCAGTAGAAAGTTGAATTGACGGATATTTTGTTGGTTTGTGAAATCAGGAAGTCAACCTGTCCCGCCGCGAGTTCCTTCTTTGTCGCGTTGTCCTCCGGTGCTGGTGTCCAATCTGTGTTCTTGTTCCCTATCTCCATTTTACACCAGTTGCAAGTTACTGTCCCTGTTCTCCCGCCTGTGCTGTCATATAGGTAAAACTCCATATAATACCATCCAGTGTATGTGGCAACGAATGTTACTTTTTCGACTATATTTCCGAGCGAAGATATATTAAATCCATTACTAAATACTACCCAGGTATCATTGTGTAAAGAGCATAACATGCTATGCCCATCTGCTTGAGCCTGTGCATCAATTCTGCCGCTCACTGAATAGGTGTATTGCCTTCCAGCGGTCAGATATACTTGTCTTGCCCCAAATCCATAAGCACTCGAGGTTGTTGCTATTTTGCTGTCCGGTATTAGATTTGTTCCTCCGATTTCCAAATGGTCCACAGTCCATTGCGCGGCATCTGCGAGCGCCTTGGCCTTGGTTGCAATGGCATTCAATAATGCTGTCCGGGTGTCGTAATAAACTTTAAAATACCCTCGGAATACTTCCCCATTAATATCGCTTGTAGTCGTGAGGTCTGCTATCAAAGGCGCGAGGTATCCCATTAAATTGGTCCATGCGGTATCATAAACCACCCGCGGGACTCCGAAACTATCCGCTTGTATTTCGTTGGGGTAATTCTCCGAATATATAATATCCCTCTCTTTTTGTACTGCCTGCTTTTCTACTGCGGTCAGCTTTGAATCTGAGGCGATATCGGTCAATTTCCCGTTTGCTGTGGCTGCGTCGGCTACACCGCGATCAGCCTGTGCTTGGGCAGTTGCTGAAACGTAGGCTAATTGCTCAGGTGATTGCTTCCAATCAGAGCACCTATTTCCAGATTCTATATTAATATCCTTGACGTCAACTGCTAGGGTGGCCAGATCACTGATTATATAACTGAATACCTCATTGGCATTTTGGGTAGCGATGTCGCATAGGAATCCCTCGATCTTAACCCTATGCCAGACCCCGGGTAGTTGTTCAAAAGAGCTGGTGGGTGAAAGTTGTGCAGTATTGTCCCCGTTTCTTACATAAACTGCTAGGTTAGTATCCCCGGTTGTTCTTACCGACAGAGAGAACGAATACGGAGAACCCGCCACCATAGATTCGGGTACTACCCCCATAAGTCTATAAAGTGAGACGCATTTCCCGACATCGGGAGTATGCCTAATAAACGATCCTGTACTGTCCTCCATTAAGACGGCATTACCTAACCCAACATCATTTGGAAAATACCCCAAGGTATGGGTTTCGTAGGGGAATAAGTTTCTCCCCCCAATTTGGAGGTTCTTCACAGCGGTGTCGTCGGTGTATTTGGATGCCAAATCCCAATCGCCAGAGACGTATGCTTGACCAACGAGTTTCGGGGTAATACATTTAAGGAGATCACCTCCGCCGCCTTGAGCATATAGATCGCCCTTGTCATACGGTGAAAATGGGACCACATCAAATATTCGCCGCTTTCCGTCAGCCGTGTCTTGTGCTTTAGCCGCGTCTGACAAAGCTTTTGTGACATCGGTATCCGTTATGACAGTCCATTGATAAGTTCCAATCAAGGCGAACCGATAGGCATATCCCGTGGAAGTATCATAGAATAAGTCCCCAAGGTGCTTGTTCTTGTCGTCGGTCGTGGTCCATGTATTTGCCGGTGCATTCGCGAGACTTGGAACATATCCATAGAACCATGTTGTAATACTTCCATCGATTTGGAGTTGCAACGCTTGGCCTAAAGCATCGGCATAAGCCTTAGCATTTTGCTCGGCACTATTCCAGCCCTCTGATCCTGCCACTAATTCATCAGGTATTTGCTCTCCGGAATCTCCTACAATAATTTGATTAGCACGAACCTGTACGAACTGACCAAGCATACCCGAGATCATACTTGCAACGATATGACCATCAGATGTTATCGCCGTGTCGTATGGCCCATTTATGCCAGTCGAACTGTGCCCTAAACCTCCGAGGTTCCATCTCCAGACATTAACCGCTGTCATTACGTCCACAGTATCCATTATGAGTATCTCGTAGGGCTTTCCACCCCCATCTTGGCGTATTACTACATTACCGCCATTTGAACCCGTTATAAGCGCCGTGGCGTTATCTATGGCCTTTTGATAATCTGAGGTGACCTGAACTATTTCCTGCTTTACACCTCGGATAGCCTCATTAATGCCTGTGGCAATATTGGGTTTAAAGCTCCCTAGTTCAATCTTTTCAGTTCTGCCAGTTAAGTCATTTTTCTTGATGGATATTACCTTGCATTTAAGATCAATGTTCAGCCGTGAGTGCTTCACCGTAACTGTGTCGCCCTCATAAACAGTTTCCAGTACTGAGTAGTTTTTATACTTCTCTGTCTTGCTAAGTTCTTGGAAATCCACTTTGAAGTTAATTAGAGGAATATCACACTTCGACGATGCAAAATAACCCTGAGCAGCTGTTCTCAAATCCGCTTCAATCTCGATATCCGGAAATGATACCTCTTTGATCTTGGGGTTAGAATAGTTGCCGATGTATTGACTATCCACGTACTTTTCAGCGATTGTCAGGCCATCTTTACCCGTTGGATATATTCGTGTGATAACGCCATCTAAGCTCGCTGTTTCCTCAATGCCGATTATGTTCTTGCCATAGGATACCAACACGCCACGATCAAGGCCTCGCGCCTGCATGAGCTTAATGGTGAAGTTATCTCTTACCAGTTCCCCTCCCCAGTTAGCAATGATTCCATCGGCGCCCATGATTGCATCAACTGGGTCTTTCTTAACGAAATACTTTGTGTTATTACCAAGAACGTCTCCCATACTTATAAAGCTATGCGGGTATTGGGTGTGGGTTAGTATCCAGTCCAAGGCGCCTACACCCGTTTGTCCGATTGGTCTTACATCTTCAAGGAAATTATCCAAGAGATCATAAAAGATGTGCCTTGCATTGGCTTTAATTCCGTCAAGAGTTTTCACCTTGCGATAAATACGGAATAATTGTCCATCGCTGTTTTTGACAATGTTTCCTTCCACGATATATTGCCACTTGCCCCCAGCGTCCAAGGGATACTCGAATTCTACTTCGTATAAATCATTGAGCTTTTCGGTCGTAAAAAAAGACAGGCAGTCCGCTAAGACCACAAGTCCGTTGTTGTTGAAGTCGATACATTTAGAATCGTATAGCTTAATCATAGCATCACCCAATTCGGTGTTATTTCTACTTTCGTTACTGTCCCTGTCCAGCTAATGCCGTTTGCGCCAACAGCTAATCGCGGAAAGTCGCCCAGCATATTTTGATTCATCAGCTGGGTCCCTTTATACGCGTCCATCATCGGACTGTCGATCGTCACATCACCCACAATGTTCGTAAGATGGATCGCGTTACCGTTGACGGTAAGATCGATTGTCCCATTGCCATAAATCTTGATAACGGGCTTGCTCTCGTGGGTCCCGGTATTAGTAATGCTGCCAGGTGCCACAAGAGTGATAAGCGGATTATTCAGCATCAACGCGAAGGGCTGACAATCAAAAATTACAACAAAGGTTCTCCACTTTTCGATCACCCGAATGAATGGAATTTGATTGATGATCGTCGCTTGATATTCTCGATCGTCTTGATTTGAAAATATCACAGGTCCGGAACCGTCAAGCCACTCCAAGATTTCATCAATTCTGGATAAGTCTCTAATGGTACATTCGACTGGCTTCACTGTCCCGTTGTACGCCTTTAGGTCTTCCGTTAGGAACCCATCGCGACCTGGTATAACAACTTTTTTGATGTCGCGGGCCGCTTTGATAATTGGAGGGAGTTCGTTCACTATAATATCCATATCTAAACTAGATATATTATTCCAAATAAAATAGACCTCCATCAGACTCCACCCCTTGCCGCGCTTGTTTGACGTCTGAAGAACTCTAATTCCTCCGCGAACCCTTGCACGTCCTGCGCGCGGTTATTTATGAATTTATCAACCAGGACAGAAAGTCCTCCGGAGGAGTCTTTCTTCTTTGTGATATCTTGATTGCTTTTGCTTTTGACGTCGCCAGCATACCCACCGGTTAATTTAACATTCGTCTTTAGTGCAGGCATTAAGGACATATCCATTGCGAGACCTTTCACAGCTTCGGTCACTTTGTTCTTATTGTCTGCGATTCCTCGTGCTAGTCCGCCCATGAAGTCAGGCATCCACGATTCATAGTCGGTTAATGGTCCTTCATCAGGTACCGAGAAATGAAGGATACTGCGAATCTTATCCGCTACACCAGTCACTGCATCGCCAATTTTACCGATCATGGCCTTGATCCCACCGATCAACCCCTGAATCATATCAATTCCATAGCCGCGCATCTTCCCAGGCATTCCGCTTAACCAGTCCATGGCGCTATTGATTCCGCTTGTGATTGCTGACTTAACCCCGGAAATAGTACCCGTCACGCCATTCTTCATTGACGTGAACATATTTGATCCAATGGTTGACAGTTGACTTGGTAGTTGTCTGAGCCAAGCGAGGATCCCATTCCATACGGAAATTATTGTTGCCTTGATAGAGGACCACGCTCCGGAGAGAGTAGTCGTGATTATACTTAGTGCATGTGAAAATATAGAGACTAAGTTATCCCAAATATCTCCGATGTAGGTTTTTAGGTTGTCAAAAATATTCATAGCATCGGATTTTAATTTGGTGAAATTTCCCGTTACTAAATCAATGATCAGCAGGATTGCCCCAAGGAAAATATTCTTATAAATTTCCCACACGGCGATAAATATTCTTTTAAGATCATTGAAGATTACCGTTATGTCTTGGATTTGCTTCGAGAATTTAGTCGTCACAAATTGAACGATAGCATCCACAACGTTAGTGAATATCTGTTTGATTCCATTCCATGCAGCAGACACCGTCGAGGTTATTCCATCCCATACCGAAGATAAGAATGTTGTAATAGAAGTCCATGTTTCTGATATTACCAAGGAAACGGAGCTCATGACTTCATTGATCTTCGTGGATATAGCACCAAATACCTCAATACATTTGGCTTTGACCTTATCCCAGTTCATCCAGAGAAGAACACCGGCAGCTACAAGTGCCGTAACCAACAGGACAATTCCTCCGATTGGATTCGCGTCCATAGCTGCATTTAGCGCCCATTGCACGACGGTTAGTCCTTCTTGTGATTTCTTGTAAGCCTCCATAATCCCTGTTGCTATAGCCACTACTTTGTAAGCAGCGAACCCAGCAACAACTCCCGCAATTAGTGGGATGACTAGATTCAAGTTATTTACCAGCAGTGCGAATACGTCAATAATACCCATCACGATGGGCTTTACCGTAGCCATGGCGCCCGGCAACTCATCTTTTAACTCTTTTCCAAAATCTTGGAATTTAGGAATGAGTTCATCACCTATAGGTACCAGGAGCCCCGTTACTAAAGTTCTCCTTATTCCTTCGACAGTTGCACCAAGGGTAGCCCCGTTGAGTTCTCCAATCTTACCGAGCGCGTCCTTCGTCTGGTTTATTTCGCCCTTCGTATTGAGTAAGGCCCTGACTCCCTTGATTCCCATATCCTCGAACTGGGTACCGAACAGCGCGATGCCCGCGGCATTTTGCGCGACAGGGTCCTTCATTGCCAATAGGGCCTTTGTCGTTTTTTCGAAGGCAGCCTTTGATTTATCCCCGCCAGTCGCAAAGTCTTTCGTCATTGCAGTCGCGCTTAATCCTAACGCAGCGAACCCATCAGCGGAGGTCTTGGATCCATCCTTACTTCTAATTCCAAATTCTTTAATTGCATCTGCGGCTAAATCTGTATCTTTTACGCCAGCCTTTGTGGCGTTTGAAATCATATTGAACATTTCCGTTGCAGAGAAGCCCTGTGCCGCGAAAGTGCCGCTGTATTCGTTCAGCGTATCGAGTAGGTCACCATTCTTGTCCAGTCCGTTCTGAGCACCTTGCGCAATTAAGTTATACGCTTCAGTCCCAGTCACTCCGAAGGATTTCATCATTTTATCGACGCTCTTGATCGAATCTCCGACTTCCATGCCGAAGGAATCACGCATCATTAGCGCCGTTTGTGATAGTCCTTCTAACTCCTTGCCAGTAATTCCTGTCGCTTTTCCTACCGACGCCATAGATGCAGCGATGTCCGCGAAGTCAGCTCCATAGTTATTATTATAAATGGCTTCAACCGAGTCTTTGAGACCAGCCATAGCTTGATCTGACGCGCCCGTTTCAGTTTGTAATTGATTCATGGACCCCTTTAAATTATCGGACATAGCAACACCAGCGATAGCAACACCGGCGACGGCAGCGCCCACCGCAGCGAACGCACCGATGACCGCAGTCTTTACGCCGTCCATGCTTGTCTTTGTGCTTGATTGAATTCCCGCGATCGCGGAATTGAACCCGGCAGCATCAGCTGTTATGGGAACTACTAATCCTATATCTTCAGACGACAATTTCTACACCCCCATCCGGTCGTATTTCTCGGCTGTTTTACGGTCATCTTCTTCACGTCGAAAGACTAAAATATCGAAATAATACATAATGTCCATTTCATCTATCGACGGCATACTTTGACCGTTTTCCATCAACCCCGAATAGACGCCGCATATAAAATCAAACGGGGTTACTTCCTGTTCCCCCGTTTGACGTTTGGGTCCTGTAACTTCTCAAGCTTTCCATTAAGCTTTCCAGTAACACCTTCGATAGTGGCCTGGAACGTTGGGATAAGAGCAGATGACGCGATTCCATCAAGGAGTTCGTCCTCTGTGAATTTATGGCCATAGATTTTGACGATATACTCAGCCATGGTGTCGATTAAAGTTCCGTCGACAACCTTGATTTGTTCAGAGTTTGACATGGAAATAGTTTCTTTGAGCATCCGACCGCTTATAAAGGGAGGGGAGAAAGTTTTGCTTTCTCCCCCAATTACGAGAACAATATTCATAGTTTTTTGACTCCCTCTTCTTTCAGTTTTAAGCCGTAGTGAAGATTCGATAAGTTGGGACTAAATGATTGCCGGCAAGGTCCATAACGTCCGCATCAGCAGAGGCTAGGTACTTGGTCGCAGCAGTTAGTGCAGCCGTAGGAGTGAACGCTACCGTCTTAGCACCGGCATTGTAAACAACCGTACCAGGAACAATGGCGCCAGTCGTATCATTGATCAGTTGGAAGTTATTGGTTGTAACGGTCGCTACATTCAAGGCCTTGCTAAAGGTCCAGGTATACAGAGATCCGACAGCTACTGCAGCCGCGCCGGTAGTAGGTACAGAACTAGCAATCGTTGGAGCCACAAGATCAGCGATTCCTTCCATGGCAGTTGACCAGGTTCCGGAAACGTCCACATAGCCAGGTTCTTCTTCGTCCGTAAACTTACGCCATTTTCCATCAGACCGGCGAGGGAGCGCCACACCTTCAAAGTTATCGTTTTGGAATTTAGGATTAGAATCCGCAGTTTCTGAATCGTCCTTCGACTCGCCCAGAAGCGCTTTCCAAATTCGTACATAACGGAATTTTCCGTTTGCCTTTTTTCGACGGTAGAAGAAACCGAAGTATGGAGCTTGGTCTGCAGCCTTCGAATCCATTCCTCCCACACCGTCGAGAGTATGACCTAAGAGGTCAGCCTGGACTGCTAGTGGAACGGTACTAAGGCCCAGCGCAATCTTAACCTCACCGAGTGCTTGACCGTACTCTTCAAGGACACCATCGGAGTAAAAAGCCGCGCGACCAGTCGTAGGATCCACATTGATCTTCACGGAGCCAGGAACCATGACAATGGCTCCATAAGTTGTCCCGAGAATAGTATCAGTGAGCATTTTTGCATAACCGAACATATCGACATTGATGAAATTGCTCATTATTTTCCTCCTTTATTGTGCTTCGACTTTAGAATATTTTTGAACGTAATGATGGACATCCGTCGATGGCTCGTGTAAGTGAGCGAATCCGGATTTATACCAGTCAGCCTTCAGCATGGCTGCATCTACCGATTGGTGGACTTCCTTCCTGATTCCCGTTTCCTTATCCGCTTTTTCCCAGATATCGACGATCACTGTCACAAGGTCTGCCTGGGCTTTCCCATCAGCAAAGTCCGAGTCGTCATGACCACTATCTAGAAAGGTAACGCAAGGAAAAATAGTAATCGATTCAGGAGAGCTCTCTATTACTGGACAAGAAAAAAGAACCCCGACTGGGTCCAGTGTGGATTTAACTAATGCCGTATTATCTATCACCCAGTTACACCCCCGATAGCTTGAGCTATAAGCCGGTTAATTGCTGCCCTGTTTTTCATCACGGCATTGGTCAGGATATAGAGAGCTTTCGGGTTCTTGCTCGTTCCGTACTCTAACCATTTAGCGTAAGGAACGCTCGCATAAATCATGGCCGTATGCGCCAGGGAAGGATGAACACCCGAGCCAATTCCCGCTTTATAAAGCGCGGTCCTTTTCCATAAGTCCTTCCCTGTCTTCGGGCTCTTCTTAATGGGGATACTGTAGATTTCCCGCACTGCGTTCTTTTTAGCTTCATTCTCGCAATAGAAGGCAGCCTTCATATTTCCCCTGTCAGCTGCCAGAACAACAGCGTGGGCCTTCGCTGTTATGCGTCGGTTCCAATCCTCAAGCGCTGCTTGAATTCCATCGTTAGCCATTAGGTCACCCGCTCCACTGATACCTCTACATGGTGCCCGCGATAAGGGACAATGTCCGTGATTCGGTAAGTTACATTTTCGAACGACAAACGATCTAAGGCCGTCAACGAGAAATCCTTGCAGAACAAAATATGGTCGCTTGCGTCAGTCACTCCCGAGCCCTCGAATTTATAAGGAGTTTTGACTGATTGTAAATCCCCCTTAATCGTCCGGGACACTTCGAAGGTATTCACGGTCCTTCCTTTTGCGTCGATCTCCGTATTTGTGATAACCAGCACGACAATAGAATCCCTCATTCTCATGCTAGAATCCCACCTTTTTATAGCGATCGAGAACCTTCGCAATCGCTACTGGAATTTCCGATTCCCGCTTCGTGAAGGTAGTTTGAACTTGACCCTGCCTTTCAACGTCAACCCCCAGCCGGCCTTCCCTGGCTTCAAGCCATTCGAGCGCGGCCAGTTTTAGCGTTGCAAGAAGAAGGTCACCAGGAGTGACAGCAAAGCCCGCCGTATAATCAATCACCGCATAACTTTCTTCGGTGTAGCTATACTTAAGTTTCCGGCCCATCGTTACATACATCACATCGAGCATATCGATATAACTCGGATAAATCCGGTACCCGCTTATAATTCCGTCGCCGTTAGTGTTAGGAGAAACCCCTACGACACCGTCATAGCGTGCCAGTCTTTCAACCGAGATAATCGGATAATTACGAGGGAATAATTTGTGATTCAACGCATGCTGCTCTCCGACGTAAGTTGTAATATCGAAGATCCGATGACAATAATTTTCTACGGTCGATTGGACGCTTGACACTAGGATGTCAATTAAAAAGTCGTCGTCCGTCCCTTCGATTTGTAGGTACTTTTTGAGTTGATCAAAAGTTATGAGGGACATAATCCCACCTACTTCTCTTTAGTAATCTTTGTATCTGCAAGAGCGATCTCGTCAGCAAAGCCGGCATCAACAATCTTACCGGCCATCTTTGCATCAAACGATGCGCAGTCTCCTTCACGATAAGGACTCATAGGTTGGTTGAATTTCACTACGACTAAATTAGCCATTGATAATTACCTCCTCAATTTGCGGTACTTCCGCTTCAGGTTGGACATCGGCGATTTCCGGGATAACTACTTCGGGCTTTGCCAGTTCGATTGCAGCAGGAGCCTCCACTTTGACCGCAGGAGCATTGATATTTACGAGGTGAGAGAAATCATACTCAGCCCTGCCGGAGTCAACGAGCATGGCTGCCGTTGCCTCATCGCAAGCTAGAAATGTTCCCGGCTTTAAGTCGCTCAGCATTCCAGATTTGTCTTTACTTATATGGTCTACTATCTTTACTCGCATAGGGTCCTCCTCCAAAGGATCGAGGGAGCGAACCCCCTCGTCCTTAATTAGTTATTACTTCAAGAAGCCAGTGAGCAAGGAGAACGCTGCAGGAATGGCGGCTTTTCCGTCGATGCGTTCCCACATCTTAACGAGTGCTTCGTGATTTTTGAAGGCTTGGTCGGATTGGGTATTGATCTCGGAACCCATCTCGTTCTTGTCGAACAAGTAATAGTTCTTCATATTTCCGAAAACGATCTCAGAGGTCGTCGCCTTGGCATTGACCGTCAAGTTTTCAGGGAACAGGCTGTCGAATTCGCAAACAGGGTATCCGTTGAACTTGGAAGGAGCACCGTTCATGACGCCTGAGTCTTGGTTATCCACCCATAAGAAACGGCCTTGACCATCTTTCAGTAAGCGAGCTTGGCGAACAGCTGAGGTATTCATGCAGTAGCAACCGCCTGCTCTCCAGTTCGTGCTAATGGAATAAGGGAGGGAAACAAGGTCATCGGCAATCAACAAGTTCGTGGTTGCAGCCAGGCCGATTGGAACAATGTTGATACCAACAGTTGACGCAATACCTTTAGGTTGGTTAGTTCCAGAGCCCACCATGATGGCTTGATTCTCTGCGATAACAAACGCTTTGGAATATTGAGCCAAGAGGAAAGCGTAGAGGTTAACAGGAGTATCGGCCAAGAGGTCGCGAGCGATTGCAGTGTAACCATCGAGACGATTCACGGAATATGGGAGAGAGGTGAACGTAGGCGCAGTTGGTGTCAATGGATTGGTGTCGTTGACTTCCCAAGTTAACGTGACGCCGGTAGCGCCAACAGGCCAGGTACCACCACGGAAAGGAACCGGCACAACAGTACACATATTACGGAGTGCTGTGAGGTCCTGTTTGATTCGGTCGATGATATCAGCGTGGAATTCAGTAGGGAGTAATTCAAGGCCGCTGCCTGCAGTCTGACCAGTAAGATCCTTGGCAATACCGCCACAATACTTTTCGACTTCGCCAAGGTTGTTCTCCATTTTGGCCTTGAAGTAGCGCATGGTTTTTTCTTCCTTGGTCATGTCCTCGATTTTTTTCTCGGAGAACTTGATCTTACGAATAGCCTTAGTAAGGCCCTGGGCCTTCAACATGGCCTCGACCATTTTATCAGTTACGGATTTGAATTCTTCATCTGTGAAACGTGCCATATTATTCTACCCCCTTCATTAATTCCGCGAGTTTTTCCTCGACGGCCTTTTGGATTTGCTCGTCCGTGTATTCTTTGCCTTCGTCGCCGTCTGGCTCGCCTTCAGCCTTACCAAACATGGAGGTTAAGGTCTTCACATGCTCGGTCATTGAATCGCATACGGCTTTAATGAGTCCGGCGTTTTTAGCGCTGAATGTTGCGCCGCCTTTTTCCTCTACCACGGGGATCGCCTTCAATGCGATTTCGAGTTCTGTGATTTTATCAGTCGCGGTTTTTAGTTCCACGCTGTAATCTTTGGGTGCCGCGATACCTTTAATTGCGGTAGCAATCAAGGCTTGGATTTGTTCTTCGTTCACTTTTGTTTCCCCACTTTCCGTTTTCATTTGATCGAACAGACTTTTACTGATTAATCCTGTTTCAAAAGCCCTCGCAACCGCGTTAGGATTACACGGTACCGTCACCAATGAAAGCTCTAAGAGCTCCCAACTTGTGAAGTCGTACCCACCCTTGTCGTTTGGAGTTCTTGTGATCGGAATGAACCCAATACTTGAGGCTTTCATGTAGCCTTCTGAATAAAGATAAAACCACTCTTTCGCGTTCACTGTTTCCGCGAACTGTATTTTAAACACAAGCTGCTTGGCTTGTATGGTGACGGCTAGAGCACGGCCAATAACTGTTGGAACCTCACTGTCTCCATGATTGTGGTTTGCCAAGATTATGGGATTCTTGAGGTAATTCTCCAACTTGGCACCCATGACAAACATCCGGTCTCCGGCCCGATCCGCGTCCTCTGTGCTCCCGATCATCTCAATGATTCGGTTGGGTTTATCGATTATCTTGACAGCCCAAGACAGTTGTTTTTCTATTGGATCCAAAGTTCCCACCTCCTAAATGGCATAATAAAAAGGCCCTCGCGGCCTTACTTCTGGATTGCTTTATTTAGCCAATGCGGCGGTTTCTTCTCAGACCAAGAAGGTCTTAAGGTATACCTTGAACAACTTGAGTCGCATTGCCTAGTATCTTTATTCGAGCAACCTTCGCAGTCATATACTCTATGCACTGAGATCACCGCCTTTAGATGATTCCGTCTTTGGCCGTCTGAAGTAAGAACCCTAAATGGTTCCACACTTGGTTGTTGATCCTAGCCTTGCAAATGCCTGAGCCCATTTCCTCATTGTAATTTTTAGGATCGACGCAAGCTGAAGACTCTACGATAGTGAATCCGTTCTTCAGTGTAGCAATCACGACAGTGATCTTGCCCTGCTTTGTGAATACGTCATAGTCCTTAATGAAGTTATCAACTAACTCCTGGGTAATCGTATTGTTATCCCCGACTTGCATGTATGCTTTCTCGAAGACGTCTTTGGGTGAAAAGCTTATATACCCGTCAGGATAAGTAACTTGATAACCTTCTTCTGAGTTGTTCTTAACCATATCGGGCATTGGCCTGCTATGCGGATACACAGTTTTACTAAGGTTCATCCTTGTTGCACGTTCCGCTTGAATCATCTTGAATCCGATATACTTATTACTCAATCGTGACACCCCTTACTTTTTCTCCTGAATGATTCCAACTCTTCAGCCAACTCCTGAACGTCCTGAGTTCTGTCGCTCGTAAACTTATCAATTTTTAATGTTAATTCTTTGGGGTCATTCAGTTCTTCCTCCCCTTGAATCACCATGAATCCTTCATTCCCGCAATCCCTGCACACTCTGACAACAGATTTCCTATTGTCCTCCAGCAAGTGCTCAGGCGTTCCCTTGCGCTCAATTAACAGTCCGCCACATTCGCGACAGTTATGCTTTTCTAAGTCCGTCAACGTATCCGTTGCAAGATCAATTGCGGCCCTCACTGCCTGAAGTTGTTTTAATCCATAGCCATTGAGTACAACATTAATTTTGATATCAGAAAATTTCATATCCTACCCCCTCCAAGCAGAGCTATTCGTGCGCATGAGATACTCATCAAGCCACTCTTGGGGAATCGGTTTGTCGGCAGCAATATATCTAGCCATTGCTTCTTTGATTGATGTGACTCTCAACTCTACCCAGAGTTTAGCAGGCATTAATCCAAGGGGTACTAACTTGACCTGATCTTGATCATTCATGACTATATCCTCCTTCTAATCCAGATTAACCTTCGGCGCCATACAGCAATGGCAATTTACAACTTCTTCAGCCGGTAACGACGAATCACCAGGACAATCGCATTCATACCCAGCAACAACAAACGACTCATTCACGGGGATCGCGTTCTCTTCGTTGTAGTCTTGGCCCGCTTTTATGTGGGTTTCACGCGGGACTCCAATCGAAGAGTCCATCCAATATTTGCCGTCTAAGATATCCGCGTTTTGCTTGTAAGTTTCGCTGGTCGCTTGGTTTAAGGAAGTCAGGCATTCAGTCTGAGCTATCGTCCGGGCCCGCGTGGGGCTGAATACATTCCCGAGCATATTAGTTACGTCAGGAATCGTGAAGGTTCGGCCATCGTTGTATTCCTCAGAATCGTATGCCTCGCCGATGGTGTCCTTTACCCAGTCCCGAGTGAACTCGTTAATGTCCACGATTTTGTTTACCTTGTCTTTAATCATTTGGCGAACGCCGGCGTCTTTGAAGTCAAAGCGTATTCCGGTATCTTTATGGATGTAGTTCCCTATGCCCTTAAATTCATTAACGACCGCACGTCCACCGGTTTGAAAAGCCTTATCATAAAGCGGAGCTACTAACTTCTGCAATTTAGCGTTCCATTCCGACACACTAATTGGGTCCTTGTTGCCGGCGATAACCTTCGGCGTAATGGCTTTGAATTGAGCAGCAAAGAATTTATTTATGACAGTCTCGAATTCAGCGATCAACGGCGCGCTTAATTTCATGAAGTCATCGTGCCGGGTCGAGTTATTCTTTACAACCGCCTTAGCTATCTTCTTCCTGGTGGCTTTGTCTAAGGCCTTAGATTCCAATAAGAGCAATTCTGCTGCCGGTTCTAAGGCTTTAGGCTTTCCCTCGATAAGGTCGCCCCCAGTAGCAGGAGCAACGGCAGGAGGAGACATAGGCGGAACGGCACCCATCGGTTGCAACATAACTGCCTGGTAAATCACATCGCCTTCTGCCAAGTGAGCCAGTTGTAATCCCAGGAGTTTATTAACAATGTCCCTCCCTTCGTTCACGGTAATCGTTTTATTGACTTGGGTATCTAGCACGCCCTTAATGAAATCTTTATTCTCAGGGACGTTGTCAGTCGGTCGAAGTTCTATATCTTCTCCGAACATCTGAACAAAGCCATTATTTAGCTTATCTGCGATCATCCCCAGGCTAGGCTTGATCACGTGCGCCTGGAAAACATATTCTGCCGTTTCGGCATTAGCCCGCGATACATCGTCGGTCAGGCCAAGGATGGATTTATGCACGCCAAAGATTCCTAGAATTTCGTCCCGGCTTTGATTCCGTAAATTAAAAAAGTCCATATCTTTCTGGGAAATCTGAATGGCCGTATAAGTTACGCCCTCACCACGGACCATGGCTGTCCGCTTCGCATTGTCCACGCCCTTATGCTTATCGTTCCATTCTGCCTTGAGTCGGTCAAAGTCGTCATCTGAAACGTCCGGCATAGTCAAAATACCCTGAGGTTCCGCATTGTTGTAGAAGAAATTGCGGTTCCATTGGCTAGAGTATTTATCAGATTCCAAGGCAGTCGCTGCGGCTTGAGCAGGACCGATACCGTTATAGGGATTCAAGAAGTCAGGCAGACTGAAGAAGATTACCTCATCTTTATCTAATGGCATTTGCTCGATACCAGCGCGATAAATATACCCCTTGATAAACTCTTCCTTGTCCGGGACGACCCACATGTCCATGGGGTTAATTACCCATATTTCCTTTGGCCGTCCTAAACCGTCCTTGGCTATATACAAAAAAGCCTTGCCAGTCAGATTTAAGAACCCGCTTATTCTTACTAGCATTTCGTTCTGGCTCATGTACGGAGAAGGATGTTTAAAGAGATCTAGTGCCCTGCTGCTCTCGACGGCCTTCTCGCCCTTGTACGCCTTCCATTCGGAAGCCCCAACATTCTGGGAGATCTTACTCACGCACGCAAAAAGCCATCCTATCTCGCCATAGCTGCGAAGGTAGTCGGCCGTATTCATGGCCGGAGGGATGTGTATCACTTGCGAGTAATACCCGCCGAACTTCTTCTGGACTGCTTTGATTGCTTGTTTCTTTGCCTTACTGAAGAATCCCAATCTTGATCACCTCCCCCATGATATAGATACTATTCACCCAACAGGTCCAGCTCAATATCGCTAAAGGTATCTCCATGGGTGAATCCTATAATTTTGATACCAGAGAATGACCTTAGTACCAGGTTGCCGTCGTAGGCCTTCTTGTAATAGGCCAGCTTGGTCTCGAAGTTAGCTCTCTTGTTTATGATTACTTCAGGCTCCGGAAATCCTTCCATCTTTATCAATACGCCAACAAACGCTTCGCCTTCTCGCTCTGCCTCGTAAAAACACCGTTCTAGGTTCGCCGTAGTCATTTTACCCATTACAATACTCCTCCAATATACCAACCTATTAATCCGCCAGCGACACCGCATAAGACATTGAATACAAACCAGCTATGCTTGAACTTCTGGCTTTCTTTGAGCTCACGCTCTCGCCTGATCCTGATATAGACTGCTCTGATTCTAGGATTATTCCTAAACTTAACAAGATGTAAGCTACCGTCTAACATCGGATAATCTATCCACTGCCTGAGCTCATGCTCTATACTATTTACCACGATATACTCGCCGCCTTCTTCATGTCATCTTCCATTGCATACCTCACAGCATCAATCGTGTGATTGTCCTTATCGACAAGCCGGTTCTTAATCTCACCATCAATACCAGTGGCATAGTCGATTGCTTCAAACTCTGCAGCAACATGAGGCGTTCGTGCCGGATCTATAATGATTTCATCAAGATCATCTAGCCACTTCTCTCCGTACTCAACACTGCCGGGCCCTTTCTTGGCGCCCTTCATTCTAATGCCATAGCCCTTCATTTCACTGACTGACTTTGGCTCGCTTGAGTCAGCGACAGTTAAGCTATGATCAACACCCAGGGCTTTCATCCTTGCGGCTGCGTCTCTATTGCTTAGCTTGATATCATATATCTCATCCAAGAAGTACAGCTTTCTTCGCGTCTTATCATAGTGGACACGAACAAAAGCGAAAGGATCCGCGGCATAACCCCAGTCACATCCTTGTCTTATATTGTCTGCTTCCTTATACTCGGCATCAGTTATTTTTCTAAAGGTTAGATTAGCAAAAGGAACCACACCGCTCCCGATGGGTTCCCCTAGATACTCATACCGATATTTGAAGCTATTTTTCTTTTTTACCTCTTCGGCTTCCTCGATGAATGCCTTCGATACATATTTGTTATCCAAGTAAGTGCTATGGTGTACATAACAATTATCAGGAAGGAAGTTGCTCTCGAACTTTTTGTTAACCCAGGACTGCTTTCTCTTTGGCGGATTGTAGGAGTAATAGATATCATAATGCAAACCTTCTGGGAGCTCTGCCCGCACCACAGAATTGACGATCGTTGATATCTCTTCTTCGGTCTTAAACTCTGGCAGCTCTTCAACCCAAAGAATAGCGATGGGGAACTTGCTGGTCTTGATCGACTTGATCTTCTCCGGCTTATCCGCTCCCCTGAAAATGATTGAGTTACCTCGAGGGATGTACGTCAGTTTGAGTGGGCTTTTGTTTATATTCCAATAGGCACCAACGCCCAGGTCTTCGATTGCCCACTTTAGCTGCTCATAGACCGAAGTTTCCAACGTGTTACCGACCTTACGGATACATAAGGCGTTAACCGGCAGGCGCATCATATCAAAGATTATCCGGTCGCCGATCGTTGTGGACTTGGAAGAGTTACGGCCGCCCTTAAGAACTTTGTAAAGATGCTTGCGCCCGTTGCAGTCGCGCCAGAAGTCGTAGAAGACCGGGAGGATCTTGTCGGATATTTTAATCTGATTCATCGGGATCAACTCCGATGTCATCTACTATTTGTACGCCAATGGATATATTGACATTGCCATCCTTGAACATACCAAGATGTTTACCCATCATCTCCAAGGCCCTCATGCGGTCATTCAGTTTGACCTTAAGGGTTCTTCCTGCATCAGTTAAGCTCTCTGATACTTCCGAGAGAATCGTTCCATCTACCTCATAACTGTCTCGTATCTCTATCTTATTGGACTGCCAAGTAACAACGTCTTTGATGTCAGCAAAACCTATCTTGGCAAGCTGGGCAACAATCCTCTCAACAGTGACCATATTGCGCTCTTTGAACTCATTTGTCAGATCTGCAAGCCTTGACTGTATCTTGATTGTATTTGTCAGTACACAGGATCTTTCGTCAATGCTCTTATCTTTCATCTTGGCACAATTAAAAGCCTTTTTATAGGCTACTCTTTGTGTCAGTCCGGCAAACAAGCCTTGCACAAACTTTTCTTGTTTAACAGTTAACTTATCCGCCACCACTGACACCCCCTACTTATTGATCCACCCAAATACCTCTATTACTCCGCATCATATGATCAAACGCTATAAATTTTAGCGTATCCTCGTACTTAATCTTTGGAGAGGGCTTAACCGGTTGTTTTCGCTTGGAATTCTTTACCTTAGCCATGTTCCCCCTCCTATTGGGCATAAAGAAAGACGCTCCTCGCGGAACGTCTGATTTGACAATTTGGTCCAGGGCATGCCCTATTAGGAATTATATCACGGCTTGTCAATAACTGTCAACGACTTAATCGGTACTGCCCCACATATAAACAGGCTTCTTATTCCCCTTATTATCCTTCTTCACTTTCCCACTCGAACCTCCACCACCCGGTGCACCCTGTCCGGCCGGCATTGGCTCTTTTGAATGAAGATCAGGAGTCGAATACTTGCCCCACTCTTCCCAGAAGTCGCCACTCTCCCCTTTTAACCGCTTAGCACCTTCAACGGCTTCAGCCTGCGTACTTACTTCAGCAATCGCTGCCGCCTTGATAAGTGCATCAACATCAGTCTCTACCTCCGGAACATACTTTCTAGCAGAACAGATACTTTGATTTCTGCAACGAATACAGCTAATCCATCCGTAAGGGCATACCATATCATTTATACTCAATCTGCTGCCCCCTTTTCCTTCTGAATAAGAGCAAGGCACTTCTTACAAGTAACCCTGGCTAAATTAGGAGAATTCTTAACGTGGTATCTATTGACTCCGCACCGAGTCACGCCGACTTTAATTAGGCTTGGGGAATGTATCGTGGAACTTCTCATCTCGCCACACTCTCCCTCTTCGTATCAAACGCCTCGTACATAATCTTCATCCTCGTCTCCTTCAATTTGACCTTATCTAATTCCAATCTCTCAACTTTTCCCCTAACCGCTAAGGCTGATCGGGTACCCAGCTTTTCCGCGATGATCTCATATCCATATCCCTTAGCTCGTAGATCCACCAGGAGTTTAATTTCAGGAGACGTCCATTTAATATGGTTTTCTGCCTTGATCGGTCTTTGCATTAGATTAAGATCATGCAGCCGGCGTTTAACTGCTCCCTCGGTCCTACGTAAATCCACAGATATTTCACGGTACCCGTATCGATAAGCATTTAGCATGTAGATAAGCCTGGCGTCATCCTTCTCAGTCCAAGGAGTCGTAATGTATTTACTGGCGTAGAAGTCGGCTTTGCGTTTTTCCTTAACCCACTCCGGCTCCTCACCTAACGCATTGACTTCGAACGTTGAGAACTCCAAGAGGTCTTTATGCTGCTCTGCCCATTCCCAAAAGTCATTGATATAGATTATCCGGAAGGATTTGGTGACGGATTTCTTATGTTTAATCGGTAAACCCCTCGGTATAAAGCGATTCTTGATCTGGCCGAAATCCTTACCAAGTGCAATTACTAACTGGTTGAATGTGATGTACTCACCACCGTGAATGTGTCTTCCGAGTCCAAGACGCCTGGCTTTGAGGATTATAGCGTTTAATGATTTACCGAGATGATTAGCAATCGTTGGGATTGAGATGTTTCCCCATTTCTCCTCGAGATAATCTAGTTCAGACTCTGACCAATTAGCCAAGGTCATAGTTCCGGTCGTTTATTCTCAACTCAAATGTTTTATCTCCGCACTTAATTGCTTGGAAACACTCTACATTTGTTTTTAAACTATGTTCAGTCACCGTTCATTCCTCCTAAACCTTTACGATCTGTTGCATTGCCATCTGGATGCACTTACCGAATCGTGTTTGGTCTTTATTTTTAAAACTGATATCTACCTCTGGAATCAAGGTCTTGCACATCCACTCAATGTAGGCTTTTTTGTCCTCATACTTCACTGCCATAGACTTAAGCGTGATCGATAGTATCTCTGAGTTGATATCATAATCCCAAACTAATGGATAGGCATCCGGGATATCAACGAAATGTAATTTGTCTTGCATGAGGTAATCTAAATACAGTCTGGCGATCTTAGAGACGATAAGATTATAATAATCGGCATACTGCTTACGGACGGACTCTGTTTGAGCATCGGCAGTCGCTTTACGAGCTAAAAGGATCTTAATTTCTTTCATCATCATAAAACCTCCTTAGTGAGACCACTGAGTCAATATGAGTGGTCTCAGGCTTGTCCTTACTCTCCCAATGGTTTAGGGCGTTTTTTGGGGTGAGACCACTCAAAATAAACAGGGTCACTATATATATTTGACTTAAGATAAATGGGAAAGGTTATCAATTACTCTTTAAACACTTTTTTTATATAGAGAATGTAGTGGTCTCAGTGGTCTTAGTGGTCTCAGTATATAAAACATAGTCATATCAAGGGTTCTAGAGCTTTTTAGTGAGACCACTGGTGAGACCACTCTGAGACCACAGTTGTGAATAAATTCTCTAACTCTCAACATTAGAACAGACCATCCACCTTCTCGGGGAATCCTATGCACCTCACTTGTGCTCCACCAAGCCTTTTTCTGATATCGAATCTTAGCTTACCCGTGGCATCATTACTCGTTAGAATCTTCCCTTGATCCGCCCAGGCATGAATAATTTTTTCTGCTGATGAATACTTCTCCAAAAACTCATTCACCACGCGCCGGATTACGTAAATATTACCCGCGTCCTTGGATCCAATCTTTGTATTTGAATAAGCAGTTCCTAGTTGCTCATGGTGTTCTCCTACCCAGTCCTGAAACTCCAGCCAAGCGCGCTCTGATTCACTGGCATCAACTCGCTTGATTAACTTATTAGCGATTTCCGTACCCATGGCAATGGATTCAGTATGTGCTGTGACTGCGTCCAGACCGAATACCCAAACACTTGAGTAATAATCAGCTGTCATAACTGTGGCTAGCGCATCTAAATGACTGTCGATGCGATCGCTGTAATATTGCCTGAGCCATACTTGAGCCTGGCGGTAGTAATCAACTATTTCACCTCTTGGCGCTGCCATTAGCGTCTGCAAAAACGCAATCCCTGCACTACCATGACAGTAAGGGAGAAATCCATAGAGATAACGAGCAAGGTCTTTATTGTCTGCAAGTGGCCCACCTTCAAGCTCGATCGTCCGTGTCATGAGGCCATCCATTGAACTTGCTGAGGTCAAAGGTCCCTCACCCGTTGTCATGACGATCGTCCTCCACCGGTTCAGCTCTTGCAGTCCAACTTTACCGCCCCGGCCTCTGCCCTTACCCTCAGCCAGCATATATAGAGTCGCTGAAATATCTTGCTTCTTGAGCTGTGATAAGACTTCTCGTTCATTGATTCCTAATGGAAGATCCGAGAATAAACTTGCTCGTCTCTCTAGAGCTGTTGACGTACCGTCGAAACTACAGATGATCACATCGGGATCTCCCCAGATCGACATAGCCAACCAAAGCATTGCTGTTTTACCACCTTGAGAATCCCCGTGATTGTGAATGATAAAATTACGCTGCGACAGTGGTTTCAAGAGTGGTGTTGCGAACGCAGCGGATAAAATAAACCTTGCATTAGCAGAAGAATTACGGACCATACTAGCAGCCTTACACCATTCGGATAGATCACCAACTGGAGAGAAACCTTTCAATGCGTGCTTACTTCCAACATCATCCACATCGATCTCGATCTCTGGGCAAAGTCCAGGGAAAACAAACTCCTGCCCCCTCCAGCCAAAGCGGGAAACGGCCTTTTGAACAGGGATAGTAGGGTTAGCGTAAAGATAATCATCAAAGTATTTCGCTAAGTATTTGGCACCCTCTGAGCTGACACTGATTCCTTTATCAGCTAGGCCTATGACTTTTCTTGCATCGACTCCCATCGATCGAGGAATAACGATGTCCCGCCAATGGCCCATGTACTTATAGGAGATCTTGATACTCTCAGTTTCCGTATCAGCATTAAATAATCGTGCTGATATAATTGCAGGACAACCACAGGCACGGATATATTGCGGACCATTTTCCGTATGCCTGACATAGTTCACGCCTGAATCAGTTACCCTGTAGCCTGGTGGAAACATAATATCCTGGACATTGTTAGCCGGCACATTGATAACCTCTTCAGTCGGAATCTCTGCCACTTCGGAGTTCGTGAAATCCTGCGTATATTGCTTGATTGCTTTTTCTAGGTCTCGGAGATTGATCGTTCCCTTGAGTTTGTCCTTCGTCTTGGCATAGAGTGCTGCATCCTTGGATTTAATAATTGATAATGCATTTAGCATATCTGGGTTAAAGATCTTCTCTGCGCTGGGTATCCCGATCATATTAATCTTTGCACGAGCCTGGTCAATCTTACCCAAGGAGAAGGAGCAAGGAGACTTAACCCCACATCCATGCTCCGGACAGGAAAACGAGTGTGTGGCTTTGATATAATCACAGGTATGCGGATTCATCTTAAGGGCCTCAGATATCCGGAAGTCAGTGCTCTTCGGTGTATATCTCCCTTTATCTGAAGAGGATAGTTCGTGACACTTATCGATTCCGTCCGTGCCCCTTGCAACGTTGGTGAGCATTGACAGCCATTCGCCGTAGTTAATGGATGACGCATTAAGTGAGCAATATTGCAAGAATTGGCAATTAGCTATCATGAGATCGGAGCCAGCATCTGTGGGTCGTCGTTCGAATGATCCGTGATTTGTTATCTCAGATCTGAAGTCGATATCCGGAATTAAGTCTTCGAGTTCGGAAGGATCGTAGCGTATCTCTTCGTTGAATTGCGTAATGACAACCGGCTGTTTCTGTCCGAGTTTATGGTTTAGCGTGCCCGGTACCCGAAGAACACGGGAGAGATCTGCCGTCGAATCGAATTTCCATCCACGCTCCTGGGCTAGACCTTTGATATATGCCTGTAACCGAATCATGAGATTTGAAGCGCGAAGGTTCTCATCCTGCGTATCGAAGACCCACGCTTCCTTAAGCAGCCAATACATGTGCAGGCCATGACCTGATGAGACTGTAATGCTTGGTTTTAAGAACTCTGGTAAAATGCTCACGGCCTCTTCAACTGTGGCGGGTAAGTCGGTTTGTTTATGCGCTGGTCCAAGGATGTCGATGTCCATCCACAAGGCCGGGATGAAGGCCACGTTATTAGCAAGTGGCCGTTCATTGTCCGCGATCTTACTGTTGGACCCACCTAGCCCATAATACACATCTCGTTCGTCTTGTATTGCCTGAGCAGCGGTGATCATAGTTTTGAGATCATCGACAGGAAAGGACCATGTCTTATGATCGGGCAGGGTCCAGAGATACAGGTTGCCCGATTCGAGGTTTCCGAATAATGCTGTTAAAAATTTATCTGTATCTGAAGAACGTCCTACTGGGGACGGTCCTGTATCTTGTGCCACTGGTTACCCCTTCTCTCAACCACCGTTAATCAATAAATAGATCATAGCTTTTTAGGAGCTTCGTGAACTTTACGCTTAACGCTCCATCCGCATTTGCAAGTGCGAGTGAAGGTATCGTCGGTAATATTAACAGTACCTTTTCCATTTCCAAGAACTTCGCTCCCACACTCTGGGCATTTTGCATATTTCCTAAGTAGTTCCATTGATTTCATAGCGTTCATTTATTCACCTCAATAATTTTAATAACGTCCTCGATCGACCTTGCCACACCGGCGGCTGCTCCCGCGCATTTTACCTGCACAAGAAAATTAGTCTGCACATCAGTCGGTCTACCCTTCGGAGTCTTGACTTCGAGGAATAGTGCTTTGCCTCCCGGTAAGACTCCGAAGAGATCGGAGAAGCCAGGAGGAAGACCTGTATTGAATGGACGGGCATCAAAGATTGTCACGCTATGGTCTGAGTTATGTTTGACTCGTGATCCTGTCCAAGCCTGTCCAACATTAGTGCGAAAGAGAAGGCCGTCGGGAATGAGTCGGGAAAAATCAATTCTGATTTTATTTTGAATATCGTGTTCGTTCATTGGCTACCCTCGTCCCAAAGCTTCTTTAGTGCTGCTTCGGCCTCTGCCTTGGCGTTTTCTCCCGTAAACCAATAACTTGAGTGTTCGTCAATATCTCGTTGATGCTGCTTAACTTCAGCCTCCGTGGTTGATAATTCAGCAGTAACATGAAGGTTAAGTATTTTGCCTGTCTCAACCCATCGTTGCATTTTCCATTTACTTTTTACGTTATGCATTTCTTGGCATACCCCGTAATAAGATTCCCCAACTTTACAAGGCAGTACTATCAGCCTACCTTCGGCCTTGGCCTGAACAAATTCGGCAACTTCAGAAGGAGATAAGCCTGAATCCTCATATTCCGAAAGCCTAATTATTTCAGTTTCGAGTTCCCTTCTCACAATGTGGAAATCATCAAGGTTTTGAAAGGATTGTATTAATGGCATTGGTAACATCGGCAATACTGTTTTATCTCCAAACTTCTTAGTCAGTCGTTCAAACTTGTTCACGTCTTATCCCCCTCGAATTCTTTAGCATTCTTCAATTAACCCCCTGAGCTGTGCTTGGAATCTCATTTCAGAGCGATAAGTATGCATTTTGTGAAGTTCTCTTATATCAGACTTAATGTTTCTTAATAGTTCTTCAGATGTTCGCTCTTTCTTTACCAGCAGTGGCTCTGGCTCGATAAAGGGATCATCTAGTCGCTTGTCGTATAGAAGTTCCTTTGACATATTACGTGCCTCTTCTATCCCTTCTGGACTTAAGCACCATTTTTCTTCCACAGATGATACCTCTTCAGGAGTTACCTGAATCTCTACCTCTGGATGTACCTGGACGATCTCTTCCAAGATTGGTTCCTCATACGCCTTACGTTCAATAGAGGGATCTGGAGAAGGAACAAAACTATCATCCTCCCTGACCTTCTTATCCTTCAGGGACATCTTGAGCGCATGGGACGTTGCAACACTGACTAGATACTTTTTAGCAACCTCAGCATATGATCCAATGGACTCGAACTGTTCAATAGTCGTGATCTCTCCGCGTAATTTTTTACTGTTTTCGCGTTGTTCAATACTTGACATAATTTCTTCCTCCTCATTTATACTTTTAATTCCGCCAGCCAGCCTCATCTTTGATCCATACTGTCGGGCTACTTCCATAAGTTTCGCTTCAAGGCGGCAAAAGTAAGATTGAGTAAAACCCATAACCTTAGATGCTTCAAGTTGTGACAGTTCTTCAACCATTCGCAATTTATAAACCTCGTAAAGCCGTGGGGTTAATTGAGCTGTAAAATCCTTTATTGTTTCCTGATCGTCATTGCTCTCAACTTTTTCGCCTATCATGTCAGCTAAGGTAACATGTCCACCGCCATCATCCATTGCAATCTTGCGTTCTAGAGTATCCGGGTTCGCGGCTATACTCGCCATAACTGCTTCATTGGCATCATCCACGCTAATTCCAGCTTTGATTGCGATTTCCTGAATCGTTTCGTTGCCGTTTAGACCTGCAATATTGATCTTAGCGATTAAATCTATTCCCCTTCTTCCAAGATGAATAGGACGGTTAACTTGACGAAGATAGGTCATAATATAGCCCTTAATCATTGACCCAGCATACGTACTGAATTTTATCGGCTTAGCATCTATGCCGAGACGATTAGTGGGATCAAATCGTTGATACGATTTGACTAGTCCGTGATAAGCAATTCCCACTAGATCATCAATATCTCTATCCTTGGAGGCCCTGAAAAACTTCCAAGCGATTAATTGAGCTAAACCCATATTGGCCTGTATGTACTCTTCTGGGGTACCTGGTAAATATGGGTTTTTATCCATCATCTTCTCTCATCCCTCATCTCCAACTCTGCCCACTTCTAACCTTCAGGATCTTATCGACCCACCGGAGAGAATACCCCCGCGTTATAGCGATCTTTTCCAGCTCAGCACGTGTCCGCGCCTTCGATATTTCCTTCTTGGCATCCTTGCGCTCCAAGTCCTTGATCTGCAACAACTCACCCTTCGTCTGCACTATCGGGGCTTGCTCTTGCACCTCATAGACAAACCCACACTTCGGACACTGAGGAGCTGGGACATGTGCGAAATAACATTTTGGACATTGCTTGATCTTAATCTCGCCAGGCTCTCGTTTCTTTTGCTTCCCCTCCAAGGTCCACTCTCGATCTTCATCCGGTAAACCATGGCGATACACATTTCCAACGTGGTCAATGATAATTGCGACCTTATTTGGGTTATCAGGATCCGGGCGCATTGCCCTCATGCTTTGCTGGATAAACAATGCTGTACTCTCAGTTGGTCTCAGTAGAATAACTGCTTCCATAGCTGGGACGTCGAATCCCTCACTTACCAGGTCAACGTTTGTCAGTATCTTCACGATCCCAGTTCTAAATTGCTCAATTGCCGTTTTTCTGATTGCATCCGGAGTCTTCCCATCAATGTAAGCAGCTGGGATCCCTGCAAGATTAAACTCCTTCGCAACATGTTCAGCATGTTCACAGCTCGCGCAATAACAAATTGCCCTCTTACCGTCTGCTAATCTTCGATATGTCGCGATCACATCACCGATAATCTCACTTTTGTCCATCTTCAGAGCAACGTCTGATGCTTGATAATCTCCATACTTAACCTTTAAGTCCGCGAAGTCCGCGACAACCGGCGGGGAAAAGTATTCGAAGGGTGCAAGATTCCCCATTTTAACTAACTCTTTGACGCTCGGACCTAATGCCAGGGCTTGAAATACTACACCTAGTCCGTCTCCAGATAACCGCGCCGGTGTTGCTGTGAATCCAATGATTAATGAATTTGGGAAGTGCTCAATGACCTTTCTCCAAGTGTTCGCTACACAGTGTTGAGCTTCGTCTAGGATGATTAAGTCAGGAGGCTTCTCAAAGTTGTTTAACCGACGAGATAACGTGTAAACACTGGCGACATGCATATCGCACGAATTTATGTTCTTCGAATTAAGAACTTCATGAGGAATATAAAATTTGTCCAGGGTTTTTGATGTCTGCTCGATGAGCTCCTGACGATGGACAACAATAAGTATTTTTTGATTTCTTGATCTTGCTTGCGCTGTGATCCAACTGAAAAGAACGGTTTTCCCAGACCCACAGGGTGCCACTGCGCAAATCCGGGAGGAGCCGGCAAGAATGAGATACCGGAGCTCCTCGATTAGATCAGTTTGATAATCTCTTAGTTCCATTCAGATCAGAACGGGATGTCATCATCTAGATTTACTTCGTGACCGAATCGTGCGGAAGGGAGTGCACCTGGGGTACCCTGTTGTGGTGGCATATTTGGGTTTGGCATGTTCGGATTAGGTTGTTGCCATTGTTGTTGCTGACCAGGTCCCGGTGCTTGCCATTGTCCCTGTTGTTGTGGAGCATATCCCGGAGGAGTGAACTGTCCAGGGTAACCTGGTTGCGCGGGTGGTTGCCCATATTGTGGCTGCTGTCCATATGACGGTGGCGCTCCCATCGGGGATCCAGTCGGTGGAGCATTATATGGTGGTTGACTATTTTGTTGCTGTGTCTGCGTGGTCTGTGCAGGAGCCTCAGCGTCCTTCGGGCTTAAGAACTGAACGTTTTCCCCGATGATCTCAGTCACCCATTGTTTCTTTCCATCTTTATCGTTGTAAGTTCTGATCTGGACTCGTCCATCGATCGAAGCGAGTTTTCCTTTGGAGAGATAGTTTGCGCATAATTCGGCCAGCTGCTTAAACACTGAGCATTGAAAGAAGTCTGTTTCCTTTTCGCCGGCTGCGTTCTTAAAATTACGTTCCACAGCCAGGGTGAAGTTTGTTACGGCAATAGCATTTGGAGTGTAGCGAAGTTCTGGGTCCTTCGTAAGGCGTCCGATAAGTACGACTCGGTTTAACAATTTAATCTTCCTCCTTCATTTTTCTAATCCATCGGCTATGGCCTAGGCAGCATCCGCACGTTAGTTGGTCTAGTTTTTCTTGGGGGTTGTAGGCGCAACTCTCGCAACTACTGTCCTCCATCTCGATAAATAAAGCGGCTATTCTCGCTTTGGTGATTGCTTCATCCTCCATTTCCTTTTCCAAAAAAGTGAAATTTCCTCGTATCCTGCAATCCTCCAAGACCACTTCTGCTTCGTAGGTTACGCTGAGCGAGTAGTTTTCAGTTTTCCCATTTCCCGTATGGATCGTCTGCATTTCCTTGTTAGCGCTCAGGATTGTAATAAGCATTTGGTTCCCCTTTCAATTCTGAGTAATAGACAATCCCGCACCTCGGACACTCACCAATTCGGCCAACTCGAATGTTTGCGAATCCATACATCCGTAATTCGATCTCGGTGACTTGGGTTTCTATCCCCTTCGACCCGTTGAAATAAACATCGACTAGGCTTAATTCTGGCACGTGTGGACAGAGGACTCGATCCCAACCGTCGGATATTTTTACTGCGTCCTCTGGCTTGCTGCTGAACATTTCCGTGATGGCCTTCGCCATTAAATCTGTCATTATTACCTCCCGTAATTCTCAAATTCAGATTTGACAACGCTCAGCTCGGTAATATTCAACTGATCAATAGGTCTCTGGAATCGCTTCATAAAGTAATCTTGGAATAGAGCAGGATCCCATCTCCAGAGAGCTGTAACTTCGGCCATGAGTTTGGACGTTGGCGTTTCTACGATGATCTCGGGTTCACTCACAGCCTCGAGAAACGGTACACCTTCAATCGTAGTATTCAGTGCAGCCATCCACACGTATTCTCGCGCCATCATTTGAGCCTTTGCGACTGCCTTATCTCCTGTATCGGTACCCGCACCAAGCGCGACGTTAATGATGGTTTCATCTGATTCAGTGTCGATGATCGTTAACTGACACGAAACTATTACGACCTGCCACACAACTCCGTTCCGGGACGTTCGCTCCTTCGACTCCACTATTTTGAATTCCGTCTGAGTGATAAGTTTCTGAGCGATTAAACATTCGTTGATATTTTCGTGAGTGTATCCTATGGGAATTGATTTCATGGCTTCGTGGATTTTTCCCGCGATTTTCATTTGACTCATGCCGATACCTCCTCTAGCGGTTTATATCCGCAAGCATTATTAGGTCTTTCTGTGCATTTACCGCACTTCATATCGCAAGCTTCATCTTTACAAATCAATAACTCGCTACCCTCGAATGTCTCTCTGCTCGACTTTGCACACGTTAGGCACTTACATGGAGCTTTCGCCCTAGTTTTGGAGTTCTTTCTGGGCCTGTTCTTCGCTACTACAAAACTCATAACCCCCTTACCTCTGATATTCCAGCGCTGCGTCGACTCCTCGCATTGTCTCTACGTTGCCGCTTCTTGCCATCCTCGCTTATTGGAAGTCCAATCCAGCAGCGCATGAAAATATCAACATTTGGATGTACTCCACACTCCTTGGCCTTATCGCTTGCCCAAAGTAACGACCGGAGAAATTGGTTCATATCTTTGGCTCGAACCGGATCAAGGGCCATCCGGTAATCCACCCCTGCTCCTGGGGAACCTCCTCCGGAAGAACTTACATGGTTTGTATGCTTCCTTGCTCCGGGAGATATATTTGCCAGGCCCCTGCGGTTGCGCCATCCCTTTATGGTAATAGTGAGAGCGTTGACCCCCTTGGCTATCTCAGTGTCGGTTTTATGGGAATGATAGAGTTCAAGTGCCTTGGTTTCGTTGAAAGAGGTTTTTATCATGACTGCTCCACCTTCCGTATTTATGGACGATTGTGGTATACTTTAATTGAATAAATTCCTTAGCAGTCCGTTGGTGTTAGCGCACCGGCGGACATTTCTTTTTCCACCCCCCAGTTAACAGAATCGATAAACCCTTGACCTATCACCTTCCCCCCCGAGATACTCCTGGACCATGCCATCACTCTCAACAATTGTCAGAGTGCTACAGATATCTAGCTTCTCCGGTTTAAGATTGCGAACTTTGCAGCCTGAGTGCAGGAGTCTCGCCCAGTGTTCGTGGTGAGCCTGTTTTTCTTTTTCTGTTTGGTATGCCTCCACTTCGCGTTTGACCCAATCGATCTTGAGTAGTTCTCGACGAATACGCTTGAGTATTTTCTTCAGCATCTTGATCCCGCCTTTCTTGAAATTTCCTGATGTTCCTGGAATCGAATAGCCCTTCTCCTTATGGCATCTCCGCTGACACCATAGCGATTGCCAACCTGCTTCCATGTATGGTCCTTTTTGAATTTCCAAATGTCATTAACACTCGTTTTGTTGAATTGCATTGGGCCATCCATGAGATCCATGTTCCGAAATGCCTCTTCCGGGATTCTTTCGGATAGAATGCAAATACATAATGCGTAGTAATTAAGCTTTACCGCATGATTTGTCACGGAATTCTTCGCCCCTTGCGCCTCTTCGACTTAGGGTAATTCGAGTACCGATCCTTACGCGATCTAACCGAGCAAGCTTTCTCGCTTGTGAGTATTGGGGTAAACGAGAGAGTAAAAAGCCCAACCGCCCAAAACCCTTCTGGCCTACGCTCCCATCTCATACCACAATCCTTGGTAGTACACATGGAGTTGTTTTTACGTTTGGGGAAGTGCATTTCTTGGCCGCATTTACATGTTGGAGTTAACATGGTGTTGCCCTCCTCTATCGATAAGTGCAAGTTCTCATGTGAGAAAAGTTTTTGCATGTTGGGATAATAGTCCTTTTGGAATTAGTGAATGGTTGGTATTTAGATCTCCAATCTTCCGGTTTTTCGTCATAACATTTGTTTAGTTGAGCTTCGTTGGCTTGGACTATACGCCGATCACTCTTGGTGATGGCCTTAACAGATCCGCATATCTCACATTGGCTAGGCATTGGATCTCCTCGCTTGATTGTTGCCTTAAAATTAATACCCATGGTGTTGCCCTCCCTTTATTTGCACGAATCGCTTCTAAGTCTTAATCGCCCGCATAAGATGTGAAGATTGATAACTTGTCCTAGCGGGTGGTAAAAAAATATAGTTAAGATAGATTAGCGCTTTCCTTCCAGCCATACTTTTTGGCATTTCTTATATGACTCGCAAGCCTTACATACTTCCCATTTATTGCACTGGTTCGCTTTTCTCAGTACGACCATCTCATAATCCACGACGTCCTTACTGCAGACGATCATCAGCGCTCCATCCTTGTCTCTGGTGAACTTACAAGTCATTGGATCAGCTCCTTGTGCACTTTTTAGTTAATGGTGACGAGAATCGCATTTACGCGATTCTCACTTTACTTCCCTCGTCGCCCATATCCACCACGTCGATTTGTTGCGGGAATCTTGCCTTCATGGCCGGATCGTGAGAGATTGCGATAACCCTCATATTCGGGTACCTATAATTTAATTGCTCCAGAGCATCACAGTAAGCTTCAGCACCGGCTGCATCTAAGAAGGGCGGTTCATCCACAAACATCATCCCCAGCTGGATTCCAACTCTCCGGGCCTTGAGGTCAGCGAGAGCAAACGCATTTGCCAGCGCAGCCTTAACCTTCTCCCCTCCGGAACGATCGCCATAAGGGATTCGGCCTCTGTAGTCTGTGATCCACACCTCCAGGGCGTTAACTTCTTTCTTATTCTTTTGGACTCGCTCCGTGCTCATTTCGAGTGCCATCTTCCCGCCAGTCATTTGGCCTAAGATATCGTTGGACATGTAGGATAATTCCGGCACTACCGAGCGAACGATGGAGAAAGGGATTCCATCGAGACCAAAGGCTTTGGTGAGAGTTTGATAACTGGTAAGATCCTTAGCCGTTGGTGCCATGTCAGAAATGAGCTGCAGCCGATCCGCATCGTACTTGGCGAGTGTTTTTAGTTGAGAGGTTAGGGCTCCGATCTTCTCGTGGAATTCGAGTTGTTTGCCTTGAAGGTATTTTAGATAGTCGTATGACGTCTGGACGCTTCGTGTGGCATCTGTTAACTTAGCGGCTTCAGCACGGCACAGCTCTATCTCATCGTCGATAGCCTTCATCTGGACTTGCTTAGCGGTTATGTCTGACTCAATGCCCTTGATGATGTCAGAAACAGAAGATATGAGTTGGCGTGCTGCTGGGAGTTCTTCTTTAGCACTAACCCATTGCAGGAGTTTGGGGAGACGTTCAACTAGTATTGGTAATTCCTTTAGTTCACCGTCCAGGGCAACACACTGAAAAGTTATGTCTGTAAGTTGTGACCCTAAGTCAATTTGGCGTTGTGTACTGTCATACGATTGTTCGAGAAGTCCCTTGAGTAACTCAGCTTTGGAGTCTAGTTGACCTGCGAGTTCTGCCTTGGGACGTAGGGTATTTACTAGATTCCTTAGGTCATAATGAGCTTGCCCATCCCGGATTCTCTCGTAACCTATAGCCTTGTTCTGTATTTCTAAGTCCACCACGATTTGTAAAAACGGCTTACGGGTCTCATGCATGTCGGTAATTTCTTGCACAGCAATCTTGATTTCCTCTTCGGCCACTGGAAGTTGAGCCTTAGCCTTCTGGGCATCAGCCAAAAAAGCACACTTAGCGTTATCGGGATCAATGCAGTTTGCATTTGCCAGCATAGCGGACTTTCTAATTAGTTCCTCAAGCTTTGATTGCTTTTGCTTAAGGGCGACTCGCTTAAGGTCTATCTCTTCCCCTGTCCTATCAGTGTCCTTCTCTGCATTCATGATTAATTGGTTCATATCCGCAGCCTTAGCTGACAGAGCATCCATTACCTCAAGTCTAATGACCTCTGACTTATACCGATCGGCAGCTATGTCCAATTCAGGTTTGCTCGCCAATACTTTCTCCAGTTCACTTATCTGTGGAGCAAGTCTTTTTATTTGTAGATCCAATAAGGTTATGTCACGGGCAATTTTCACGCGGTTATTTCCAATCTCCAGCCACTTAGGTTTTTTAGTTTCCAGCACCAAGACCTGATCCTTTACCGTTACATACTCTTTAGCCTTAGCAATAATCTGTTCTTCATTAGCCAACATCTGAGTGGCCCTCTCAGACTGTTTCTGATTCTCCAAGATATCTATTTGCTTGCTTGCTACCTCATAATTAAGCACACTACCTTGCTTCCTGAGCTCCTCAACCTTCTCAGCCTTACCCTTAAGGACCCGGACTAATTCTTCGGCAATCTTTATCTCGCTTTCCTTGGCGGTGATATCCGCTGCGACTTGATTAAGGTCTGATTCGTAAACATTTACCTCTTCCATAACTCCCGGTTTAGCCTTAAGTTTTTCGTCCAAATCCTCTAATTTCGCTTTGGATATCGTAAGACTCCGATTCAACTCCGTGACCTTCGCCTTAGCTAAATCAGTTAATTGATCGTAGATACTCAACCCAAGGAGATTAGCCAGGACTCCCATGCGAGCTTCCTTATCGGCTTCCATGAATAATCCATAGGCATCTTGCATGATTAAGGCTGTGCAACGGAACGTGGAGCAATCCATACCCAGTAAGGCTTCGACTTTTTCCTGAGTTTGTCTGGTTGTAGTGCCCGATCGATCTTCCCACTTATCAGACAAGAGCTCCTGCAACGCCAGGGTAATCTTCCCGCTGCCCTTAATGCTCCTCGTCCGGATCACTCGCCAATTGGTTACTCCCATTGAAAACTCGAATTGCATCATTCCATCAGTTTGACCGTTTGTTATCCAGCTGCCAGTTATCCCTGTGCGTGTTTCCTCATAAAGACAATCTGAAATCGCATCCATGAAGAAACTAGATTTACCAATTCCATTAGGGCCGTTCACAGTGGCAAAGAAGATGTCTTTAAAATTAAACGTTTCTCCAAGATATGACCGATAGTTCTTAACTTCCAGCGATCGTGGTTCGAATACTCCGCTCAGCGTGCCGGTTGGCATCTTGGCTGAGATTGTGTCTATTAATGGCCTTGATAGTTCGAGGACAGGAACTGCATCCTCTATGCTGAACCCTTCGACAGTTAACCAGGCTGCTAAGTTTTCCAGAGGCCCAGACGTTTCAGTTAGATCCTGTTTTGCTAGGGCCGTGATGATCCGTTTAGCCTTAACTTCTGATACATGGAATGCTCCACCGGACTTAATTAATGACTCCATTTCCTTGTGATTAAGTATGGGCTTCTGTTCTTCCGTGCATTCATATTCTAGGCGGACGATCCTCCCGACTGTGTTCGGAAATAAGGGATGAACAAGTTCCATATTAAGATCAAGAGGTAAGTTAATCGATTCTGTGAAGTCAGCCTTTAACGTTAAGAATTTCCTGTACGGCGTAACAATGAACTCTGACTCTACATAATTAGGCATCTCTGATTCCTCGTCAGTTTCGATCGTACCGATCTCGTGCATCCAAAATCCCTTGTCTTGCCCTTCTTCGTTAAACGTGATCCCATTGACAGGACCGGAGTAGAACACTGGCTTCTCAATTCCTTCGACTCTCTGTGCCCGGTGAATATGTCCCAATGCCACTAGGTCGAACGCGCTCCCGGCGAGTGCTTCCTTAGGCAAAACAACTTCGGACTGAGTAAATACGTGCTGTCCATTGTCTAGTTCGCATCCAACGACCGTGTAATGAGCCATTAATACGCTCGGGACTGTCGGATCCAGTTGTGCGCTTAGTCCGTTGACCATGTCTCCAAGGAATTGGCTGCACATCATGTGTTCATCCGCCGGCGCCATGCCAGGGAACTTTGCTCGGAAGTATCCTTTATCGAAGCCTGGAACGCAGGCAATCTGTAATAGCCCAGACTCTGTATTAATTGTGAAAATATCGGGATTCATCAAAACATGTAAATCCGCTATACGCATCTCGCTTATATTCTGAAAAGCCTTCATACTATCGTGGTTATCAGTCCCAAACATTAAAACCGTGGGAGCAATTCCAGCAAGAGCGCGTAACCGCTGTGCTACTTGATCGATAAGCGACAACATACTGTCTCCCCATAGTTTTGACTTATCGAAGAGATCACCAGAGATGAGAATCGCATCCGGCTGCTCTCTTTGTGCGTACTCAACTAGGTGGTCTACGCATTTCAAGGTATCTTGAAGTCGTGCATTCTTCCCTTCAATTACTGGACCGGATAATTCCCCAATATGCCAATCGGCAGTGTGTAAAATTCTCATTACTTCGCTCCTCCCATTCTGCATGATTCACAAACGACTTTTCCATACTTAGCTTTCAGATGATCTACTATCATTGCTACGGTCCAATCACCAACGGCCTGAATTGGCTTCTGACATACTTCACACTTCGCCTGATCCCATGGTATATCATCGTTGTCGTCCTCTGGATCCGGACCAACAACCTTAACTTCACCATTGATCGTTCCCTCAGGGAGTTGCTGGAGATTCCCAGCTGGTAATTGATGGCTTTCCGAGGATCCTCCAAACAGAGCATCCTGGCCGGCAGCGTATCTCTGAATCAGTGCTGCCTTCATGTCTGGATCTGTTGTGTTCAATACCACTAACGCGACCGCAAAAGGCTTTGATAACTCAGCCGGTGTATATGATCCCTTGAGTCCTAGTCCTGCACGCAGCGCCCTGAGTAATGCCTTGGTCTCACAATTAGCACCCATGTGTTCTAGCGGATTACTCTTAGCCTGGGTATCCTTTTTAGTAACTTCCTTTGTGGCAATATATCTACGGTGACCACCTGATGGTTCTGGAACAAGTATTGATACTTGATAAGCAACATCTTCTTTAGTCGGACATCCGTTGCACTGCGGCGCAAGTCGTGTTGATCGTGATACTTCGATACACCTTTGGCACCCTTGCGGTAAAATTGACTTAGAATCCTCCATAACCACGTTAGCCGCTGTCATCAATTTCATGCAGGCTATTTTTGTGAGGCTGAGTTCTCCATTCTTCTGCTTGTATACTTCCTTAGCCGTGATATCCGTATTGATCTGAACGATATTTACCATAATTTTGTGCAAGGGACTGATCTCAGTCATTGTTGCGGGGAAAAGCCGGTTAAACGTCTCGGCCGGATAATTATTAACTGTCGTAATTGTTAAAGCGTTATCCACCTACTCAGCCCTCCTGCCTTAAGATTTCCTCAGTGGTCCATTCTGTGGTAGAATCAGGTAAGATAATTTTTCCTATGGCTTCCGTTGGCGCGGGAGCTATTTCTTTTGGCATCGTCGAGAACGTAGACCAATAATTAAACTTTGCGTCTTCCAGCGTCCCACGTGCGTATTCCCCAAAACTAATGTGATCCGAATGCTCCACCCTGTTTGGTACGCGTTCAGTAATCGAAATCTCCGGCATTAATTTAATAAGTCGATCCAGCGATAGTTCTCCTTCGGTGTGAATATTGACATCTGTGTAAAAAACAGGGTTTCCCTTGTCCATGATGTGAAACATTTTCTTGTCCCCGATTTCAACGGAGATATAAGCAAAGTCGGGATGCTGGACTAGGGCATGGAGTTTTTCACGGGTTGTTTGCTTTAACATAACTACATTCCTCCCCAATTTACTGAATCGATGAACACTGGACGCTCAACAGGCTTATCGTCCTCTCGAACTGTGGAACCACTATGCATTAACTTCGCCCAGTGCTCGTGGTATCGTTGGTCGTTCTGCTGAACTTCATGAGCGAAGATTACTCGCTTAATGCGATCTGACTTGAGTAGCAGCCGGCAGATGGGCATTAGTATTCTCATGCGCTCTCTCCTTTCAATAATTGAGTGGCTTCTTTCCAAAGTTCCGTATTCACTTTAGTGTGTGTTCCCCACTGAACCAGAAGCTTCACGGCATCATCCGTTTTCCCGGTGTTAACTAATCTCGCTAGTAGCTCCGGTATCTCGGACCATATCGTTGCGTGATATTGAATCTCTTCTTGAAGTGTCAACAACTTAAATCACTCCTGTTTAAATAAATAGTCAATATCCACTCCCAGTGCTTCGGCTACTCTTCTAAGTGCTTTAATACTCGGGGCTGCCTTGTCATTTTCAATGTCTGACAATGTGCTGATGGCTAATCCTGAGCGTTTTCCAAGTTCACGAAGATTCCATCCTTTTAAATTTCTGTATTTACGAACTTGGTGTCCAACCGTCATGTTCTCAACTCCATTCTTCAATAATACCGAATTGTTAGGGTAAAAAATATTCCCGCTTTGTTCCGGTTTTTGCTAGCGGGTGATTCATTAATCTTAGTATAATTCGATAATATCGAATTGTCAAGGCATCAAACAAAGATATTTCGATATTTTTAAAAAGGAATTCCATCCGTTAATATCGTACTTATAAGTATATACTATAAACTAGTTCGTATATAAAGGAACGGTGAATTATGGAGTACGGCCAAAAGATCAAATATGTAAGAGAACGAATAAGAAACATTTCATTAACTGATCTACACAATATCACAGGGTTATCACTTTCTTATTTATCAGATGCGGAGAACGGGAAATGTAATATGTCGATAAAGTCATTAGAGAAGGTGGCCGAGGCATTAGGCGTTAGCTCATCTTACCTACTAGATAAGCACAATATGACATTGGAGCAACTAGCCGACTTAAATAAAGTGGAACTTCCTGACAGCATTAAGGAATATGTTGCTAAGCAAAAAAGCCTTCCCTACATCTCGTTAATACAGGAAGTCGACGAGAAGGAAATTTTCTCATTGGAATTCCTAAAAAATCTAATTGAATTACACGAGAAAGAAGCGAGAAAAGCGAGTAAACGGTAGTATTCTGTCGGAATAAATTGTCATAATTTAGAGGATATAATTTCGTTGTTCGCGAAGTAATATAAGCAAGTTTCTATAGAACTTATGTTCGATATATGATAACATAGGTTCTGTTGAGAAGGATGGGAGAGCGAACAAATGAAAGTTATCATCTGTGATCTAAAGGATACTGGTGCACGTTGGTTATTCCTCGGTGACAAGGTGTTTGTTGACGTGAGATTCATTAGTGATTTCATAGAGGAATATCCGGAGGCGAAGATGATAAGTTAAATTTATCAGGGGTGAGCATAATGGACACAGTTGCAATTTATATTAGGGTATCAACAAAGAAGCAGGCAGATAATTATTCCCCGCGAGAGCAGAAGCGCATCTTAACGGAGTATGCCAATTCTCGTGGCTGGGAAATATTTGACTATTATTCTGACCTTGGAGAATCCGGAGCAGATTCGGATCGTGAGGAGCTTGACAGATTATTAGTCGATGCAGAGAAAAGGCATTTTGGGAAAGTCCTTTTATTTGAGCAAGATAGACTTTCCCGCCTCGAACAGTTAGATTGGGCATACCTGGCTAACTCATTAGCAAAGATGAGTATAAAGCTAGTTACACCAACCTCTGAAATAAATTTAGATAATGAAGAAGATCGCTTTTTAGCCGATCTTTTTAATTTATTAGCTAACAGGGAAATGAAGAAGATCAAGAAGCGTACATCTATGGGCAGAAAGGCTGCTCATAGAGCTGGAACCTATTTTGCATCTGAGGCTCCCTTTGGCACAGCTTACAATCGTGAAACGAATAAATGGAGAGTGGTACCGGAGGAAGCAGCCGTGGTAAAACTTATGTTTAATTGGTACTTGGATGGTTTGGGATTTTCAGCAATAGGAAAAAGGCTAGTATCTCTTGGCTATAAAACAAGAAGAGAAGGTAAATTCTCAGGAAATATCATTTATAGAATTATGTTTAATACATCCCACACAGGGTATTACGAACAGACCATAGCGGGCGAAACGTTAACTCATAAGATAAATTGGGAAGACGGAAGTGGCCCTTATATTACTCAAGAACAGTTTGAAAAAATGAAAGCCATTTCCACCCAACGTTCTAGCGGTCAGGCTGAGTATTTTCACGAAGTAAACTATCTATTAACCGGGTTATTGGTATGCGGAGAATGTTTCAAGAAATTAAGGGTAGGAATTAAGCGCTATAATTCTAAGGACGGTGAACACGTCTACCTAACCTATCTTCACAGGCCCTACGATCCAGCATGCCGGGTTAGGCACAAGCTACCCATAGTAAACGCTATGGTGACAAAAGGACTGCTTGATATGGTGGGTAACGCCGATTATATAAAGGAGTTAATGGAGCACAAAGGAACCCCCAGAACAATCTTACCCTCTGCGAAAGATTTTGCTGAAATAAGCGCAATGCGTGAAAAGTTATTGAATCGAAAAAGTAAGATACTTGATCTGTATATGGATGAAGATTGGACCAAGGAAGAGCTTTTAAAAAAGAAAAAAGAGATAGATTTAGAATTACAAGCATTGTCAAATAGGGAAGATGAGTTTAATAAGCAGTTAAGGTCATCCGAGGTTAAGAATATTAATACCGAAAACCTAGCTTCATCATTGCGAATGGTTAGAAGTATCGGAAACGGAGAACTAAGCCCTAAAGAAGAAAACAGCATCCTCAAGAAGGTTGTCTCTAGCATAATTATAGATAAGAGCGGAATTATAAGCATTGATTTAAAGGTAAATAACGGTAACGATTTTGCTCCAAAGCATGACGCTCATCAAACACAGGATGATCTGCCCCTAGAACCACCACTTGTATCCCTGGCAAGGTGATACCGCGTTCCAAGATCGTCGTACTCACAAAAAGATCAAATTCACCTTGACGCAACTGTTTGATT
>Ga0209123_1000457_pt1 | contig 52879 bp, 35 predicted proteins | sample BarGraIncu00431A_FD_184500 | JGI IMG/M metagenome (GOLD analysis project Ga0209123, IMG submission 184500) | Arctic peat soil microbial communities from Barrow, Alaska, USA - Barrow Graham LP Incubations 004-31A (SPAdes) (version 2) | ecosystem: Environmental > Terrestrial > Soil > Wetlands >... | reverse complement strand
TGTTACGTTAACACTACCATTTCCTTCGCTTGCCGACGCTACCGCCACCGCCTGACTGCCTGATGCTACCAGTGTAAAGCTACTAGGGGTTATTGTTGTCGTATAACCGCTCGGTGCTGTCACTGCTACCGTACAACTGCCTGCTGGTATGCTGCTAATCGTTGCCGTTTCACCCGTTTGGTTGACAATTCCCGTATGATTTCCCCCAACACTGTCTGTTATCGTTACTGTATAGTTAGCGGTTGCCATAGTACCACTTAGTGTTACGTTAACACTACCATTTCCTTCGCTTGCCGACGCTACCGCCACCGCCTGACTGCCTGATGCTACCAGTGTAAAGCTACTAGGGGTTATTGTTGTCGTATAACCGCTCGGCGAGGTCACCGCTACCGTACAACTGCCTGCTGGTATACTGCTAATCGTTTTCGTTGTACCCGTCTGGTTGACGCTTCCTGTATGAATTGCCCCAGCACTGTCTGTTATCGTTACGGTATAGTCGGATGTTGACATCGCACCGCTTAGCGTCACATTAGCAATCCCATTTCCTTGACTTACCGATGCTATTGCTACCGCCTGACTGCCTGATGCTGCCAGTGTAAAGCTACTAGGAGTTATTGTTGTGGTATAACCGCTCGGTGCTGTCACCGCTATGGTACAACTGCCTGCTGGCATGCTGCTAATTGTTGCCGTTGTACCCGTCTGGTTGACGGTTCCTGTATGAGTTGCCCCAGCACTGTCCGTTATCGTTACGGTATAGTTAGCGGTTGCCATAGCACCACTTAGCGTTACGTTAACAGTACCATTTCCTTCGCTTGCCGACGCTACCGCCACCGCCTGACTGCCTGATGCTGCCAGTGTAAAGCTACTAGGGGTTATTGTTGTGGTATAACCGCTCGGTGCAGTTATCGCTACCGTACAAATTCCTGCTGGTACAGCTATCGCTGCCGTAGTACTTCCGCTTTTGACGACTCCCGTATGAGTTGCCCCAGCACCATCCGTTACCGTTACGGTATAGTCGGATGTTGACATCGCACCGCTTAGAGTTACATTAACACTGCCATTGCCTTGGCTTGTCGATGCTACCGCCACCGCCTGACTGCCTAATGCTGCCAGTGTAAAACTACTAGGGGTTATTGTTGTGGTATAGCCGCTCGGTGCTGTCACTGCTACCGTACAACTGCCTGCTGGTATGCTACTAATCGTTGCCGTTATACCCGTTTGGTTGACAGTTCCCGTATGATTTCCCCCAGCACTGTCTGTTATCGTTACGGTATAGTTAGCGGTTGCCATAGCACCGCTTAGCGTCACATTAGCAGTCCCATTTCCTTGACTTACCGATGCTATTGCTACCGCCTGACTGCCTGATGCTACCAGTGTAAAGCTACTAGGGGTTATTGTTGTCGTATAGCCACTCGGCGAGGTCACCGCTACCGTACAACTGCCTGCTGGTATGCTGCTAATCGTTGCCGTTGCACCCGTCTGGTTGACGTTTCCTGTATGAGTTGCCCCAGCACTGTCCGTTATCGTTACGGTATAGTTAGCGGTTGCCATAGCACCACTTAGTGCCACATTAGCAGTGCCATTTCCTTGGCTTACTGATGCTACTGCTACCGCCTGACTGCCTGATGCTGCCAGTATAAAGCTACTAGGGGTTGTCGTTGTGGTATAACCGCTCGGTGCTGTTATCGCTACCGTACAACTTCCTGCTGATATGCCGCTAAAGTTCGCTGTCGTGTTTGTTTGGTTAACCGTTCCCGTATGAGATGCCCCTGCACTGTCTATTAGCGTTACTGTGTAGTTGGCTGTTGCCATAATACCGCTCAGCGTTACACCAACACTGCCGTTGCCTTGGCTTACTGACGATATATCAACGGCCTGACTGCTTAACGCTGCCATCGTAAAGGTTCCAGAACTTGGATTTGTTATGGTTCCAGTATAACCATTTGGTGCTGTCACTGCTACCGTACAGGTCCCTGTTGGTATGTTGCTAATGGTCGCTGTAGTGCTTGTTTGGTTTACGGTTCCCGTATGGGCTGCCCCAGCACTGTCTGTTACTGTTACGGCATAATTGGCTACAGCCATAACGCCACTTAACGTTACATTGACACTACCCGTCTGCCCTGTTAACGATATAGCCCCAGACGCAGTTACACCACTAGTAACGGTTATAGTACTTGCAGCAGGACTTGTGTATCCAGTCTTACTGGCTGTAACGCGATAGCTACCTGCTGGCAAATCAGCAAAAGTTGCTACACCTGATGAATTTGTAGTTTTAGTCGTACTGCCTATCGTTACTGTAGCACCGCTTACTTTGTTTGTTCCATCATCGACAGTAATAGCGGCACTGCCAACGCCAGCAGTAGAAGTATTACTTGACGGCAATACCACATCAACAGCCTTATCACCGCCATTTTCTGGTATAGTAACAGCTATGCTCTGCATTGTTTGACCGCCGGATTCTGCCGTAAAGGTGTAGCTGCCTGGCGGTAAGTTATGAAAGTGTGCTTGCCCTTGCGAATCAGTCGTACCAGTAAGAGTAAATCCCGAGGTAGCTGCAAACACTGTTTTTACCCCGAAAATACGATCAAATATGCTTCCCCCTGCACTCGCGGTTGTGCCGCTACTAACATGCGCTGTAACAGTTGCACCACCTACACTTGTTCCACTGCTATCATAAACATTAACAACTATATTGGCAGTCGTTATATCCATTGCAATAGTGGTAGAAACCGAAGTCCCTTTTGCAACAGTAACCGAAGAACTCGTTCCATAATTAGAAAAATAGGTAGCTTTTACTATGCATTCACCGACAGGTACATTCGTAATAGTGCCTAAGCCAGCTGAATCTGTCACTACCGCATTCCCCACTGCCTTACCATTTTGGTAGGCCTGTAATTGTGCCCCTGCAATAGCAACTGGAGTGCCGCTATGAGTATTATTGACAGTGACACTTATACTACCTATGGATACCACCTTCGTAAAAGTCTCTGTTTTAATTGTGTTATTACGCTCTACTTTTTGCAATAACTTATAGGAAAGGTCAATAGCCTTCTTATTCTGCTCCTGAGTGCCTCCATATAAAGCTGGTCCTAAGTGATCCGCCAATTGGTACATACACTTCCCATATAATCCCCCACTATTTAGGTTGGAGTGTTCATACCCCAGATCCAAGTAAAACCGGGGAGTAATTTGCATTTTACTTCGAAGTTTATAGCCAATCTCATCATCATGATATTTATTATCATAATAAAATCCTGATGCATAAAGACCTAACCACCTAGCTTTTTCCAGTGAAAAACCTACTTCATAATCAAAGCCCTGAACGGCGCGGATATAGGAATATATTATTTCATCACTTGAATAACTAACACTTGTTTGTTTGTCTCCAGATACAGGAAGATAAACGTTAGCACGATATTCCATCAATTTATTAAAATATTCTATGCCCATACCTATCTGAGCAAGATCGTATTGAAAACCATGGTCATAAAAAGTATTCAGACCAAACATCTGACTTTTATCTGGCGAAAGTTTACGCCATCCTAGACCTATGTTGGCTGTTGCGTTATTATCCTGGTAGGCATAGCGTCCCTGCCAAAACCAAAGTTGCCCATTGCCATTGACGGGCGCAAATGGCTGAACGGTTTCAAAGGAATAGATTGGTTTATGGTCTTCAGTAAAGGAAAGGTTAAAACTAGTCGTTTTTAGCCATTCTGGCCCCTGTTTTTTCCCACCTTTCAAGTAGTATGCAATCATGCCGTTGGCAAACCGTATCTCCTTCTGATAATCTGTTGTTTGAGTAAAATTATCCGACAATTGAGCCGTAGCTTCTTTAGTGGCCTCTACAGATGATTTATCAACCGTGAAAACGGTTTGCTCTTTGAGTTCATCACGGCTTGCCGCATTTACTGAAACAATAAATGCCGGGTTAGTAATAAGCAGAATCATAATTAGTAGCTTAGCCCATACCCGAACAGCAGATTTTGATAAAAACAAAAGATAGCCCCCTTGTTTATTAACGTCTTTTCCCTAAAAATAGTACCTATAATTTAATTTTAGCATTTTATACCTTTTTCGGTACCTACCTTTAGTAAAGTAAAAAGTGTCCTAAAGTACAATATATATTGTACTTTAGGACACTTTTTACTGCGGACAAAATAAGAACAACGCTACACGTCCTTTTAGTCTACCTCAAATCAGATATCTTACACTCAAATCCATGAACCCCTTTGGAACATTCTGGCTATTTTAGGAAGTCCACACTCCAACGGCAACACGGCATCCTTCTTGTAGCAAGTGCTTAAAGACGTTGCTGCCCAAGGTGCCACTACAACAACAATATCTGCAAATAATCTCGCCATTCGTGCTTGTCAGGCCTGCAATGCTTGTAAAGAAACAGGACAATGCATACTAAAAGATGATCTGCAGGAAATAGAAACATCAAACCCGTTATTGATAGACTGTATACCTATATTTCCGCTACTGAGACAGGAGAATGAAAGACGACTATAACATCCCCAAAAAAATGTTACTATTAATCACGCAAAAGGCTTATACTATGGGCGAGTCATTAGTTATAAGATCTTACTGAATTCCCCTGTCTCCCTGTGATGGGCTGAGTATCCCACCACAGGGAGTAAATTCAAAATTTTTGTGTATGTTCATTATAAGATAATATTTCCAGTATCCTGTACAGAGAAACACTATATAATATTTGATGAATTGCATTCATGCTCCGCCTTATAATACATGAGTCAGATGACGGTTATTAGAATTACCTTTACCCATTTTCAGTTAAATTTAAAATTTAGCAGGAGTTCTTTAGCTATTATAAATGATACGATTCCCCCGACTAATCTTAAAAACAAACCCAAACACACCGTCCAAAATAAGAGCAGCTATTTGTCATCATTAGACAAATAGCTGCTCTTATTAATGTGTACTTACCAAATCACCACCCCAGTAACTGCTGACCTTTTAGACCATCAGCAGTATAATAAATGCATGATATTTTTACTGGTACAATTGACTGGGGATTGTCCCCGATGACCGAAAGCGTTCACAGGCTGCAGTGCGTACTCGCTTTAACCAATAGTAATATCTTTTGATATTGACATTGTTCTCAGCACACCATCCTGAATTTTTCTGTCCGCTACTATTCCATATATCTTTTCTGTAATACTTGATCTCCAAAACCCTTGATTTTGTTTGGCGGAGAGAAGTCCTCAATCTTCGAACTGAGGCGATCGAATGGCAAGTGCGTAAACCCTCGGAAGCCTTAAAAGATCTGATTTTTTATTTCCATTACCGCTGCAAGAGCCCTTTTTCCGAATTTGCTAGTTCCTAGATCCGTTTCTAGGGAATTAGAAACGGATCTTATCCCTCCATTCACTACCCTCGTTAGCTCTTCAGTACTCAATTTCATATTAACTTTAAAAGCCAGACCCCCACAACTAGGGGGAGTATATGAGATTATTCTAATGAATTTCTATGCTTTAATGATTTGTATAACTTTCATCCAACTCCCCCCTATAGATTTTTTGTAAGCGTCAAAAATGCCGTCACCTTGACAACTGTCATTAAGTAAGTAAGCACCAAAAGAAAAAAGCCATTACCCTGACGAAACGTCATTTGGCAACGGCCTTGGATCTGCAATAATCGGGAACAGAGTTTGGCAGTAATCTTTGTAATGCGTTGATATCATTTCTGATATCCCAATTTGGTGCATTTTTGAAAATATAGGTCAAATATTCATATGGATTTAAACCGTTTTCTTTAGCGGTTTCAATAATACTGAAGACAACTGCACTTGCGTTGGCTCCTCGGGAAGTGTTGGCAAAAAGGAAGTTTTTACGATCAATAACAAATGGCTTGATGCTGCGCTCAGCTCGATTGTTACTGATATCCAGCCGTCCGTCTAGCTGATAGCGTTCAAGATATTTCCATTGCTCGATTGTGTAATGTACGGCTCTGCCAAACCCGCTCTTTGTTGATGCTTTCGCTGTATGAAGGTATGACAAAAACTCGTCAAGCACTGGTTTGGCCAGTTCCTGCCTTTTTTCATAACATTCTTCTGTTGTGCAATCAGATAGCTGCCGTTCAATCGCAAACAGTTTGTCGCAATAGTGCTTGCAACGCTGTGATCCAGAGCCTTCACGATCTTTCTCTGGAAGGCATTTCAGCGCTTCGTCAAATTTCCTTCTGGCATGCGCCCAGCAACCAACAACCACGATTTCCTCGGGCAGACTGTGATATCCAGCATAACCGTCAGTATGCAAATAGCCCTTGAACTCCTTTAGAAATTCCATTGGGCGTTTTGCTTTACGATCTGGCTGGTATTCAAACAGCACTATCGGTAGACCTGGATCTCTGCCGCTCCTATACAGCCACATGTAGCTTTTGCTTTGCGCTGATTTGCCAGGTTCATTCAGCACTTGCAGAACTGTTTCATCTGCGTGAAGCACAGCCTGCATGCAAAGTAATTCCCGCAAAACATTGTAGATTGGTTCTAGCCAATCCTCGGCACAACGAATAAACCAATTGGACATCGTTTGCCTTGAAAGGTTGATGCCCATACGCTTAAAGTCCTGCTCCTGACGATAGAGTGGCAAGCCATTTGCAAATTTTTGCGTCATAATATGCGCAACTGCTTCGGGAGAAGCAAAGCTTCCTTTAATTACAGGTTTATCCATCGGCGCTTTGATGATAGGCACGCCGCATTCATTGCGTTCGCAATCACGGCAGGCATATACATAATCAATATGTTCTACAATAACCGCCTTTGCCGGAATAATCTTAAGCTCACGCCGAATCTCTTTGCCCATGATATGCATTTCATACCCACATTCCGGGCAATCTTGCTCATCTTCTGGCAAAAAATGCTCTACGATTTCTATTGGCAAGTCAGCAAGCAAAGTATCGTTGCTTGACTGTTTCTTTTTGCGATGATATTTCTGAACCTCGTTAAGCTCAGGCTCTGCGACTCTTTTATCTGCAGTTGCTTCGGCTTCATTGAAGAGATTAAACCCATCATATTCGCTTTTTTCGCTCGAAGAGCCAAACTGCTTTTGTTTTGAGAGGCGCATCTGTTCCATCAGCCATTGTACCTGCTGAGCCAGTTCCTTGTTTTGCGCTTTTAAAGCTTCATATTCAGCACGCGAGACAGAAATCGTTTCTTCAGTTGTTGTCGTGTTCGTTTCCGTAATATTTTCCATGAAATAATTATACTCTATTTTGCCGTGCCAGAATACTTGGTTTTGCTAAATAATCTGAATTCCATTAACTTTTTTATGCGCTTTTGGTTGATCTATGCTTAAACCTTCCATAAGCCACCGCAGTTGTTGCGACGTAATATTCCTGACGTCCTCTTCACTTTTAGGCCATTGAAAATTGCCTTTTTCAAGACGTTTGTATAGAAGAACAAAGCCGTCGCCTTCCCAGAGGAGAGCTTTGATCCTATCACGTCGCCGTCCACAAAAAACAAATAGGCTGTTGGAAAAAGGATTAAGCTGAAAACTTTGCTGTACGCAGGCCACAAGACCGTCGATTGATTTGCGCATATCGGTATGACCGCAGGCCACATAGATGTGATCGCTGTGAGAAATATCGCCGATCATAACTTTTGAAGCGCCACAAATACAGCTTCTAATGTTGATGTATCTGCGCCAGAGTACACATTTATATGCATATTGTCACGTTGAATACTGACAGCTATTTTGTCTACATTGTTCTTGGATATGCTGAGTTCAGCAAATACTGGTTTCTCTTTGACAGGCAAGACTTCATGCACAGATTTTTGAACCTCTACAATTTCTCGACAGGTTTCTAGGCATACTTTTCTCTGCCAGTAATAATAGCTCTTAAGGTTGATATCGTTTTCATCACACCATACCTTGATTGTCTTGTCGCTACTACGGCAAGCTTTAACGATGCCGATCCATTTTTGTAACCGGACTTCATGTGTTACTACTTGTACATCCATGAAATAGACTCCCTTCGACTTCTTGCGAATTCTAAAACAATCTAAAAAACTCTAATTTAGATACCATGGATGTATTTTCTCACGAAGAGAATTGATTGTACAGGTCACGGTTCAATTGACGCTTACGATTTTTTTCGCATTACTATATGAAGTAGGCTTCTTATCCCATTTGGCAGAATAATCTTAAAACCATTATATCCAACTATTACCTTTTTCATGTAAGGCTCGTATAGTTTTTATCCAACACCTATAGATATAAATAACCAGCTACTAACTGGTTATTTATTGACACATTTAGCAGATCCTTACTTGATAAGAAATTACTATTTATCTCGATAGTATATATACGTACTGTTTTCCGAAGCTATCAATGACTTCATATCTACAGATAACCCTACATTCATATAGTTTTCTAAGTCTTGTACTTGCAGTACTTAGCACTAAATTTTTAATCTCAGATAATTGTCTCGCCGTTATCTCTTTATGCATCAAGCATACATCAAAAGTTTCAAGTAAATTAACTTCTATTTTGCCAACTAACTCATATTTATCATTCTGAAAGCACAAAACAGGAATACGTATGCCATCAGCTTCCCAAGATTTAATTAGTCTGGTCAAATTTTCAAAAACCCATATATCAACATTGGACACAAATATCATAGAATTAGGATAGCTCTCTAAAATAATCCGCTAGAATCCTAATACTTACTCATCTAGAAAAGATGTGTCAGTAGCATGTATTCCGCTAAGACTTAACTCGATTGCATCACCATCATTTTTTTTATTTAGCTTTTTTAGTGCTAAATGATAAATTTGCTCGCCAACTGGACGAGTAGCTAATGCTTTTCCTGATAAACCAAGTTCGCACGCTATTTCACTTAGCTCAATTTTTCTAATCATGGTTACTTACCCCTTGGATATATTTAATACAAACCTTATTTATAGACTATATTCAATCATTGCAGGAGTTATTATTTATATGACGTAGTATTTATTATAAATGTTTTAGGAGTGAATACCTTGCAGAATAAGGCAGCAAACTATAACCTGGAAAATAATACAATAACCGTAACTAACTTAAATGATTGGCGTGAAATTGATCTCTTATGGCAAGCTTCTGATCATATTCAAACCGGACAGATCTGCACGTTAGATATGTTTAATATAAATTCACTTAATCCTCAAGCCATTGTCATGTTATTTATATTGTCCCAAAAAATAAAAATGCAATCTGGCTCTAATATTTTACTTGATAAATTAGCACCTCAAATCAATGGCTATTTACGCAGAATTATTTTTTTCGACTATGAGCTTGCTACTTCTAAGGGCCAATTTACTCGAATTGACCAAAGTAGACTCTTTAACGCAATTAATAAACTTGGCAGTTGGTTTTATGATAATTTTAAGCAATGGTTCCCTGATAACTAACAGTCGATGTACCGTCAGCTCTCTTTTGAGGCAATAAATGAGTTGTGTAACAATAGCGTCGAACATAGTAGATTTGAAGGTAATGGTGAAGGTTATTTCGTATTGCAAAAATACCTGGATTTTTCTGGTAAAGCCAATGTTATTATGTCTGTTGGGGATTATGGAATCGGCGTTCATAGCCACTTGATCAGAAAATATCCTGACTTCTCCTCAAGTGATGAAGCACATATGTTATCTCAGGCAATTTCGGGAATCAATGGTAGATTAAGAACGGGGGTGGTCGTGGTCTGAAATCCCTTTGCAATCTTACTAAAGATTATGGTGGCTATTTTGTTATTCGTTCGGGATATGGGCTCGTTTTTATACATAACGGTAATGTTTTCTCAGAAATGTATTCCTATTCTATTCCCGGTACCCAGTGTGTTTTTTGTTTGAGAGTGAATCGTTAAATATCATTCTCTTTGCATAATTATTTGAGACCTATATTCGCCCCTTACATAATTAACTCTTTTACTATTTGAAGGCCATGTTTTGTTTACTTTTAATCTCTTTGATTTCCTATCAAGTAACAGAAGATTTTGTTAGTATATCCAGGGTTACATGGGGCGACTCACGAAATGGAATATAAAGCACGTTAAGACTGTACAAAAGACGGTTGTTTGAATTTGCCTTTATATTTTGTTGCCAGACTATAGGCAGCAATTTTCCAAAAATGTTGTTTTATGAATAAAAGTTTTTTCTTGACTTATAGTTAACTATAAGTGTTACTATAGAACCAATAGACCGTGAAACTATATTAGGAGCAGAAAAATGAAGATTACTGGGGTTAGTAAAAAATTTGATCTTTCGCCAACTACTCTGCGTTATTATGAACGAATTGGGATGATTCCTAGTGTCACTCGTACCAAGAGTGGAATTCGTGATTATTCGGAAGAAGATTGTCAGTGGGTAGCATTTATAAAATGTATGAGAGACGTAGGAATGCCAATTGAGGTACTCATTGAATATGTCCCACTATTCCAACAAGGTGATGCAACAAAAGAAGCAAGGAGGGATTTGCTGGTTAATCATCGAGACCAATTGGTAGAACGTATTATACAAATGCAAAAAGTAGTAGATCGTTTAAATACAAAAATTGAACGTTTGAATCAATCTCTTGTGACCAAAAGATAAGAATAACATGATTATCTTATGCGTAGGTGTTGACAAGTAGAAGTATTTTAAGCGGGCTACTATTAATTATATATAGATATTTAAATAATTAGGAGGTCAATACATGCTTATGAAAAAGTTAATAGTAATGTCTCTCACTCTGATTTTTTGTGCATTATGGAGTGAATACACTGAAGCAGCTACTCCAGAGGAGATTATCACAAAAGTACCTAAAGATAAAATAGCGATTGTTATGGTCGAATTCCAAAATAGCTGGATGGATACTAAAGGAGATTTGAATCCGTTGATTAAGAATCAGCTAGAAAAGAAAAAAGTAGTAGAAAAGTCTGTTGAATTAGTCAATAAGGCTCGGGAAAGCGGAATAAAACTTATTTACACTCCACTTAGCTATTCTGCTGGATATCCCGAAATCGCTTCTGATCAAATTGGTATAGGTTATCATCTCAGGAACAAAAAGCGGTTTCAAGAAGGAAGTTTTGGAGCAGAATTTTATCCAGCAACAGCACCAAAGGAAGGTGACTATATTGCACGTGGTCGAGTTGGTGTAAGCTCTTTTGTTGGAAGCAACTTAGAACAAATATTAAGAGCAGGTGGATATACTACAATTGCAGTAGCTGGTTTTGCAACCCATATATGTGTTGAATCTTTAATTCGTGACGCTTATGATCGAGGGTATAAGTTAATTTTGCTTGACGATGATGTGGCGGCTTTCGACGACAGCCAAGATAGTTATATCAAAAAATACATTATGCCACATTTCGGAGTAACAATGTCAAATGATGAGTTTTTTAAGAACTATATAAAATAAAGCCGATCAAGCCAGTGGGCTCAATATGATTGTTGCCACTATTACTTTTGGGGAACATCGAATATGTCACAATGGCATTGTGTCATATTCGATGATTATAATTTATTTAGCAACTTCCATATTGATATTAGTTTTATTTTCAATTACTTGTGTCTTAAATGAAGATAAAAATAATTGAATACCTATAAGTGCGAAGAATACACTAAATACCTTATTTAAAATAATTTCATCAAATATATTTGCTAAATATGCACCGAAAAAGCTTCCAACAACCCCTCCAATTGCCAAATAGATACCAATTTTATGATTTATTAAACCATTATTGTGATGTTTGATAGCTCCTGTAATTGATGTTGGAATAATAGCTGCTAATGCCGCACCTTGGGCTCCCTGTTGAGAAACATGTAATATAGATATAGCTAGAACAACCATAATTGCCCCGCCACCTATTCCCAATAATCCGCTGCATATACCTGTAATAACGCCTGTCATAATTGTTAATATAATCATCATAAGCCAACTCCCATTTTTATTGCTGTTAATATACAAATCACAGCAAGTAATCGTTTTAATATGTTTGGATGAATATATGGCATAAGTGAAGAACCAATATATGCCCCCACCATACCACCGACTGCAAATAAAATAGCCAAAGAAACATCTAAATTTCCATAACTGTTATAAACAATAGCACTTAGAATGGCGAGAGGGGCCATCGCTGCTAATGAAGTAGCATGAGCCTCATGCTGAGACAATCCTAAAAAAAATACCACACACGGCACTATAATACTTCCCCCGCCAATTCCAAGCAACCCTGCACCGATTCCACCAGCTCCCCCAATTACCACGGCTTTAATTTCATCTTTCATTGTGATAGCTCCTCATTTTTTATTAGTAATTAATACCTCAGTAACACACCCTATCATTGTCTCTATAAAGTTACATTGAGAATATTAATTCTGTGTGATAAGGGTTTATTTTCTTGTAACATATTTCTTTATTGTTCCATGGAACTTAAAGGTATTATATCTCTTTATGTGTCATAATAAAAATTCCATGATTCCTCTCTGGATTTAAGTAAGTGGTGTGAGCGTTCTGAAATCTTCAGAGCACTCACACCACTTACTTATGTTCATATAAATCCGATGCGAAAGACTCCCATAGAAGTTACTATCAGCTAGTCTCTACTTAACTCTTAGTGATACGGATGCTCACAAGCTATCACCGATTTACATTTCGCGGTTTTTGAATATTTCGTTGTGATAGAACAGTTATTCCGTTATGCATTGAACACCTATCACGCTTAAACTTGGTTTCTTCCGTAACGTTGAGTGTGACAGAAGAAAAACAAAAATCTAGTTTAATACCTTCAGTGCTCAATCCCGGAAAACCAACTCTTCCAGACATCGTTCTCTAAATTATTTTTAATCAACTATTGTTATTACTCAACTTTACGGAAGACCCCCTCGTTGAGCGAAATATTCAAAAAGAAGCTCAGGTGTGTATCCTATGCTCAAACTAGAATAATTTTTTATAAATTAAAGATCTCTGGAATAATACTTTTTCACACAATAAATTAAGCATAGGTTTGCTTTTCTGGCAAACCTATGCTTAAAATCACAAACTTAGTATATTGCTCCTTTAGCACTACAAAGGAGGCATAAATTGGCCAAACTAAAATAGAAGCATAACTTGGCCCTTTGGCCATTTTATGCTTCTAGTCACAGTGACTTCATAAGTATTCCGGATTTAGATGGTGGAGGCGAGGAGAGTCGAACTCCTGTCCAAAGGCATCACTACATAGGTTTCTCCGAGCGCATTCTGTAATTTGAATTTCGCTTCAAAGGCGCCTACAGACAGGCTTCTCTGTTGCTATCTCTTTAAAATTTCCCAGTCGGTCCGCGGAGAATTAGACCTCAGGTATCCTGCATTGTGACGTCCTAGCCTTCCCCACAGGAAGAGGGTCAGTAGAACGTTAGCATTAAGCTGCTAAAGCGTATTCGTTGTTTGCATTTATATTGTTCCCACCGTATTGCGGGCTGATGGAATCCCGGCTCGCTGCCTATGCCACAACCACCCCTGTCGAAACCTTTACGCCCCCGATTTTGGTAATCCATGACATTTCTCAGGAAATTTTGTCTACGTACGCTTCAACGCCTACAAGCTTCCCAGTTATGACTGAACACTATTATATCACATTCATGAACAATTAGCCAATGATTACTTTTGCCATTTATTTGTTCGCTTGGCAATAAATTACTGTAAAAATGTAAGAAGAGAAACCTTATATACACAAAGGTCGCGAGGAAGCACAAAGAACATAATTTTTTTATTACCCCTTTTGTGATCTTTGCATCCCCATAGCAGCTTTGTCTCTTTATGCTAAATCTAAGGTTTCTTTGCTATTTCTACGCCTTCTGTCCTTCACGGAGAGCCCGATCCATATCCCGTTTGGCATCACGTTCAGCCATGTCTTGGCGTTTATCATAGTTTTTCTTGCCTGTTGCCAAACCAATTTGGATTTTGGCGATGCCCTTGGTGAAATAGATTTTGAGTGGCACTAGAGTATAACCTTTTTCCTGGGTTTTACTGATCAGCTTATCAATTTCCATACGATGCATTAACAGTTTACGTATGCGTAAAGGTTCATGATTAAAGCGATTTCCAGCATCATAAGGGCTAATATGCATATTGTGTAGCATAAGTTCCAGATGCTCAACTTTAGCATAAGCATCTTTTAGGTTAGCCTTACCTGCTCGTAATGATTTGACTTCAGTGCCCGTTAGCACAATACCGGCTTCATAACTTTCATGTATAAGGTAATCATGCCGAGCTTTTCTATTATCAGCAACGATTTTAATACCTGCAACTTTGTCCATTGGGTTCACCTCACTACCATGATATCTTTACTTTTTCTTAGATTTATTGCGTCTAGCTTTAGACTTTTTGGCAAGTACTTCTTTTGGTTTTGCCCCGGAATTTTTAGGGATGGACACTGTTTTTTTGTAGTTTTTAGAAACTGGCGTAGTACCGCCGATTTTATTTTGACCCATTACTGGACTGGGTCTGCGATTGCCATTCCTTGTTATCCATGCGCTATTGGATTCCAGAACAAAATCAATATTGCGTTCTTCAGGATTTACGCGGGTTAAGATAACTCTCGCCGGATCGCCTAAACGGTATATTTTCTTCGTCCGCTCACCAATCAAGGCATATTGCTCTTCCACATATTGATAATAGTCATCTTCCATACTGGATACTCGCACTAGACCTTCGACGCCATTATCCAACTCAACAAAAATACCAAAGGCTGTAACTCCATTAATAATTCCATCAAATTTTTCACCAACAAATTGAGCCATATATTCAGCAGTCTTGAGCGAAACAGTCTCCCGTTCAGCCTCCGCAGCGGCTCTCTCTCTTTCGGAGGAATGCATGGCAATTTGCGGCAACATGGCTGTCAGTTTTTCCCGACGTTTAGCTGATATATCCCCCGTACTAAAGGTTTCTCTAATCAAACGATGAACAATCAGATCAGGATAACGACGGATTGGTGATGTAAAGTGGGTATAATAGGTGGCCGCCAAACCAAAATGTCCAATATTCTGAGACTCATACCGGGCTTGCTTTAATGAACGTAACATAACGGTGCTAATAATTCGCTCCTCAGGACGTCCTGCAATACGTGCCAAAACTTTTTGCAAGGTACCTGGTTGCACTTCATTGACGATTGGCATACTTTGCCCAAAATTATGAAGTAGGGTATTGAGTTTAACCATTTTCTCTGCATCTGGTTCTTCATGAACACGAAAGACGAAAGGCACCTTTAGTTTATACATATGTTCAGCTACAGTTTCATTAGCAACCAGCATAAATTCTTCTATGATGGATTCTGCTAAACTACGCATGCGTTTAACGATTTCAATGGGTTTTCCGGTATCATCCAGTTTGACTTTAAGTTCAGGAAAGTCAAAATCAATGGCACCACGGCGCATACGCCGTTCTCGTAAAATTCGACACAAGCGCTCCATATTTTCTAATTGTTTCATTATATCTTCATTTTCACTGATGAGTTGTTCATCATGCTCAACGAGAATTTTACGCACAATCGTATAGGTCAAACGTTTTTTTACTCGAATGACACTAGGGAATAGTTCATAACTAACAACTTGTCCTTGGTGATCAATTTCCATATGGGCGGACATAGCCAGTCTATCTTCTCCTGCATTTAAGCTACAAATACCATTGGACAACAAACGAGGTAACATGGGTAATACACGATCGACTAAATAGACACTCGTTCCCCGTTCCCGCGCTTCTGTATCAATAATGGAATTTTCTTGAATGTAATAACTAACATCAGCAATATACACTCCAAGCAGATAGTTACCATTTTTCAAACGTTCTACATATACGCCATCATCCAAATCTTTGGCATCTTCACCATCAATGGTGACAATGGGCAAATGCCTCATGTCCCGCCGCCCAGCGATTTCATCCGCACTAATTGTTGCCGATACTTTCTCAGCAGCTTCTTGAACCTCAATGGGAAATTCGATGGGCAAATTATGTCTCTTGATAATCGACAAAATCTCGATGCCCGTATCGCCTTTACTGCCTAATACTTCAATAATTTTTCCTTCAGCACTTCGTTTTTGTTCTGGCCATTTTGTAATTTCTACTACAACCTTACTGCCATTTTTAACGATATTTTTATCATCCTTGGGGATAAAAATATCCTGCCCTAAACGAAGGTCATCAGGTGTTACAAAGCCAAAATTACGACTGGCTTCAAATGTGCCAACAATTCGGGAATTAGCTCTTTCCACAATACGGATAATTTCTCCATCCCTAGATTTTCCCTGACCACTCTGACAATGGATACGAACTACCACCCGGTCATGATGCATAGCTGTCATCATGGCATCAGGGGGAATGAAAACATCGCTTTCATTCGGCGTCTTAAGTTTATCCGGAATAACAAAACCAAAACCTTTCTGACTGGCACTTAGTTTACCGACGAGCAGATTCATCCGTTCTGGAACACCATATTTATCATATCGGGTTTTAATAATATCTGCATTTTTTTCAAGTTCGGTGAGTACTTGCCATAATTCACTCAGTTCTGTACCTTTCAGTTCCATTTCTTCGGCTAAATCCTCAGAGGTTAACGGCTTATAGGCTTCTTTTTTCATGAATTCTAAGATTTTGTCTTTAAGTAGCATGTTTTGTATCCTCCAAAACTGCAACGGTGGCTTTACCTTGCGCGGTAATCGTGCCATCGGGCAGTGTAATCTCACCAACTAATTCATACATATTACCCCGTCTGCCGACTATTTTCCCTATTATCGTCAGTTGTTGACCAATAGGGGTAGGTTTACGGAAACGCACTTCCAACTTAGCAGTCACGGCATTCAAGCCTTTTGCATACAGAGAACCGGCCATCACTTCATCCAGAATGGTACTCACTAGACCGCCATGCATAATGCCATCATATCCTTGATGCTCAGGGCCAGCTGTAAATGTTGTTATATAGTTTTCACCTTGCTCATTAAATTTCAAATGTAAACCCATAGGATTTTCCTTACCGCAACCAAAACACCATTGATTTATCGGTTCCAACCTTATCACCTCAATTACTTCATTCTATCATACAAATTTCTTTAACAGAAATTCGGAAATTTTTCTAAAGATTTGTTCCCGTTCTATGTCAATGGTGACAAGATGTCCAGACTTTTCTAGCCACACTAAAGCTTTCTCTTTACTGGCAGCCATATCATATATATATTGCCCACTGCGCGGCTGGACAGTATGATCTTTCCTGCTTTGAATAACGAGTAAAGGTGTATGTATTGTGGGCAACAGCATCTCTATCTGCTGAATAAGATTGAGTAAGCTACTCAGACTGCTGAGAGGGGTGGCATCATAACCCACCGTATAGTAAGGATCAATATTAGCATATATTTTCCTTTTTTTGGGAACAAAATTACGAAACATTCGATAGACAGGTAACATGTCCAATCGTTTATCAGTAATGAAAATCGGGGTACTCAGGGACACTATTTTTTCTACCTGATATTCAGAGGCTAATTTCAGCCCTAGTAATCCCCCCATGGACAACCCAATTACTAGGATGTTACTACAGAGTGTTCTTAACATATGATAAGCATCTTCAACCGTGCTGTACCAGTGAGGCCATTTAGTCGTAGCCATTTCTTCCACTGTTGTCCCATGACCAGATAATCTGGGCGCTAGAACAGTATAACCTTCTTTATGTAGAAAATCTCCCAGCAGGCGCATTTCAGCAGGCGAATCTGTAAAGCCATGTATGAGTAAAACGCCACGTTCATCTCCTGGTAAAAAAAAAGGCTCAGCCCCTTCCATGATTGCCAAACAGCAAACACCTCCACGAAAATTATGCTTATTCTAATTATACCATTTTTCGGAATAAAAATTCTATATACAAGAAAATATACGAAAAGCGCTTGCATTTTTGCTTACCAATTAGAGAAACAAGATGCCTGTCCCCCCGTTTTTTGTCCCCCCGTTTTTCTGCTGATATACTCTACTATAGTAAAAAAGGTCGGTAATCATTAGCGATTACTGACCTTTTTTATACTTAGAAGAACAACAATGGCGCTATAATGAGGGAAATGGTACCAGCTACTTTAATGAGGGGATTCATCGCTGGACCGGAGGTATCCTTAAAAGGATCGCCTACCGTATCGCCAATAACAGCTGCTGCATGAGCCGGCGTACCTTTACCACCATGCTCACCTGTTTCAATGTATTTTTTAGCATTATCCCATGCCCCGCCGGCATTGGACATAAACAGAGCTAATAACACCCCAGCTGCTGTGGCACCAGCCAGAAACCCAGCTAATGCTTTAGCACCCATGATAAACCCAACAAAGATGGGTCCGCCAACGGCGAAAACGCCCGGCATAAACATTTCTCGGATAGCAGCTTTGGTACTAATATCCACACACGCTGCATAATCCGGTCTGCCGGTACCTTCCATAATTCCAGGAATTTCACGAAACTGTCGACGCACTTCCTCAATCATCTCAAAAGCCGCTTTCCCCACCGCTTCCATTGTATAAGCACATACCAAGAAAGGTAGGGTCGCACCTAAGAACAGACCAATAATAACCGTTGGTTCCGTTAGATTCACGACTAAATGTCCATTAACCAATAACCCTGATAATTTTGGGTTTTTGGCAATTTCTTCGCCAAAAGCCGTAAAGAGAGCCAAGGCTGTCAAGGCTGCTGAACCAATGGCAAATCCCTTCGCAATGGCCGCTGTTGTATTACCTACGGCATCAAGCTTGTCCGTGGTTTTACGTACTTCAGGTTCAAGTCCTGCCATTTCGGCAATACCACCCGCATTATCGGCAACAGGGCCAAAGGAGTCCACCGCCACAACCATCCCCGCAGTGCTGAGCATTCCCATCGCTGCCATGGCAATACCATAAATGCCAGCTTGTCCATAGGATACCCAAATGGCTACAGAAAAGACGATCATAGGCAAAGCCGTACTTTTAAGACCAGTGGCAATGCCCGCAATAATATTGGTAGCTGCCCCTGTTTCGCAAGCAGCTGCAATTAATTTTGTCGGCATCTTTTCACTGGAAGTGTAATATTCGGTAATCATACCAACTAACACATTGACAACCAGACCAGATACGATGGCAATAAAGATGCCAAAAGCTTCAGCGCCAAAAACATGGGTAGCCAAAGCATAGGCCATAAGCGCCGTCAACAGATTGGTTCCCCACAACCCCCGATTTAGAGCTGCTTGAGGATCTCCATCTTCGCCCGTACGGACTAAAAATGTACTCACGATGGCGGCCAAGATACCTGCAGCACCGATCAGCAATGGAAAAATCACACCATTAACGCCGTATAGAGTATTACCAATGAGCATGGCTGCAATGGCAGTGGCGCCATAAGATTCAAATAAATCCGCACCCATACCGGCCGTATCCCCTACATTATCACCCACGTTATCGGCAATAACCGCCGGGTTCCGGGGATCATCTTCAGGAATACCCGCTTCAATTTTACCAACTAAATCTGCCCCCACATCGGCAGCCTTGGTAAAAATACCACCGCCAATACGCGCAAAAAACGCAATAGCACTGGCACCAAAAGCGAAGCTATTAATAACAACAGGATCACGAAAGAGTATGTAGAGTACGGAGACGCCCAGTAGCGCCAGACCTACCACAGACATCCCCATAACCGCCCCAGCCCTAAAGGATACACTTAAGGCTTTATTTAGGCTATGACGCGCCGCTTGGGTCGTCCGGGCATTGGCCTTCGTTGTTGAAGTCATGCCCACATAACCAGCAATCGCCGAAAAAACGGCACCGACGAAAAAGGAAACCGCCAATTTATAACCATCAACCCACAGTAACAGGGCAAAAATAATAACAGTAAAAGGTATTAATGTCTTATACTGTCGGTTTAAGTAGGCCATAGCCCCCTCGAAAATCGCCTGAGACAAATCCTGCATTTTTTCATTACCAGGATCTTCACTAAGTACACTATTCATAAAATAGGCCGCGAATAGCAATGCTACTATCCCGGCCACTGGAGCAATATACAATAAATCCATATCTCTTTTCCCCCTTATGCTAGCAACATGTCAGCTCTATGATGAAAAGTCTTTTCCGAAATGGTTGATCATAAGTATACTGTTAACTACAGCTTTATAGTGCATATCAATTGTTACATGTGGAAACATTCAAAATTAATTAGCTCATTAATCTAACTAACGTCAAAGTGACGATAGCGAATATAGCTCCAAGAACCATCGTTGTTTTTGATAAAAGTTCATCAATCCCTTTTGTCTTGCCACCGATGGCACCATCACTTCCGCCACCAATTGAGCCTGACAGACCTCCACCTTTACCTGACTGCAGTACAACAACAGCAATCAAAGCAATCGCAAGAATGGCTTCTATAATTTGCAAAGTTATAACCAAAACGATAACACCCTCCTTATACTTATATTCTTTACCATTGTATCATAATCAAAATCAAATTGACAATATTTTAACTACTTAATTGTATGATTCCCATTTTTTGAGTAAATAAAACACCGGACTATCAGCAATCTAGATGGCTGACAGCCCGGTGTTTTGTTTTAAGACTGGATTATTTCATATTGTAGAATACTTTACGGCCTTTATATTGGGCAATAATGCTTAATTCTTCTTCAATACGTAGCAATTGATTGTATTTTGCAACACGATCACTACGAGTTGGTGCGCCAGTTTTAATTTGACCAGCATTAACGGCTACTGCAATATCAGCAATCGTGGAATCTTCTGTTTCACCAGAACGATGAGAAATGACGCAAGTATAACCCGCACGTTTTGCCATTTCGATGGTATCAAAGGTTTCAGTCAAAGTACCAATTTGATTAACTTTAACCAAAATCGAATTAGCTGTGCCAGCTTTAATACCACGTTCTAAACGTTCAGTGTTAGTAACAAACAAATCATCACCAACGATTTGAATTTTGTTACCTAATTTTTCGGTCATAAGAGCCCAACCTGCCCAATCATCTTCTGACATACCGTCTTCAATGGAAAGGATAGGATATTTTTCTACCAATTGAGCGTAGAATTCAACCATTTCAGCGGAGGTTTTGATAACGCCTTCACCGGCTAGATCATATTTGCCATCTTTGTAGATTTCAGTAGCAGCCACGTCAAGTGCCAAGCCAAAATCTACACCTGGTTTGTAACCAGCTTTAGTGATAGCTTCAACAATGACTTCTAATGCTTGTTCATTGGAAGACAAATTAGGAGCAAAACCGCCTTCATCACCAATGGCAGTGTTAAGGCCTAAACCTTTAAGTACACCTTTAAGAGTGTGATAAACTTCCGCACACATACGAAGTGCTTCAGCAAAATTTGGTGCGCCAACTGGCATGATCATAAATTCTTGGATATCCACATTATTGTCAGCATGGGCACCACCATTAAGGATATTCATCATAGGTACTGGTAGTTCTTTGGCATTAAAGCCACCAAGATATTGGTATAAAGGCAATCCTAGGGCAGTGGCAGCAGCTTTCGCAACAGCCAGTGAAACACCTAAAATGGCATTGGCACCAAGTACGGATTTGTTATGAGTACCATCAAGTTCGATCATGGCACTATCCACACCAACTTGATCAAAAACGCTCATGCCCACTACTTCAGGAGCAATCCGGTCATTAACATTATCAACGGCTTTTAATACGCCTTTGCCTTGGTAGCGGCCTTTGTCACCATCGCGAAGTTCGACAGCTTCATGCTGACCCGTAGAAGCGCCAGATGGAACAGCAGCTCTGCCCATGGTGCCATCTTCTAAAATTACATCAACCTCAACTGTAGGGTTACCACGGGAATCCATAATTTCTCTTGCCATTACTTCAGTAATAATCATTTATTTAGCCTCCATATTTTTTAATAAATTTTTGCCAGTCATTTCAACAGGAATTTCCATGTGCGCTAAAGCCAAAATAGTAGGACTAATATCGGCTAAAATGCCTTTGTGCATTGAACAACCGCGATGCTGTTCGGATACTACGATCAACGGAACATCATTGGTAGTATGGGCTGTAAAAGGTACGCCCGTGGTATGGTCAAGCATCTTTTCCGCATTACCATGATCCGCTGTAATTAAGGTAATACCTCCGCGATCACGCATGGCATCCACCACACGACCTACGCAGGTATCTACCGTACTTACGGCTTTCATGGCAGCGTCTAGTTTACCTGTATGTCCTACCATATCACTGTTAGCAAAGTTCAAAATGATTAAATCGAACTTGCCCGTTTTAATGGCTGCTACCAATTTGTCAGTGACTTCGATAGCACTCATTTCTGGTTGCATATCATAGGTCGCCACTTTCGGGGAAGCCACTAAAATACGTTCTTCACCTTTATAGGGATGTTCTTCACCACCATTAAAGAAAAAGGTGACATGAGCATATTTTTCGGTTTCCGCAATTCTCAGCTGAGATAACCCAGCTTTTTCAAAAACTTCGCCCAAAGTATTCTTGAGATATTGAGGTGTATAAGCCACCTCCACGGGCAAATTATCCTCATATTGGGTTAGTGTGGCAAAATATAGTGGAAAATAACCGTTACAACGCTTAAAACCACTAAAATCTGGATCCACCAACACATGAGTTAATTCTCGCGCGCGGTCAGGGCGGAAGTTAAAGAAGATAACCCCATCACTGGCCTTGATGCCACAATCTGTGCAACCGCCAATCACCGTTGGCAAGACAAACTCATCTGTTTTGCCCAAACTATAGGACTGCTCAATGGCCGCCGTGGCCGTCGGAGCACTTTCGCCTTGCCGACACACTAGAGCATTATAGGCTTTTTCCACCCGTTCCCACCGTTTGTCACGATCCATGGCATAATAACGTCCAGAAATACTGGAGATGCTACCTACACCGATTTCAGCCATGGCCGCTTCTAATGCTTGAATATAAATAAGAGCACTAGAAGGAGGTACATCACGACCATCCAGAATAGCATGCACATAAACTTTTGTTAGTCCATGTCGTTTTGCCAATGACAAGAGGGCAAAAACATGATCAATATGACTATGTACACCACCATCGGACAATAGACCTATGAGATGCAAGGCGCCACCACTGGCTTTTGCTTCCTCAACGACCTTCACCAGTGCAGGATTAGTGAAAAAGTCACCTTCGCGAATTGACTTTGTAATCCGAGTTAATTCCTGGTATACAACCCGTCCAGCACCAATATTGAGATGTCCAACCTCAGAATTACCCATCTGACCGTCTGGGAGGCCTACGGCCTCACCAGAACATGCCAAGGTAGTGCTAGGATACAATTCCGCCAGCAATTTCATATGGGGGGTATCCCCTTGTACAATTGCATTATACGAATCGTCTTGACTACCGATACCCCAACCATCTAGAATTACCAATGCAATCGGTGCTTTTAACTTACCCATTAAAACACCCCCTAAAATTTAACGATTTTACTAAAACCAACAGCATCAAGGGCTGCGCCACCAACCAAGGCACCATCAATATCGCTTTTCCCCATTAATTCAGCAATATTATCAGCTTTTACACTACCGCCGTATTGAATACGTGTTTTGTCAGCAGTTGCCTGGCCAAAGAGTTCAGCCACAGTACGGCGGATAAAAGCACATACGTCATTGGCTTGATCCGAAGTAGCAGTACGGCCTGTACCAATCGCCCAAATTGGCTCATAAGCAATGACAACGGTTGCCACTTGCTCAGCCGTCAAACCTTCAAGACCTAGACGTACTTGTTCTCCAACAAGAGTTTCCGTGGTGCCAGCTTCCCGTTCTTCTAAAGATTCACCGACACACATAATTGGAATCAATTGAGCGGCTAAAGCAGCTTTCACTTTTTTATTGACGGTGGCATTTGTTTCAGCAAAATACTGGCGGCGTTCTGAATGGCCAACCAATACATATTCGCAACAGACGTCATTTAGCATTTCTGCTGTAATTTCGCCAGTGAAAGCACCTTTCTTTTCCCAATGCATATTTTGTGCACCAAGATGAATATTAGTACCATGTAAGGCATTGGCCACTGTTACAAGGGCTGTGAATGTTGGGCACACGACAATATCAACATTGTTAGCATCAGCAGTCAATTTGGCAAGTTCTGTCACCAAAGCTACGCCTTGGGAACCAGTGTTGTGCATTTTCCAGTTACCAGCAATAATGGGTCTACGCATGATATATTTTCCTCCCCTATTATATATTAGGTCTTATTTATCAGCAAGGGCTGCAATCCCTGGTAGTATTTTGCCTTCTAAAAATTCTAGAGAAGCACCACCACCAGTAGAAATATGGGTAATTTTATCGGCCAAGCCTGTTTTTTCGAGGGCGGCAATGGAATCACCACCACCAACAATACTTGTGGAGTTGGAAGCCGCTACGGCTTTGGCAACAGTTTCTGTACCATGAGCAAAAGCATCCATTTCAAAGACGCCCATTGGGCCATTCCAAACCACTGTTTTGGCATCTTCTAGGGATTTGGCATAGGCTTTAGCCGTATCCGGTCCAATATCCAGAGCCATCCATTCCTTATCAATAGCATTGACTGGTACTACCTTATGCTGAGCATCAGCTGCAAATTTTTCGGCAATGACCACATCCGTAGGAAGGAGCAACTTAACGCCCCGGTCCCGAGCAATGACAATCAAGCTTTTGGCTAATTCTACTTTGTCGGCTTCCAGCATTGATTTACCAATATCATAACCTTGGGCCGCCAGGAAGGTATTGGCCATACCACCACCAATGATCAACGTATCAACTTTTTTCAGCAAGTTTTCAATCACGCCGATTTTGTCGGAAACTTTCGCACCACCGATAATGGCGACAAAAGGATGAACAGGATTGGCTACCGTCTGACCAACAAAAATGATTTCTTTTTCCATCAACAAACCAGCAACAGCTGGTAAGTATTTCGTAATGCCTTCGACTGAAGCATGAGCACGGTGAGATACACCAAATGCATCATTTACGGCAACATCAGCTAAGCTTGCTAATTGTTTGGAGAATGCTGGATCATTTTTTTCTTCTTCTTTATGGAAACGAAGATTTTCTAGTAATAAGATTTGGCCTGGCTGTAAAGCTTTGGCCAATGCTTCTACTTTAGGGCCGATGCAGTCAGGAGCAACGACGACTTCCCGGCCGATCAAAGTCGACAGTCGTGCGCCGATGGGGGCCACTGAAAATTCAGGTACCACTGCGCCTTTAGGCCGTCCGAAGTGACAAGCAATAATGATGGCGGCTTTTTTCTCTAGCAAATAGTTTAGGGTTGGCAATGTTGCGCGAATACGAGTATCCTCAGTAATATTGCCGGCTTTATCCATGGGAACATTATAATCGACGCGAATAAAAACTTTCTTTCCGGCTACATCAATGTCTCTAATCGACTTTTTATTCAACATGTTGATTTCTCCTTAAAAATAGTGCCCGGCCCAAAGAGGCCGGGCCGTAAGATCTCTAAAAACTATTTAAGTTCAGCAAAATACTTAATGGTACGAACCATTTGACTTGTGTAACTGTTTTCATTATCGTACCATGAAACAGTTTGAACTTGTGTCATTCCGTTACCGATAGGAGATGCCATTGTTTGTGTACCATCGAACAATGAACCGAATTTGATACCAACGATATCACTGGATACCAATTCTTCTTCAGTATAACCGAAAGATTCATCCGATGCGGCTTTCATCGCTGCATTGACTTGGTCTTTAGTTACTTCGCCTGCAACAACAGAGATTAAAATTGTAGTTGAACCCGTTGGCACTGGAACACGTTGTGCTGAACCAATCAATTTTCCTTTTAATTCAGGAATAACCAATCCGATTGCTTTGGCGGCGCCAGTAGAGTTAGGAACGATATTAACGGCAGCAGCACGAGATCTGCGAAGATCACCGTTTCTTTGAGGGCCGTCAAGAGTCATTTGGTCACCAGTATAAGCGTGAATTGTGGACATAATGCCACTCTGAATAGGAGCTAATTTATGAAGCGCTTGCGCCATAGGAGCTAAGCAATTTGTTGTGCAAGAAGCTGCGGAAATCACTGTGTCGCTAGCTTTTAATATGTTATGGTTTACATTGAAAACAACAGTAGGAAGGTCCTCGCCTGCTGGAGCCGAGATAACAACTTTCTTAGCACCTGCTGTGATATGAGCAGAAGCTTTTGCTTTGGAAGTATAGAACCCTGTGCATTCAAGAACAACGTCTACATCAAGTGCGCCCCAAGGTAATTCTTCTGCTTTAGCAGATTTATAGATTTTGATTTCTTTGCCAGCAACAGTGATGGAATCTTCACCTGCCACTACTGTATCGCCTAAAGCATATCGGCCTTGCGCTGAATCATACTTCAATAAATGTGCAAGCATTTTAGGACTTGTTAAGTCATTGATTGCAACAACATCATAACCTTCTGCCCCGAACATTTGTCTAAAGGCAAGACGTCCAATACGTCCAAAACCATTGATCGCTACTTTTACTGCCATTGTTAAAAATACCCCCTAAAATATAATATTTTTTTGTGGCATATCGCCAGGATCTATATGATACTCTGAATAGCTCTGGCCGCAGATTCGTCGGTAATAAGTACATCCTGCCCACCTGCATTGGTAACAGCTATAATAGCTTCTGCCTTGCTTTGGCCACCAGCTACTGCAATAACTAAACCAATATCCGCCAAATTATCCAGTTGTAACCCTACACTACTTGTCATGTAAATACTTTTACCCGTTAGTGTACAGTAGTGACCTAAAGCTTCACCAACTGCTCCACTATTGATGAGCACTGTAACAAATTCTTCATCACAGCCCCGCCGAATTGCCATCTTTCGCGCTTGGCCAATACCATGAATGAGAACGTTAGCCTGCTTAATCATATCCGTTACACTGTGAATGTTATTGTTGTCAACTAACATGGTGCCCATCATTTCTTCACTGACACCATCAGGAATATGTAACATCCGATACTTGCCACCCAATTTGGTAGCCATGGTTGCAGCAATGGTATTGGCCTGATATTCCACATTTTCGCCAATGCCACCACGGGCTGGTACAACGGTAACGCTAGGCCTGCTAAAATTAATAGCTTCAGCCACATTAGCCATCACTGTTCCACCACTGACTGCCACAATCATATTATTATCCGTTATGTATTGTTCTAATACATTGGCTGTAGCCCTTCCAAGTTCACGGCTCACCATAGGATCAGCCTCACTATCACCAGGAATAATAATAACTTGATCAATTCCCAGTTTTTCTGACAGCTGTGTTTCCAGCATTGTTAAACCATGAAGGACTTTTATATAGTCTGCTAAAGCAATCTGCATCAACTGACCTTCGGGAGTTAATGTCATACCAATGGGAGAATAATCCACAAAACCCGCATTCTTTAAAAACTCTACCTGAGCGCGCACCGACCGCTCACCCTTTTCCAACATTAACGACAAGGCTCTGCGTCCTACAGGCTCTGCATATTGAATATGCCGCAGAATGTCATAACGTTCTTCAACTAAAGAAATGAGTTCCGGAGCAATCTTACGATGAAGTTGAGCCGTTTTTTTCCACATTAGCTTTCCCTCTGGGACTCCGTTTGTCCCTCTGGTTCAAATATTGTCCCAGCCTTGTAAAAAAATATAAAATGTTGAATATTAAATGTTGTCTATATTATTAGTTTTCGCCATAAAGCAGATAAGTCCTGCTTTATGGCGGGAAAAAATGAATAATAAAATTTTTATTATTCTATTGACTTAACGGGCATTGATAGTTCCATTATATACCAAACCGCGTGTTGCATCAACAGTAACAACCATACCATCTGTTAACCGAGATACAGCACCATCTGCACCAACAATTACAGGAATACCATAGCTAATACCCACAATAGCCGCATGAGAAGTTAGTCCGCCCTCTTCGGCAATGATGGCTGATGCTTTAGCAGCATATTTAGCCGTTTGTTCATCAACGCAAGCCAATACTAACACGTCACCAGCTTTAAATTTTTCCTCTACATCTTTGATGGAGCGCGCAATACAAACTTTACCCGTCATCGCCAATTGACCGATACCGACGCCACGAATCAGAATATTCCCCACAACATGAACGCGAATCATATTGGTTGTACCCGTCCCATTGCCGTGATCATGAACACCAGCCGTCAAGACAACCAAGTCACCTTCTTTGACGATACCGGAAGAGATTGCACTGGTGATGGCATTTTGGACCATTTCATCACTGTTTTTTGCCGCAGCCCGCAGTACAGGTTGCACACCCCACATAACGAGCATTTTGCGAACAACTCTTTCATTAGGAGTAACAGCAACAATATGAGCCAATGGACGAAATTTGGATACCATACGAGCCGCATAGCCTGTTTGTGTATCAGTAATAATAGAGGCCGCATTTAATTCATGGGCAACTTGTACTGTCGCATGACTAATGGCTTCTGTCGTTGTACGCTGGGTCGCAATTCCTTTGCCTTGTAGCATTTGACCATATTGTAAGGCTTGTTCTGTACGAATGGCGATTTTGGCCATAATTTCTACGGCTTCTACTGGATAATCACCATTGGCCGTTTCACCACTGAGCATAACAGCATCCGTACCATCAAAAATGGCATTGGCTACGTCACTTGCTTCAGCGCGGGTTGGACGTGGATTGGTAATCATGGATTCTAACATTTGGGTTGCCGTAATAACTGGTTTTCCTAATTTGTTACATTTTTCGATAATCATTTTTTGTACCAATGGTACTTCTTCAGTCGGAATTTCTACACCAAGATCACCCCGGGCCACCATGATACCATCCGAAACTCTGATAATTTCATCAATATTCTTAACGCCTTCGGCATTTTCGATTTTAGAAATAATATGGATATCAGATCCTACTTCTTCTAATAATTTTCTGATTGCTAGCACATCAGCAGCTCTTTGAACGAAAGAAGCAGCCACAAAGTCCATGCCATTTTCAGCACCAAATAACACATCTTTTACATCTTGTTCAGATAAAGGTGGTAAGTTAACAGACACACCTGGTGCTGCTACACGTTTTCTATTGCCAATAACGCCTGTATTGAGCACTGTGGTATGTATATCGTCGCCTTTGACAAAGTCAACATTCAGACAGACTAAACCATCGGCCAATAAAATTTGATTACCGGCGACGACTTCTTGGGGCAAAAATTCGTGGTTTACTGAACAAATCTCTTTTGTTCCTTCTACGTCTCTTGAAGTGATAATAAACTTCTGTCCTTGTTCAATTGTAACTTTACCTTCGACAAAATTACCAAGACGCATTTCTGGTCCTTTTGTATCCAAAAGGATGGCAACTGGCTTGTTGACACGTGCTGCGGCTGCGCGCACCATGCCAATACGGACACTATGTTCCGCATGATTACCATGGGAGAAATTGAATCGAGCAACATTCATACCCGCCTCAATCATTTTTTCCATTGTTCCTGGTTTTTCTGTTGTAGGACCCATTGTACAAATTATTTTAGTCTTTTTTATCATTTTGTTCTCTTCACTCTCTCTTTACTACATTTTTTTTATTATGTGAGCTACTGTTTTAAGTATATCACTAACTTACTAGTATGCTGCAATAAAACTATTTAATACAATATTCACTTTGCACCAAAATAGCTCTCACAGTAACTGTCTCCGTTCAACGTGTGAGGAGTGTTTATAAACTCCTGCTAGTTTCACTCAACTCTGATGATAATATACTAATGAATTTCATTCTTGTCAAATAAAACTTATCTTTTTGAAAAAAAAATTGTAAGTTCCGAATTGCAAATCATGTTTTTTCTATTTTCCATATTTTTCATAAGCTTTACGTACGACTGTCATGGGATGTAGGGTTTTAACCTGAGCGCCATGGGCAATTTGTAAACGGCAGGTTCCGCATTCAGATATTGTGGTACTCAGACCACTTTCTTTGAGCTTCGCAAATAAAGGGGCACCAATCTTCATGGCAATATCATACTTATCATCTTTGAAGCCATAATTTCCTGAAATACCGCAACACCCAGCATCCACATCTTTCACCTCCAGCCCGGGAATAAGTTCTAACAACTCCAGACCTGGTAATCCCATACCCTGGGCCCGCAAATGACAAGGAGCATGATACATATATTGCTCATTCAATGTCCCAAAATTAGTATTCAGACGGCCTTTATCATAAAGTTCGAGCAGGAATTCGCCCGCATCGTATAAATGCTTGGCATACTCCTCGACGCCTTCAATATGAAATAGTTCTTGATATTCCTGTTTCAACATGAGGCCACAACTTGTGCAGCAGGTAATGACAGGAATACCTTGATCCGTCCATTTTTTCAGGATTTGAATGTTTATTTTTGCATTGGCCTCGGCCTCATCTAAGAAACCATTCACGACGAGAGGCGAACCACAGCATACTAAATCAGACTCCACAATGACTTCATATTGATTCGCCTGCATCACAGCCACAAAATCCATACCAACCTTTGGATCATTGTAATTGATAAAGCAACCAGGATAAAATACCACTTTATCCGGATAACTTTGTTGACGGAGGGCTTTAAATTGCTTAATAAAAGAAGCCCTAGCATAAGGTGGCAAGGGTGCTTTATCGGAAATGCCAATCATTTTCAAAATGCCACGGCTCATATCCATCCCCATATTAGCCAGAGCAGCACCAAAAGGCATCATAGCAGCTAGCTTGGCAGCCTGTTCACCATGGGACAAAATATAGTCCCGTTTACTGTGTTTCCGTGTTTTAAATAGTTTAGCCCGTGCTAGCATATTTAATGTAGAAATGGGCACACCTGAGGGACAGGACATATCACAGTTTTTACAATTGGAACAATATTCCAAAGAAGGTTCTACATCCTCCTGGGATAATCTCATTCTTTCCAGAGCGGGGCCAACCATCTTCGGACCGCGAAATTGATTGGTAGCCGCCGTTACTGGGCAATGGGCGATGCACACTGTGCAAGCTGTACAACTATCTGGATTATTATGATGTTTTTTCATTATTTTATCTCCCTGTCCATTGACATGGCCGCTTGATAACCGGATGCCAGGGCTACACCATTACCTGATTTCTCAAAACAGAAATCATAACCCTGCAGATTCCGTCCGGCAACAAAGACATTGGTGAGTACCACTTTGCCATTTTCATCAAGAGGACGCATTGTTTCATCAACAGCTACCCCGATTTTAGCAAAGGGTTGGGGTTTATTCGAGAACAAGTTAGGATTGGCCCACAGCTCATGATCCTCAGGTGCAGCAACAGGCAATTTGAAGATGGGTTCCTGGGCATGCCCAGGCTCGGCTACGAGACCACCGCCATAAAAGCCCCCATTGGCCAAAATAAATGCTTTGGCATAATAGGTGCGCTCCCGATCAATCCCATCCGTTACCACGGCCGTACATTTTCCATTTTCCACAATGGAACGGGCCACAGCAGCTTGTTCCACAATCCGCACACCCAGTTTTTTCACATAACTGAGCAGCATGGTACGCAATCTGAATCCGGTAATGGATGGAGGTACCGCCGCCGTTTCTACAAAAGTACACGACAAAGCCTGAGCCAAACTGTCCGCGATAACGTAATCAGGACGTGTCCCCAGCACTGGTGGAATAATGACCACACTATCCGGCTTAAGACGTGTACTCATTTGTTTAATACAGTCCTGTAAACCTTCTGGAGTATCAAGCCAACGGGCCACATCTAGAGCCGTCACGTCACGACCATCAGCCAAACCAGGATCAATCATCACCATTTCGTAGTTTTTATCTTGAAAACCTGGAATGTTTTTAAAGTTTTTAGTAATCAAATGGGGATAAAAATCTTTCAGTTCTTCAAAGCCTAAGACGACCACATTGGTAGCGCTGTTAAGCTGAGTTGTATCCATGGTCTTAGGTATGAGACAAGTCGGCTTGAACGTACCAGCAGCCGTAGGAACCCATTGCATTTCATCAAGGCTACCCAGATAAGGATACCCTTCGGCTGCGCAAATTTCCTTGAAAAATCGGAGGGACTCCTCAATAGCCACCGGGCCAATCTTTTTATAAGGATGTTCGGGTCCAACTTCCAGCAGTCCAGCCCGTGGCGTAGCTAGGGGCACACCCTCATCGCCATACCCTAACACATCAATAATACCGCCACCAATGGTCAGTGTACCGGCACCTAAGGTTAACAGTGTGACTCTTTTACCATTTTTAGCTGCTACAGCTGCCGCTACCAAGCCCGAAAGACCTCCACCAATCACAATTACATCACTTTGTCGCATGATTTATCACCCCATTTATGTTTAACGTTCCTTCGTAAATTCCCCGGGATAGTTCCATTTCACGAATGACATTGCCCCACAAAATAGGACGAATGCCTTTATAGCGTCCTTGCAGGAATTCTTGAAATAAAGTTTTTGTATCCTGACCCCAGGCTAAGCCATTGGCATCTACAGCCCCTACACTCCGAAAAGTGCAAAACGCCCCTTGGCAAGTTCCCATGCCCATGCGAGTTTTGCGCCGCACATCACTCAGCATAAAACTGGTCTGGTCAGCAGCGGCTTCTTCCACCTCGGCTAATGTTACATTTTCACATTCACAAACCAATTGACGTTTTTCAGGTTGTTCCTGCATTCGTTCAACAACCTTTTCCAGTCCGGTTGCACCAAGTCTTGACGCCGCCAAATCAGCACCATAAGAGGGAAAACAGCCACGGGCCCTAGCCATAAGTTCAGGGGAGGGATCATCCACAAGGGATTCAAAGGCTGAACGGCAGGCGGTTTTCACATTCAAATACTGGCAGACGAGATCCGTCACTTTTTCGGCCATTAAGCGATAGGTCGTAAACTTACCACCCACCACACTAATAAACCCTGTCAGTCCATCATCCGCATGATCTAAGGTCACAAATCCCCGAGAAGCACCACGCCCTTTGGCATTAGGATCAGCGCTATACAAAGGCCGCGTACCAGCATAGGCTCGTAACATACGATAGCTTTTTAAATCTTCGAACACTGCTTCACCGATATTGAGCAGCCCAACGACTTCTTTGGTACTAGGAATATTATCCTCTGGATTTTTAACCGCTGATGATGTTGTCCCCAAAATCGTAATGGAACCATTGGGCACAAAAATATCACCATCGGCTGAGGGACGCAGTCGGTTGATGACCCGACTAGTAATGCGATGATTAAAAGCAATGAGGGTCCCCCGATCTGGTTGAACATTCACGGTAATTCCGGCAAGAGCAGCAATTTGACCAGACCAAGATCCAGTCGCACTCACAATAAAGTCACAGCTTATATTGCTAATTTCCCCTGTCAATGTATTACGAACTTTTATACCCACGACTTGATTATTGCTCTGTTCAATGCCAATCACTGTGGTATAGGTCATAAGACGTCCACCATATGTACGGGCTGATGCTACATTTTGCCAAACCATCCGAAAACCATCAATGGCCGCATCAGGCACTCGGTATACAGATTGTATCTTAGCACTTAAGTTAGGCTCCAAACGCCGAGCTTCCGCCACGGTGATTGGAATGGCTGGAATGCCGACCTTAGCACACGCCGCTAGCCACTTAGGCTCAAAAGACTCATCATCCAAAAGAGTACGGACAAAAAAACCTTCCGTTTCTTCCACACAATGTTTGCCAATTTTTCGTAGAATAGCATTTTCTTCAATACATTCCCGACCAGCTTCCTCATCTTTTACAGCATAACGTCCACCACTATGCAGTAATCCGTGAAAGCGGGAACTAGTACCATAGGCTAGATCCTGTTGCTCAATCAGAATTGCATCTACTCCTCGCATACACAAATCCCGCAACACACCAACGCCAGTGATACCGCCACCAATTACAACTACTGTCGCTTTTTGCATTTTTTTCCCCTTCCATATTAGTCCTACGGACTGTAATTAGATAGGTTAAATTCAATCTTCTAAGCAGCAATCGTTGAGGATGCCTTAATTAGACAGACAATCCCCTTGTATTCCATTAGCTGAACACAAAGGGATCTCTTCTCTAAACCCTTACGTTATGAAGTTACTACTTTAAATCCCAAAATCCCTAAGAAAAAACTTGGTTCCGACCAAGTCCTCAGACGACGGTCGAAGCCTTAGTTGTTCTTACTTGTAATCAAGAAAGTGTTATACTTTCTGATTACGTAAGAAATAACTTGGCTAAGGCCAAGTCCTCAGACACAGGTCTTCGTAAAAAAGAGAATTCCATTCACACCTCGCTTTATACAGACATATTCAATATCTCTATCCTTTGAGGAATAAACGGACTTCTCTTTATCTCTAGTCCAAAGCTATTTAGTTAATTTCCACCGTAGAGACATTTGTCATATTATATCATCCTATATTGCCTTATGTTATTTCATTTCGACATAGATTCCCAATCTCCTGCCAATTATTCTGATCACTTCATTTTAATTATCTTAGATTAGTCTTCCCAATTCATAGAGCGTTTAACGGCTTTTTGCCAACCCTTAATGACTCCTTTTATTTTCCACGTTTTTATCTTTTTGCCTTAACATAGCAACTAATTTTTCATCTTTTATATTAAACGATCCCAGAAGCTCTACACACCACGAAGGCAATACAAGCGCCAATCATTGGTGCAACTACAGGAATCCAGGCATAGCCCCAATCAGAATCACCTTTGCCACTAATTGGCAAAATAGCATGCGCAATCCGCGGCCCAAGATCACGAGCCGGGTTCATGGCAAAGCCAGTAGGACCACCGAAACTCATACCAAGAGCCCAAATTAACATACCTACCATGTAAGGACCGGAACCAACGGCGTAGCTACCAGTTCCAACAACATTTTTGCTATAAATCGTGAAAATACCAATTAACAAGAAAGCCGTTGCAATGACTTCGCACAGTACGTTAGTGAAACTATTACGAATGGCAGGAGCCGTGCAAAAAACCCCAAGCTTGGCACCCTTATCTTCTGTAACTTCCCAATGGGGGAGATATAGTAACCAAGTAAGAGCGCCGCCTGCAATACCGCCCGCAATTTGAACGACCATGGTGGCGATGGACTGGGGAACAGTATACACACCTATAAAGGTTTTAAACAACGTAACGGCAGGGTTAAGATCTGCTTGGGGAGCACCTGTCGCCACAGCACCAAAAATGCCAAGCATAACAGCAAATCCCCACCCAGCGGTTATAACAATCCAACCACTACCATAACCTTTTGACTCTTTCAAGACGCAACAAGCACAAACACTACAACCAAAAGCTAACACAATCATGGTACCAAAAAATTCACCAAATAAATTGTCCATAAGTCTAACATCCTCTTTCATTTACATTAGTTTTTACAAACTATTGAAATGTATATTTTTACATTATCACCACCTTTTCCCATTAAATAATGAGAAGAAAAAGAAAGGTCCATCTATTCCCATGATGACAGAGTTCTATCATGAAGGGAATAAATGGGCTTTTCTTAATCTCTAGTCCAAAGTTATTTAGTTAATGCCTCTCGTGAAGACATTTGTCGTATTTTGCTGTATATTATTAAGATTCAACATACTTTTATAATCTCCTGCTAAATTCTCTGAAAATTATATTTTTTGACATTCATGTTGTTGAGTTTTAGGTAAACTCACTTCTTCTTAGCCTCATAGGATCTACGTACTAATGTCATTGGATGCAGAGTTTTCACCTGAGCGCCATGGGCAATTTGTAAACGACAGGTTCCACATTCAGACACTGCAGTACTCAGACCACTTTCTTTGAGCTTAGTAAATAAAGGAGTACCAATCTTCATGGCAATATCATACTTATCCTCTTTGAAGCCATAATTCCCTGAAATACCGCAACAGCCAGCATCCACATTTGTGACCTTAAGTCCAGGAATCATCTCCAGCAATTCTAGACCTGGTAACCCCATGCCTTGGGCTCGCAAATGGCAGGGGGCATGATACATATATTGCTCATTTAATGTCCCAAAATCAGTATTCAGACGACCTTTATCATAAAGTTCTAACAGAAATTCGCCAGCATCGTATAAATGCTTGGCATATTCCTCCACGCCTTCAATGTGAAATAGCTCTTGATATTCCTGTTTCAGCATGAGACCACAACTTGTGCAGCAGGTAATGACGGGAATACCTTGATCCGTCCATTTTTTCAGGATTTCAATGTTTATTTTTGCATTGGCTTCGGCCTCATCTAAGAAGCCATTCACGACGAGAGGCGAACCACAGCATACTAAATCGGACTCCACAATGACTTCATATTGATTCGCCTGCATCACAGCCACAAAATCCATACCAACCTTAGGATCATTGTAATTGATAAAGCAACCAGGATAGAATACCACTTTATCCGGATAACTTTGTTGACGGAGAGCTTTAAATTGCTTAATGAATGAAGTTGCTGCATAAGGCGGCAAGGGTGCCTTATCCGAAATGCCAATCATTTTCAAAATGCCACGGCTCATATCCATTCCCATATTGGCCAAAGCAGCACCAAAAGGCATCATGGCAGCCAGCTTAGCAGCCTGTTCACCATGGGACAAGATATAGTCTCGTTTACTGTGTTTCCGTGTTTTAAACAACTTCGCTCGTGCCAGCATATTCAATGTAGAAATGGGCACACCCGAGGGACAAGACATATCACAATTTTTACAATTGGAACAATATTCTAAAGAAGGTTCTACATCCTCCTGGGATAATCTCATTCTTTCTAGAGCGGGGCCAACCATCTTGGGACCGCGAAATTGATTGGTAGCCGCCGTTACTGGGCAATGGGCGATGCACACGGTGCACGCTGTACAACTATCTGGATTATTATGATGTTTTTTCATTATTTTATCTCCCTGTCCATTGACATGGCCGCTTGATAACCGGATGCCAGGGCTACACCATTACCGGATTTCTCAAAACAGAAATCATAACCCTGCAGATTACGTCCGGCAATAAAAACATTGGTGAGTACTACCTGACCATCCCCATCAAGAGGACGCATTTTTTCATCAACAGCGATTCCAATTTGAGCGAAGGGTTGGGGTTTATTCGAGAACAAGTCAGGGTTAGCCCACAGCCCATGATCCTCAGGTGCAACAACGGGCAAATTGAAGATGGGCTCAATCACCTGGCCAGGTTCTGCCACAAGACCACCGCCATAAAAACCCCCATTGGCCAACACAAAAGCTTTGGCATAATAGGTGCGCTCCCGATCAATACCCGCTGTTACCACGGCCGTACATTTTCCATTTTCCACAATGGAACGGGCCACAGCAGCTTGTTCCACAATCCGCACACCCAGTTTTTTCACATAACTCAGTAGCATGGTGCGCAGTCTGAGACCGGTAATCGAAGGGGGTACCGCCGCTGTTTCAACAAAAGTACATTGTAAAGCCTGAGCCAAACTGTCCGCGATAGCGTAATTAGGACGTGTCCCTAGCACTGGTGGAATAATGACCACACTCCCTGGCGTAAGGACATGGCGCATTTTTTCAGTACAGTCCTGCAAACCTTCAGGGGTATCAAGCCAACGAGCGACGTCCAGAGCCGTCACATCACGACCATCGGCCAAACCAGGATCAATCATCACCATTTCGTAGTTCTTATCTTGAAAGCCTGGAATATTTTTAAAGTTTTTAGTAATCAAATGGGGATAAAAATCTTTCAGAGACTCAAAGCCTAAGACCACCACATTCTTAGCCGTGTTAAGCTGGGTTGTATCCATGGTTTTAGGAACCAAACACGTGGGCTTCAACGTACCAGCCGCTGTGGGAATCCATTGCATTTCATCAAGGCTCCCCAGATACGGATACCCCTCGGCCGCGCAAATTCCCTTAAAAAATTGAATCGACTCCTCAATGGCCACTGGGCCAATTTTCTTATAAGGATGCTCTGGGCCAACTTCCAGTAGTCCAGCCCGTGGCGTAGCTAGGGATACCCCCTCATCCCCATATCCTAATACATCAACAATACCACCACCAATAGTCAACGTGCCAGCACCTAAGGTTAACAACAATACTTTTTTACCACTTTGAGCTGCTACGGCTGCCGCCACCAATCCTGAGAGGCCACCGCCAATTACAATTACATCATTTTCTCGCATTATTTATCGCCCCATTTATGTTTAACGTTCCTTCGTAAATTCCCCGGGATAATTCCATCTCACGCATCACATTACCCCATAAAATAGGACGAATGCCTTTATAGCGGCCCTGCAAGAATTCTTGAAATAAAGTTTTCGTATCCTGCCCCCATGATAAACCGTTGGCATCCACAGCACCCACACTCCGGAAAGTACAAAAAGCACCTTGGCAAGTTCCCATTCCCATGCGGGTTTTGCGCCGTACATCACTAATCATAAAGCTAGTCTGATCATCAGCGGCTTCTTCCACCTCAGCTAATGTAACATTTTCACATTCACAAACCAATTGACGTTTTTCAGGTTGTTCTTGCATCCGTTCAACAACTTTTTCCAGTCCGGCTGCACCAAGTCTTGACGCCGCCAAATCAGCACCATAGGATGGAAAATAGCGACGAGCCTTGGTCATAAGTTCAGGGGAGGCATCCTCGACGAGAGGTTCAATGGCCGTACGACAAGCTGTTTTCACATTCAAATATTGACAAACAAGATCTGTTACTTTCTCGCCCATCAAACGATAGGTCGTAAACTTACCACCCACCACACTAATAAACCCTGTTAGTCCATCATGAGCATGGTCTAAGGTTACAAATCCCCGGGAGGCACCACGCCCCTTAGCATTAGGATCAGCGCTATAGAGAGGCCGAGTTCCTGCAAAAGCCCTCAGCATACGATAACTTCGTAAATCTTCAAACAAGGCTTCACCAATATCAAGGAGTGCTACGACTTCTTTGGCATTAGGAATATTATCTTCAGGATTTTTTACCGACGCGGACGTTGTACCTAAAATTGTAATGGAACCATGGGGTACGAAAATATCACCATCTGATGCAGGACGCAGGCGATTAATGATCCGACTAGTAATACGATGATTGAAAGCAATTAGTGTCCCGCGATCAGGCTGAACATTCACGGTAATTCCTGCAAGGGCAGCAATTTCGCCAGCCCAAGATCCAGCAGCACTTACGATAAAGTCACAAGCTAGATTACTAATTTCCCCTGTCAAGGTATTACGAATCTTCATCCCCACCACTTGATTATTGCTGTGTTCAATACCAATAACCGTCGTATAGGTCATGACACGTCCGCCGTATTTACGGGCCGATGCCACATTTTGCCACACCATCCGAAAGCCATCAATGGCCGCATCGGGTACCCGGTATACAGATTGTATCTTAGAGCTTAAGTTGGGTTCTAAACGCCGGGCTTCTGCAACAGTGATAGGAATGGCAGGAATGCCTACTTTCGCGCAAGCCGCTAGCCAGATAGGTTCAAATGCTTCATCATCCAAATGAGTACGTGCAAAAAAACCTTCTGTTTCTTCTACACAATGTTTGCCGATTTTTCGTAAAATAGTATTTTCTTCAATACATTCCCGGCCTGCTTCCGCATCTTTTACTGCATAACGTCCACCGCTATGCAGCAGTCCGTGATAGCGGGAACTCGTGCCATAAGCCAAGTCTTGCTGTTCAAGGAGAATTGCATCCACTCCCCGCATACATAAATCTCGTAGAATACCAACTCCAGTGGCACCGCCACCAATGATAACGACTGTCGCCTTTTGCATTTCAATACCCCTTCATTCAATTAAATACCGTAAAAAACTACCATATCAGCCTATAATTAGACAGATAATCCCCTTGTACTCGTTTCACCGAACACAAAGGGATCTCTTATCTCAACCCTTACGTTATATAGTTACGAAAGCAGTCACAGCTTGCTTTCGCAAGATGCGACGCCTTTGTTCAATATGTTAGAACATCCCTTTGGATTAGTCTTCCCAATCCATGGAGCGTTTAACAGCCTTTTGCCAACCTGTATACAATTTTGCACTTTGCTCAGCATCCATGGAAGGTTCAAAGCGATTATCAAGTTGCCAAGTACTAACCAAATCTTCTTTGGTTTTCCAAACGCCAACCGCCAAACCAGCCAGATAAGCTGCACCAAGAGCCGTTGTTTCTGTGATTTTAGGACGATCAACAGGAACACCGAGAATATCAGCTTGGAACTGCATGAGCAGATTGTTAGCAGTAGCACCGCCATCAACTTTCAACGCCTGCAGTTTAATTTTAGAATCAGCTTCCATAGCGCTCAATACATCCTTTGTTTGATAAGCCATGGAATCCAATGTTGCGCGCACAAGATGTGATTTAGTGGTACCACGCGTCAAACCAAAAATAGCGCCTCGGGCTTTCATATCCCAGTATGGAGCACCAAGACCAACAAAGGCAGGCACTACATATACGCCGTCAGCATCTTTAACTTTTTTAGCAATGTACTCAGAATCAGGAGCCGCTTCGATTAATCTGAGGCCATCACGTAACCATTGTATGGCAGAACCAGCAACAAAGATACTACCTTCTAAGGCATAGTCAACTTTGCCGTCAAGGCCCCATGCAATTGTCGTCAACAAACCATTTTTGGATTCGTATACTTCATCGCCTGTATTCATGAGCATGAAACAACCTGTTCCATAAGTATTTTTCGCCATACCTGGTTTAAAGCAAGTTTGGCCAAATAAGGCAGCTTGTTGGTCACCAGCAGCACCAGCGATCGGCACAGCTGCACCAAAGATAGCAACATCAGTTAGACCATATACTTCACTTGAAGATTTAACTTCTGGCAACATGGATGTTGGTACAGTTAAATACTCAAGAAGTTTTTCATCCCATTTCAATTCCCGAATATTGTACATGAGTGTTCGGGAAGCATTGGAGTAATCAGTAACATGTACTTTACCGCTTGTCAATTTCCAAATAAGCCATGTATCAATGGTACCAAACAGTAATTCGCCTTTTTCAGCTTTAGCGCGCGCGCCTTCCACATTATCCAAAATCCAGTTTACTTTTGTCCCTGAGAAGTAAGCATCAACGACAAGACCCGTTTTTTGTTTGAATTCAGCTTCCAGACCTTTGGCTTTTAAGGCATTACAAATGTCCATTGTTTGACGTGATTGCCAAACGATTGCATTATAGACAGGACGGCCTGTGGATTTTTCCCAAACAACTGCCGTTTCCCGTTGATTGGTAATACCAATGGCTGCGATCTCCGCAGGAGCAATCCCCGCTTCTTTCACAACTTGTTTCATGACTTCAATTTGAGTGCTCCAGATTTCATCTGCATCATGTTCAACCCAGCCAGCTTTAGGGAAGATTTGTGTAAATTCTTTTTGCGCTACCGCAATAATATTGGAGTCCTGATCAAAAATAATAGCCCGATTACTAGTTGTACCTGCGTCAAGTGCCATTACATATTTTTTTGTCATTAAAAAAGTCACTCCTTCTATTTTAATGTTATTTACACGCTTATTTATAGAATTAAGGCTTCCGCCTGTATCGAAGGACTTGGTAGAAGCCAAGTCCTTCGATGCAGGCCAACAAGAACAATTTACTTAGGGCAACGTTGATGGCTTTTTGATTAGATGATTCCAACAGCTTTACAAACTACATATCCTATAACCCCACCAACCATAGGAGCAACTACAGGAACCCAAGAATAAGCCCAATCGGAACTACCTTTACCAGCGATAGGTAATATAGCATGGGCAATACGAGGACCAAGGTCACGAGCAGGATTAAGTGCATAACCAGTAGGACCACCGAAGCATAGACCAACTGCCCACACCAACATACCAACCATGTAATTACCAAAACCATTAGTATAACCAATAGTACCTGTTACATTTTTGTTAAACAATGAGAACAGAACAACAATCAAAACAGTTGTTGCAATACATTCGCAAAGAAAGTTGAGAGAGTAATTGCGAATTGCAGGGCCAGTAGAGAAAACAGCAAGTTTCAAACCTTGGTCTTCAGTAGCTTCAAAATGAGGAAGATACATTAACCAAGCCAAAGCAGCACCAACCGCAGCACCAAGAACTTGAGCTCCTATCATAGCAAGAGCACTCGATACAGTATATCCAGTAAATCCACCCAGCAATTTGAAAAGTGTAACTACAGGACTCAAGTCAGCAGAATTACCAGAAGCAACTCCAACTGTAACCCCCATAAGAATCGCCATCGCCCAACCTGTGTAAATAACAATACAACCGCTACCTTCACCTTTAGAACCTTTCAACAACACGTTGGCAACAACCGAACAACCAAAAGCAAGAAAGACCATAGTACCTAAAAATTCACCCAATAAAATTGTACTTGTCATAATTCCAAAATCCTCCTTCATTTACATTGTTTTTTGCCTATAAATGCATTTTTTGTATTTTTTTAGATTTTTCACCGTCCTTTTCCATTAAATATTTAGATAAAAAAGAGAACTCCATTCACGCCCCTATATATATACACAGATATATGTATATATACTTATATCTATTAAATAGAGGAATAAACGGACTTCTCTTTATCTCTAGTCCAAAGCTATTCAGTTAAGTATCATTTCTAGAATAAATTCACTATTCTCTATGTTGTTAGTATTCTGCATGCTTTCATAAACTCCTGCTGAATACACTGAAGATTATATTTTATTTTTTAAGGTTTTACCCCACAGGATTATCTATTTTATTACCGAACTATCTTTTAAGGAAATTCCTTCTTGCTATGGAGCTAATTCCCTCTAGTAATAATATACTAATTTTTCTTCAGTTTGTCAAGAATTTTCTGAAGATTCATTTTCTATCCTTTATGAATGAATTCTACTAAGGCAATAGGATACTATATTTTTATCATTTTGTCAATATTTTTTGAATATTCATTTTATTCTTTCAATATTTTCTCCCCTTTTCTTTGGTCACGCGAAGCGATATTCTGCGGTTCTTTAAAATGCCTGGTAAGCCATAGGTTAGATAGCTGGTTTATTATACAAATCATTTTTTAATGGGAGGGCACGAATCCATAAGATTCAATCAAATTTTAATTTGATTGAATGAATATCAAAGCGTAATTGAGTTTTTAAAGGATGGACGATTGAACACATATAGTCATTCATAGTAAAAGAAATAACTTTATATTGAGGAAAATTTTTATAATAACACGCTATATAATAATCACAAAGCTCAATCTTACAAATTTCAAAAACATCAAAGGGAGTCATTAAACCTGTTTTAAAAACCTTAGATAGTGCTTCTTTAGCTGTCCATAAAAGCGTAAGACCCATATCATATGTAATTGGTAAACAGCCAATGTTCCGTTTTTCCCACTCCGTTACTTGCCCTTCCAACGCATCCCTTTGATGAGGATTGATTTTTTCAAGATCAATCCCCATCGGATGAGTTTCCGGAAAGGCAAGAGCCACTCCAAAATCTTCACAATGACTAATACCCACTTGAATATTTTTCCCATTAGCAATTACAATCGGTTGATTAAAGATACCATGATCAATAAAAATATTGGTCATATTTTGTTCACTAATTAAAGCACCTACTGCTTTCTTAGCGACAAACCGTCCCATCAGATAACTTCTAATTCTTTTTTCGTATTTTAATGTATTGTAATAGCTTAATTCTTGTGTATGTAGATATGGAACTACCCCTTCATAATCCATTTTTCGTGGAAAATAGCAACAGCATAACATCGCCGTATAAATATTTTTTGATCTAATTAATCTCAATTCTTCGATATAAACACTACTTTCTTTCATTTTTACATCCTCGTACTCTCAGATAATTACTATTTACTAAGGATTTTTAATCGCAAGATTACATCGCAAAAATGCATATTAATAGCTTTTTCACCACTTACTCTTTACAATAACAAGAAAACAAACTACGCCCACCTTTCTTTTAAATAAGAATTGAGAGCGCAGCTCCAATCTATCAGTTATTTTTATTTATACCAAATAGCACAATTTGTTCCATGCATTTCTCCCACCATTTTTCATCCATATTGGGGAAGTGAACCTCAGTATTTTGCAACGCCTTTTTGATATTATCAGTATTAAGACCCATATTACCAAAATAGTACTCAAACACTCTATGACCGGAATCCAGTTTGGTAAAAAAACCTACCATGATAGTTTTTACAGAGCTCGCCGACAAATCATCGATGTATTGTAAACAACAATCAGCCCATTCTTCAAAAGATACTTTTGATAACCGCAAATCATTTTTCTGCAGATACACAAAAAAATTGTTAATTGGAAGTGGTTTTATATTATTTAAATGATATATTTTACCATAGCAATCCTTTTGTCGGCTTACTGTTAGCATGGCTTTACTCACATAATCAATGGGAACTATATCCAATACGCCTTCATCCCATTCTGGTATTACCTTAACTTCACTAAATATCTTTAAAAAATTGTGCACCATATCTTCTGCAATCCCATAGCCTGTTAGGCTAGATCCAGTGATTTGTCCACAACGAAAAATTGTAATCGGAATACCCCTTTCCTGAGCTTGCATGAGATAATGTTCTGAAACCCATTTGGACTGTGCATAACCGCTAGACAAATTCCTACCATTGTCTAGCAGTATCTCCATTTGATGCGGCGGCAGTATAGTGTCGCCATCCATTTGGGAACAAACTCCAACTGAAGATGTATAATGAATTGGTTTAACTTTATGTTTCCCTGCAAATTCTATAATAGATAAGGTTCCATTCACATTAGCATTTTTTAGTGAGTAATAATTTAATATATGATTTGGAATTGCCGCACAGTGATAAATTGTGTCAATGGATCGACTTAGTTCTTCGTAATGTGTTTTTTCGATTCCCAATTGATGTTTTGTTATATCTCCTAAAACAGGAATGATTCGCGATTGATAATTAGATTGCCACAGTTCATACTTCCTAAAATTATCTTCAATGCGTTTCAAACCCAAAGACTCTGATTCTGCACGAACAAGACAATATACAGTTGCAGAAGTTTGCTGCAAAATCTCATTGCATAGAAAAGCTCCTAACAATCCTGTTGCCCCAGTTAAAAAGATTTTTTTAGGTGAAGAACTATGTTTGAAGGGAAGGACTTTTGATTCCAAAATTAAATTCTCAGGTAGTTTTCTATCCATTTCCCATGGTAATAGTAGCGATCTTTCCTGATAGGGCAATGACTCTAACTGACTGATAATACTTTGCAACGTGAACTCTGAAAAAAATTGTTTGCCATCTAATTGGATACCCCTTTCTCGCTTTATTCTTTCTAATATATTGATTCCAGATATGGAATCAATTCCATATTCTCTCAATTGGCTTTGGGGATCAATTGCAACGTTTGAAGGTAGCCCTAATGTATCCTGAACTAACTTAGTGACATATTTCAAAATATTACTGGAATCACCTTGCACAAAATCCTCACTGCTATAATGATGTACTTTTATATTTTCTGTCGTGACTGAAGATTTTTTTTCTTGTTGCGAGAAGATTTCATAATGTTCTCTAGCAAAGGGATAAGTTGGTACACTGATTCGACGGGGTTTCTTATCAGTATAGAGTAATCCCCATTCTACTGGAAGGCCCTTACTCCATAGCTCCGCTATTTTTTCTACCTTTCCTTTTGTAAGCCATTTTTGAATTAGCTCTTTGAAATCATCATCTTTTCCAAACAATTTAACCGTGTCTTTCCCTTGTGTTACGTCTCCAATAAAACAGTCTTCAATATTTTCTTTTCCCTCAATAAATGCCTCCAACTTTTGAATTAGTTCATTTATGTTGGTGACAATAAAGGCTACTCTATATCCCATCGCTTGCCGCCCCACTTGAAAAGTATAGGCTATATCAGCTAAATTATTTTTAAGATAAGTATCAGATCCATCAGTTATCTCATTTGCAATACCATAATAATTTGCAAAGTCTTTTGAATAATTTTCACTTAAAGAAGTTGTTAATTCATCAATGGATATAGACTCTATTATAAACTTAGAATCTATATCCATTTTCCATCTTTCTTGAAGATATTGATGCATGGTAGAGCGATGGATATAATCAATATTTTGTTCCACGAAGCTTTGAGTGGAATCAATCTCCCCCTTATTGATATTAATGAGCGTTGAAAGATAATCAACAATTTCTTGTTTAATGCTGCTTTCAATAATTTGAGTTTCATTGTTCTTATTCCCATGATGATCTCGATCTTTTTTTAGAAATATAAGAAGATTTTGCGCATAGTCTTTGAGACGATCATTATTTTTAGCCGATAAAGTTACTGCCTGCGGTGAATTTGTCACTTGATCAAACATTATTTTTTCGTGCACAGCAGTATATTCTTCCAGAACCACATGTGCGTTAACCCCACTATATCCATAACCATTAATGCTAGCACGCCGAGGCAAATTATTACCATGAACATCGTTTAATGCTTCCCATTGATAATTTTCTGTAGCAATCTGAAACGGACTTTTATCGAATGAAATATGCTCAGATAGCGTTTTAAATCCAGTAATTGCTGGAATCATTCTATGACGCATTGCTAAAATCACCTTAATCAATGCGGCCATTCCAGAGGCCACCTCGGCATGTCCAATACATGGTTTTAAGCTACTAATATAACAAGGGGTTTTTACTTGTATATGCTGTGATTGTGATGCCACAAGTTCCTTATATCCAGCTTTTAATGCACTGATTTCAATACCATCACCTAATAGAGACGCGATGCCATGTGCTTCTATGTAAGATACTGTGCGTGGGTCAATTTTCCCAGCCTGATATGCCTGGATCATAGCTGCTTTCATCCCATTTTCATTGGGAGCTGTTAATGACATTCCTTTGCCACCATGTGATACACCAGTACCTCTAACAACTGCGTAAATTTGATCCTGATCATTGATCGCTTTTTTTAGAGATTTGATAATGATCACACCAACCCCCTCACTTCGCACGAATCCATTAGCATCCGCCTGAAACGACTTTGCTTTCCCTTCAGGACTGAGATAGCCCATGGAATTAAGACCCATAAATCCCATCGGCGAAATAAGTAAATTAACAGCACCCACAATGGCCTGTTCACATTCACCACTACGGATGGCTTGTACCGCACGATGCAAGGCCACAAGTGTAGAAGAGCAAGCCGTATCACAATATTCACTAGGGCCTTGTAAATCTAAGGCATAAGAAATACGAGTAGGCAATACTGTTGGAGCATTAGATGTTAAAGCCAAGCTATTATTTACCATAGATACAGCATCTATATACTCACTTGGACACGCAGCAATAAAGACTCCTGTAGGAACCTTTGACATTTCTTCCGGATTAATACCTGCATCTTCAATAGCTTGCCATACATAAGTCAGTAACAAGCGCTGTTTAGGATCCATTGACTGGGCCTCTTTGGGCGAAATTCTAAAGAACAAAGAATCAAACTCATCGATGCCCTTAATAAATCCGCCCCATTTGATATTTGTTTTATCTACTTCATTTGTAGAATCCCCATAACACTCTCGCCAATCCCAACGTTCTTTGGGGATTTCTGTGATACAATCCTTACCTTCCACAAGGTTTTCCCATAATTCATTCACATCCGCGGCCATTGGAAAATTTCCACTTACTCCCACGATCGCAATAGATTTGAAATTACTTTGTGGAGTACTCTTCACGGCAAATCTGGATTTTCTAGTCTCCGGTCGTTTAAGTATAGCCGTTACAACCGGAATCCTTTTCACTATTTTTTCTTTCACAATAGTTTCTTGATAAAACACCTGCATGGCTTCTTGATATTCCGCTAAAAAATATTCAATCAATTTTTCAATAGTTGAATGTCCGAAAAATAATACAGGGGTGATTTCAAGCCCATAATAGTTGCTTAATAATGTTGCAAATTGAGCTAAACTAATGGAATCGAAGCCGAAATCCGCTAAATTTTCCTCTCGATCTAACTTCTCACGAGGAATTTTCAGCAACTGACTCATGTACTCTTTCAAATCCCACTCTAAGCATTGTTCAAGACTTAGCCCCTTCATTTCGATCCGTCTTCCTTTAGCTAAAGTACTAATCGTTGGAGTTGATGTCGAAATCTGTTCTTGCGTCAAGCCTAAAAAGCGTTGCACTCGACTAGGTTGTCCCACCAATACCAAATGTTGTGTATTCGTTTGAGACAATATACGGTCAAACATAGTAGCGCCTTCATCCGATTCTAAAAAGCGTTGCCCACTGGATTTTAAATACATTTTGGTATTCTCATCCTCACCAACCGCCATGCCACCATCCTTCCATAACGGCCAATTGATTACAATGGTCTTACCTTGGCGTTGTTGCTGCTTTCGATAATGGGCATAGGCCATTTCAAAACGATTACCAATAGCATAGTCACAAGAACCAAAGTCACCTAAAATTGCCGCCGAGGATGAAAAATAACAAATAAAATCAAGGACTTCTTCATCCAGCAATTCATCGAGCACCATAGTTCCTTTAATTTTGGGATCTAATACCTTTTGAAAGCTTCGAATATCTTTTTCAAAAATACTTTGATTACCTGCAATTCCTGCCGCATGAATAACTCCATTAACGGCTCCGAAGCGTTCTTTCGCCCGAGTCAATCCTTCTTGCATGCCGATAAGATTGCAAACATCAGCTTGCACGTATAAAACTTCACTACCCAACTCTTCTAATTCTTTGATTTTAGCTTCTTTTTCCGCATTCATTGGTGATCTTCCCGTTAGTATCAGTTGTACAGACTGACTTTTGGCAAAATGGTTAGCAAACAAAAGTCCCAATCCACCGCAACCGCCCGTAATGAGGTAGGTTCCTCCTGATTTCAATACATTGTTGCCTGCTGGTAGTGTTGTTGGCTTAACTTGACAGACATGTCTTTTCCCCTCTTGATATAAGACGCTTTGGCCTTTATGAGCTTGAAGTTCTCCCCAAAGTTTCTGCAACCAATCTTTCATTGCAAATGCCCTGTTTTGTTCTCTAGCCTCTTGATAGATGACTGAAACTTGTGTATTCGGTAAAACAAGTCCTAAGGAACGTTCAAAACCAATCCAAGATTCTAGATAACAACGATCCAGTCCATTGTCAAATTGAGCCGCTAATAATACTCGCTTGGCTTTTAACTTCGCAGATGTTATGGACTGTAGAATATAGACAATGCTGGAATAATCCTGAATGCAACTTGAGTCTTCAAGTGCCCATAGATAGAGTATGCCATCAACTTCACCATACTCTTCTTGAATACTTTGGAATGCTTGTTCATAGGTTTTTCGATCACTTCTGGAAACACGATATGTTTGTTGAGATTGTTTTTGATAGGTGGTATTCTGCGCGATAAAAACAACCTTCGTTTCCGGATCTAGGCCTTGTATCAATGCAACAATCTCCTGTTGATTTTCTAGATTGGAAAGAAAACAAACCAGGGTTTTTATTTTGGTGGGAGAAACCGTTAATAAATCTTGTTCTTGCCAAACTTCTTCAAAAGTCATCATCTCAAATTCTTCTTGTTTTTGGGAAACTACAATGCTTTGCGGTCTTGTTTCGAATGAGGTTGTAATCCTATTCCCTTGCGTTTCCATCCCCTTCATTCGAATACAAACTTTACCTTGCTCGTCGCACAAATCGATATCCAATTTTTGTCCTTTATCCCTCCTTGTATTGTCAGCACTATAGGAAAGTAAAGCCCACATGATCGACGTACAATTACCAAGAATCTCAAGTTCTTGTAGTGCAATGGGTAGAGCTGGTTTAAAATCACCAGAACCCATCATAAAACCAATTGAAGCCTGCAAAGCAGAATCCAGTAAGCCAGGATGCAACACAAATTGTTGTTGAGTATTTAAGACACTAAGTGGTAGGGATAACTTTGCCAAAACTTGATCTGATCCCACATACACCATCTCAATTCCTTGATATCCTGGGCCATAGTCAATTCCTCTCGCCTTAAATGCCTCATAACATTGAGTGGCGGATAAAATACTTTGATTACACGTAGCCTGCAAGGTCTTTAACTCTAACATTTCTATTTTTCTAATAGAATTCAATACTGCGTTGCCCTGACTGTACACGGCAGGTTCTATATCCGTCTCTTCATCCTGGCTATATATTTCATAGAAGATCTCTCCATTTTCCTCAGGAAAAAGTCCAATATGGACTTTAACGGGCTGTTCACCTACTATAATGGGTTGATTCCATATTACATTTTTAAATTGCATCCCAGATTTCCCCTCTGCTAGCAATCCTACTGCCTGATCAATCGCTGCTCTGGCCATTTCAAGATAGGCGCCCCAAGGCAAGACTCGCTGCCCCTTCACTACATGATCAGTTAGAAAAATTTCCTGTCCCGTAAAGGTTGAACTGAAGCGTTGCTCAGAAAAGTTAGAAGTATTTTGATGTAGCAATGGATGAAGTTGGGCAACAGCATTGCTTGACACTTCGGTTATGCTACTAACATCTTTTTTCTCCCTATTAGGCACCCAATAGTGTTCCTTGGCGAATGGATAAGTAGGCAAACTAATTCGACACGGTTTGTCATTCCCATATAACATATTCCAATCAAAAGATAGTCCCTTAACCCAAAGATCGAGGATTTTCGCATATTTCCCTTTGCTAATCCAAGCATTAATCGTTATTTCCATATCTTCATCTGCTGCAAAAATAGCTAAGGTCTCTTTATTACGTTTGACCTGCCCACGATATAAATTTAAAATTGAATTCTGTCCATTTTCAAAGCACTTCAAATTTTCTTCCAGTTCTTTGATGGAGCCTACGACCATAGCCAAACGTTCTTCCATTGCTGTCCTCCCCACCTGAAGAGTATAGGCCATATCCGATAGGTTGACATCAGAGAATTGTTGTTCCTTTATCGCCGCTAATAATCTCTGTACCTGCTCTTTCAACAGATACTCATTCTTGGCCGATAACACAATAATTGCTGGTCTTTGGACAGTAATTTCAATTGGAGGTCGTTTTCGTTTTGGTGAAATATATTCCTCAATCACTACATGAGCATTAACACCCCCAAAGCCAAAAGAACTTACACCAGCTCGACAAGGAATATCTTTCCCCTCCCCATCTTGCAAAGACTTCCATTCCTTCGTTTCTTGCACTATATAAAATGGACTGTCTTGCAGTTGGATGTAAGGATTCACAATATCGCAATGAAGTGTTTTGACCAATGTTTTGTGTTTGAGTTGCAGTAATACTTTAATTACACCCACGATTCCTGCAGCGATTTCCAAATGACCGATATTTGTTTTCACTGAACTTAATCCACAATGGCTACTTACAACCTGAGAATCGCCTGTTGCTTGGTACAGTTCTTTAAACGCCATCTTTAGACCATTGATTTCAATAGGATCGCCGAGTTCAGTGCCTGTTCCATGGGCCTCAATGTAAGTAACAGTTCGCGGATCAATACCTGCATTAGTGTACGCTGTTTGCAATAACATTGCTTGAGCCTTAGGATTGGGAGCCGTCAACGAATTGGCACGACCGCCATGATTCTCGGCAATACCTCTAATCACTCCGTAAATATGGTCCCCATCTCGCTCTGCATCCTTCAACCTTTTCAGGAAGATCATCCCTACTCCTTCACCTCGAACATAACCATTAGCTTGACTTGAAAAAGTTTTGCATCTTCCATCTTCGCTGAGCATTCCAGCTTTATTCAAGCCAATATGGTTATCTGGTGTCACTATCGTATTAACCCCACCAGCTATTGCCATATCACAAGTCCCATTTTCTATGGCGCTCACTGCACGATTAATCGCAACTAGTGAACTAGAACATGCAGTATCAATAGGCTCGCTAGGCCCATGTAGATTAAGAAAATAGCTCATCCGATTCGGCCCCATCGAAGGCGCCATACCAGTGCAAGTATAACCTTCAATTGCGATCTTCGCTTTGGAAAGCAAGTCATTATAGCCACTATTCCCGGTCCCTACGAAGATTGCAGTTTTGCTTCCTGAGATACTTTGAGCTGAATAACCCGCATCTTCGATAACCTTCCAAACATAAGTCATCAACAGACGTTGTTGAGGGTCCATTAACTCAGCTTCTCGGGGAGAAATACCAAAAAATAGAGGATCAAACTTATCTACTCCCTCAATAAATCCACCCCATTTGATATTTGTCTTATTGACTTCTGTTATAGGATCACCGTAGTATTCTCGCCAATCCCAACGTTCTTTAGGAATTTCTGTAATGCAGTCCTTACCTTCTATGAGATTATCCCAGAATTCATCCACATTCTTAGACTGGGGAAATATACCACTTATTCCTACAATTGCAATAGGTTCTAAGGCATTCGTATCCTCTTTTGCTGCAAATAGTGCTGTCCGTCTTATAAACCGAGAACGCTGTTCTTTATTGGGTAAGCTTTGCTCCACTTCCTTTTCCATGACTCGCTCAGAAATTTCAGTATTATTGGGTAACATCATTTGCGATATAAATACAGCCTGGTGTTCTTCTACCAAATATTGTGCAAAACTTTGAATGGTTGTATATTCAAAAAATATAGTGGGAGTCAATTCAAGCTTGTGTTCTTGGTTAAGCTTATTGGCAAATTCGGTAAATGTAATTGAATCAAATCCATATTCGTTCAGTTCAGTATTGATATCAAGATCTTCGATCTTAACTTTAAGTAATTTAGATACCACTCGCATCAAAATAGCTTGCACTTTGTCTAGTAAACTGTTGATATTTAGTCCTATTGTATTCTCAGATACTGTAGATGCTTTCTGAGGTCGTAAAAGGGTAGGAATCGTTATTGAAAGCAGCTTTTGCCTCATTCGTACCAGCTTACCTTCCATTACCATTACCTGATCTTTTTCAGAGGCTAGGCCTTGATATAAAGCCTTAATGCCCGTGCCAGACTGCATCGCAATCATCCCCATACTCTGCATCATCATTTTTTTAGTTTCTTCATCAACACCCATGCCACCATCTTTCCACAGTGGCCAATTAATAGACAGCGTTTGACCATGGCG
>Ga0209123_1000456_pt1 | contig 52927 bp, 45 predicted proteins | sample BarGraIncu00431A_FD_184500 | JGI IMG/M metagenome (GOLD analysis project Ga0209123, IMG submission 184500) | Arctic peat soil microbial communities from Barrow, Alaska, USA - Barrow Graham LP Incubations 004-31A (SPAdes) (version 2) | ecosystem: Environmental > Terrestrial > Soil > Wetlands >... | reverse complement strand
ATAATATTCAGCGTATAATATTGTCACTTGCTCTCAAAACGACAACGCAGAGTATTATAATTGGAAAACTTAGCTCTTATGAACGTAAAAATAAAACTAAACGAGCTCTATGGGAGTATGATAATATCCTAAAAAGCTTGTATTTACTTGATTATATTGATTCTCTAACATTACGCCAAAACGTGCAGAGAGCACTAAACAGAGGTGAGAGTTATCATAAATTACGCAGAGCGATATCCTATGCTAATTTCGGTAAATTACGATTTAAAACGGAACAAGATCAAAATATTTGGGGTGAATGCGGTCGGCTATTAGCCAATTGCATTATTTATTACAATGCAAGCATTTTATCTAATATGTTAGCTTACAGAGAAGTAAGCGGTAAAGACTCAGATGTGTTGAAACACATTTCTCCAGTTGCATGGCAGCATGTAAATTTCTATGGTCGCTATGAATTTAATACAAGTTCAGAGTCTATTAACATGGATGCAATCATTCTGGAATTAGCTAAATTTAAGATAATACCAAATGAGTGATTTGCTTTTTCCACCTTTTCGGGAGGTGGGGTAGGCAACCCCCCCTACTATAAAATCTACTAATATACCTTTTTGGCGGGATAGGCAAAACTACCCAATTATAACTTTTCAACTCTTTTATATACTTTTCTTGACTATTTAAATTACTACTACAATTAAAAGAAAAGATACCGTTAAAAATTTCTATACCTGTATTCCCTGTAATAATATCTGCATTATTATTTGCCTTCTCCATTATTTCGCATATATTGGATGGTTCAATTTTAGTTTTTACTTCAATAATACCAATGACATTATTAGGTATTGCAATAACAAAATCGCCCTCGGAGAATAATAAAGGAAATGAATTATCATATATTATTATATCTATTTGTGAGGATATTTTATCATTATTACGAACGAATCCCGTTCCAACGGAAAGATTTTTAGGTAAGACTCTCTTCAGATAATTCATTAGAATTATCTCTTTATACCGTCCCTCTTCGCCCCAATGAACCCCGTCTATTAAGCTTCTTACCCTGTTTTCGTATGCTTTAAATTCAGCTGCAACTGATTTTTGGTATTCTAAATAATTTGGCATATGTACCTCCATAAGAATATCTCATTTTATCCATAACTATTTTACAAATATTAGACTCACTATGCCCCTTGAGTATTAGACACTTACAACTTCACCTAAGTTAACATTATATATATAATTTTCAATATTTCTATTGATATTCCAATTTTTAATTATATGAATAATTAGGATCAGAATGTTTAGATATTTCCAACAAATTAAAATTATCTTGTTCTCTATTTAAGGCTTGTCATATTGTTATCCAAATCAACCAAATATTGTTCTATATGATTCCCTACTTTAAATTCAACATTTCCAATGCAAGCATCAACAGAACGTGGTTTGAATCCCAAATAATCACTTTCGTTGGACAGTACACTCCTTATTGATTTTATCATTTGATTGAGTATTAAAACATTTGCTCCACTATCACCTGTCGAAACAATTCCAAAACTTACAAAACCATGACCTTCAAAGTCAAATGAAACATTTACATGTAAATCATTATATAGTTTATACAAGCTTTCATCATCAGTAATCTGAGGCTTCATTGAATATGGTACATATTCCTTTCCTATATCCATAAAGCTAAGTTTACCCATCCAACCATTATTATAGGCAATCTTTAAAAAACTATAAGAAGAAAATTCATTTCCTTTTGGATGTTGCCTTGCATCAAGAAAATACACATAATCCATATCTATAACATAGAACAGAATAAAATCAGCACGATTTCTTTTCATCGCTGATTTACTCATAGCCTCAGTTTTGTTTAAATGAATGTGCTTAATATTCCAGGTATTAAAAAGCATATCTTGAGTTTTGCTTGTAAAAATCTGTGTACTTAAGTGATTATTAATATCCACACCATTTACGAAGAGATTTTCAAAATGACGAATCAAATCAATAATTGGGACAGCTTCATCTTCTGCAATTGCAATGTTATCTTTTACAAAGGACTTATTGTTCATTTTTTCTTCTAATTCTTTTGAATAAACGATCCTCCTAGGTTTAACAGTTACAAATTTTTTACAAACATTTGAATATGCTAAAATAATGTCTCTATCAGAATCAAGAGCATTAAAAGAAATATGGTGCTTTATCATAACAGTTTTTGCATGCTCAGCTATATCATACATGATTTTATTTTCTAGTTTTCGTGTCATTGATGACAACCCCTAACCCTTGTTATTATTGAGACCATTTGTATTTAATGCACAAATCAAATATTTGAAGTTAATCCATATCTTTTAGTCCTATTCTATAAATAATACTTTTCGTTTTTCTATTTATATTTCCACCACAACTTATAGATTTTATTTTTCAAAATTTGTCATTATATTTAATCCGTGTCAGTATAATTAATATTTCCCAAGTAATCTACATACAACTTCATGGAGCATATAATCTACTTATTATTTCTATCTTTACTAAGCTTATGACTTTCAAAGCCATTATAAGTAATATCTTTTGCAGAATTATCAAACTCCCCTTTTTTTATATTAATAGTTACTTTTTCACCAATTAAATTTTCAAAATCTTTTTTCATAAAACTAATCACTTTATCTACCTCATTCAAAAATGCTAAATTGTTACTAATTTCTGATACAAAAACTTTATATGTTATGGTATTAGATATGTATATGTTTAATTCTTTACCAAATTCAAACTCAACATTTTTATATTTTTTAACTTGTTCTTCTCTATATTTTATCCACTCACAAAGTTTATCACTTGAAAAATGATACATGAAATTTCTCTCAGTATTAAAGTAATCAATTAATGCTCTTTTCTCCCTAGTGCATTCGTACTTAACCCCTTGTATTTTCTTTTTATAGATAATATCTAAATAATTATTATATGATATAGCAAGTTTATCTGCACTAAAATCACCGACTATATTAATAATCTCATTTTTCATTAAATTTATTGATGAGTTAAATAATTTAAATTTATAAAAATCAATATCAAAATCAAAATCAGTATTAGTTTCCTTTTTAATAAACTTCATTACTTCCTCAAAACCATCAAGATGAATATCTTTCGTCTCTAATACATATTTTAAATAGCTAAGCGCTTCTAAACTTAAATTCAAATAAACATCCTTCTTTTTTTCTATATATTCAATTACATGGCCTAAATATGAAATACAATCTTGTTTGTCATTTATTTCAAACTTCACTTTATTATTTTGTGTTAATACTCTTCCCATAACAAATCTCCTTTTAATGTAATTCACATGTCTTACTATACAAACTTATGCCACTTCACTTTTCCTCCATTGCAGAAATTTCATCACTAATACATGCTGCTACCCTGCAATTCAACTAGTTATTTACTGTTGATTAGGACTGGTATATCACACACTACGTTTTTTCACGTATCATATTGCAGTTTACATCATTAGTAGATATACCCTAATTATTACTTTCATTAGATATAATGAAAAATTCACATCCGAATAAAATTCTTGATATATTCGAAACAAACATAAATGGATCTTCTTGTGATTTTACAGATATTCGCTCTAATTTTTCATACTGCTCTTTATATTCCTCATTTTTTTCTGATGCAATTAATAGCATCTTATTTCCGAGATCAACTAATGATTTATTAGTTATTCTTCTTTTGTCACTATCCTTTAATTTACTTTTAAGCATGCTTATAATATTTTCACCAGATTTAAATGAAATCTCCTTAGGGTCTGAACACATATATGCTATTGTTGGTTTATTTTGAAATATAATATGATGTTCGTTATTATCAGGTAACCTGCCTATATATGAAGGTGAAATAAAAATACTATTATTAACTACTTGCTGATTTATAAAGTAGTTATTCAAATCCGAACTTTCATAGAAAATTGGAGCTGAATAGTACACACTATTACCTATATTCTCTAAATCCAATAACATATTATGTTGCTTAGAATAACTCAATGGCATTAAATTGAACCTATAGTAAGGTGAACCAAAAATACTCCACTCTGATGCATTTTTTCTTGTTAGGTAACTACTCAATTTAAATTGTAAAAAAACTGGTTGACCATTTATGCCAATTTTTAAATCATAACCTCCGCCAGTTCTTCCTTCTTCAATTAATGAAGGCAATATAGGTGCTCCTGTTATTACTGATCTAAAATATCCAACAATTTCATTTGCTAAAGCAAATCCATACGTAAATTCCGAAAATTCTGACTTCATAAGTTCATCCCCTTTGTAATACAAATATGTTTTATTAAAAGTACAAACTTTGATATTTTCTATACTTCACTTACTATTGTATCTCTATCTTAGTTCAGCTCTAGAAGTCTAGTTATTGAATAGTCAAACTGATAAAAATATCCTTTTATAGTATCAATCGCTGATCTTTCGTGCAATCATTTCTCCTTTCGACTTCCTATTTTAGATAATATGTAACCTAAATCTACTAATACATAATTCAACAAGCTCCCATAATTCTCCTTCATAATTTGTAGAAAAAAGTAAAAAGCTCCGATATATTACACTTTTCAATTTTTATCTATTCTAGTATGCATATTTATTCAATTTATTCATGTTTCAGCACACATCAAGTTGTATGCAAGAAAAAACACCCATACATTCAGTACAGGTGGAGTTGTATTTATTACATTTATTAGTATACGACATTTCAACATTTGTAATACTTTTCAGTACACCTTATAGTTGTACGTCTACTTTTATACTTTATCCTCCGGAGGAAACTCTGGAGGGTTTTTATTTTTAAAGGAATGCTACATACAAAAATTAAAAAGAGGAAAATCTATGCCTCTTTTCATTATCTATATCTATTATTTTAAATACTCTTTAGCATCTTTGATAAATTTTACTGCATTTTGATTATTGTGATTATATTCTAAAGATTTTTTCATGGCTTCAATAGATAACACATACTGTTTATCGAAGAAATATGCTTCTCCCAGACTGTCCAATGCATTGGCAGATTCAGGGAAAAGAATAGAATTAACTTTCAGAAAAGCTATTGCAGTATTATAATCATTCCTCGAAATACAGTTATATCCCACATTATTCAAATTATTTTCTAACCAGGTTTTCATGTCATTATCCTTATCCATAAGTTTCTGATAACATCTTACTGCCAGCTCTATATTATTTTCGACCATATACTCACTGGCTAGTTTTTCTCCGTCATTTAGATGCTCCATTATATTTTCGTTCATGTACAATTTACCGGAATCTTCTCTAAACTCAATTTTAACAGTTCGATTTGTATCAATTAAAATATTATTACCGACATAATCAAGCTGTATCTGATTATCATAAATTGTTTTATAAACTAATTTATTGTTTTCCTGAAAAACTTTCAAGGTTTTATCAAATTCCATTTTGTAATTACCGCTGAAAAGTTTTATTTTATCTGCTAATAAATCAATTTTCTCATATTCAGGATGCAGGATACTATCAAAGCCATAAGCTACTGCGGCACTTCTGAAAAAAGGCATAATCATTTCATATCCTTTGTCGCAATTGCTCATCAAAATCACACCAAACCCATTATCTTTATGAAATAGCATGCTACATGCATAACCTTCATTACCACCACCATGTCCTAAAAATTGCTCTGCACTTATCTTTTCATTACGTAATCCAATATTATATTCACCATTTAAAACTGGTGTTGTCATAATTTCCATAAACTCTTTAGTAAGAATTTTATTCGATTCACCTTTTAAGGATTTTTGCACTTCTATAGAAAATTTGGCCAAATCTTCAGCCGTGGTCCATAACCCTGCAGCTGCCATTTCCGTGTAAAGATGTCTTTTGCCAAGAACCTGGCTCGCGTCACCTTTGTGACCAGCAGTAGCATTAGCACACTGTTTTTCGTTTAAAGCAGAATTACTATAAAAACTATTGGTCATACCTAAAGGGCCTAAAACCAACTCTTGTATAATTTCTTGAAAAGGTTTTTGCAACTGATCTATTAACGCTTGCTGTACAATTGTATATCCGCCGCCGGAGTACCTAAATTTAGTGTTCGGTTCCATATCAACAACTACTTTACCAGTGTTAGCAGGACGTTCACCGTTAAGCACCTGCAATAAAGTTGGCATCTCAGCATCAGTGTTGTAGCCCGAAAAACCATGTCCTGTAACTCCGGCTGTATGCGACAGAAGATTTCGCAGCGTTACTTTATTTTTGACAGTAAACTCATTGTCGGGCAATTTCCAAGTTTTTAGGTATGAATTTATATTTTCATCCAGATCTAGTTTGCCATCCTGCACAAGCTTCATTACAGCTAGAGCAGTAAGTGGTTTGCTGATAGACGCAGCCTGAAAAATAGTATTTGTATTCACCAGTAGCTGCGTATCTATGTCTGCAATTCCATACCCCTTAGCCCAAACCATTTCAGAATTATGGATTATAGCTACACTAATACCTGGAGTGTTGCTTTTTTTCATTAGTTCTGTGATTGATTTTAGTTTGTCACCTTTGATAAAATATTCTGGACGAAGACCGTTTTCAACTTGTCCAATCTTTTCTTGTTCACTTTGCATATTCATACCCCCTATTAGTATTTAGATTATCTTTATTATAAATATTTATTCTAAATTGCAACTTAGAAAAAACTCCCATAATTCTTATTAATATACTCCACCCATTTATTCTGCAATTGGATCTCTGTTATGCCAAAAACACCTACAAAGTTATTAGGAAACTCTATTAAATTATATAACTTATCATAACCAAACTCTTCAATTATGGATTCAACTATGGTATATGAGTATTGATATCCATCCCGTTTGAAAAATGTTTCAAAATCCTCACCAGTATCTAAATCTTTGAATGTAGGAAGCATATTATTTACTAAACCATTCATAACGGTTTTTCTTATCCAGTTTTCATTATTGTCTTTTGCCTCGTAACATGCAATTCCTTCATTCAGCCATCTGGGTGTATCATCATTTATTTTATTTACTATAATATGTACAAACTCGTGTACGGCCGTATTTAATACGTTATCGAATTGTGAACCTGGTGGTGGATTTAAAGGAGATGCTATTACAATTTTGTCCACCCCAATCCCACCTCTTATCCAATCAGGTGCATTGGGAAATCCTAAAGCAATATGAAGTTGATTAATGTCTGAATGAATCTCTATAGTCAATTTCTCTTGAAGTTCTTGATTAAAAATCCTTGTAATTCTGCTATAATTATTTTCAAGAACATCTGAAACTTTATCTATACAGGTCTTGTCCAGTTCAGTATAATAAATTATAAAATGTTGAGTTTCTTTTCTTAAATTTAGTTTGTAATCATTCTCTTTATATATATGTTCAAATTCTACGTTATCCATTTCATTTCTCACATCCTATATCATTGTTTGCTGATATTAAATTCGAATTATTTTTTCACACAGGTATTAGGTAGCATGCCAATTTTATAATCTATTTACATAATTCGATACTTGTTATTATTTCCCTTTAATATTGTAATTTACTTAACACAAAAAAGGAGTATAAATTTCACATGGAAATTTATACTCCTTTTAAAATTATTTTTTATCGTTAATATTGTTTTTAATTCTATTAGGTTTAACTTTAGGCCTCATTACTATGTCGTCCTTTTTATCTTTTTTAGAGCCTATGCCTGTATAATTTGTTGTAGAAACATTTTTCTTTTTGATAAAGCCTGATAAATCCATAAACCATAAAAATAAGAAAACAAACGTTCCTGGTATTACATAATTTGCCACAATTAGTGGCATTTTAGGCCATATGAGCATAGGAACCACGAATAGTACCATAGCGAGTCCAAGTATCACCCATTTGTTAACCTTTATCTTATATAGTACATAAACTTTTAAAACATTATATACCACAAGAACTACAATGGAAAATGCAACAATGCTAAGTATTGTTTGTAAGGTAGTCATTTTATCCCCTCTTTTCTATAATTGTCATGAAAATAAACGTATAGTATACATTATCAAACATTTTTTAATATATATCAATAGCTTATGCATTAATTTATAAATTTATATTTGTGTTAGGAAAAAAATTATGCTAAAATATTTATGGGTAGTATCTGATAAGAACTGCACCTAATTGTTTACATATTACTTATAGTTACTTTTTCCACTAAAGTAGCTTAATCCACCTTAGTGGGTTAATCCACATTAATGGCTAGTTTGTTACTTTCTGCTCATATCTTTATGAATGAGACAGCTATACAGGAGTCTCCCACCCTCAGATACCTGAGGTGCATTTATACTGTATTAAATTGGAGGCGATATTATGGTTATAGGCTTTATTGGTTGTGGAAAGGTAGGTTTTTCCCTTGGAAAATATTTTTCATTAAAAGGAATAACGTTATCTGGATACTATAGTAAATTTTATAAAGATGCTATAGAAGCATCTGAGTTTACTAGTTCAAAAGCTTATGAGAACATTAATGATTTGGTGAAGGATAGTTCATTGATTTTTATTACTACTCCTGATGATTCCATTCATGAAGTTTTGCAGAAATTATCAAATTTCAACTTAACTAATAAAATAATATGTCATACTAGTGGTTCCTTAACTTCTAGCATTTTTTTAGATATAAACAATTCAGATGCATTCGCATATTCAGTTCACCCAATTTTCCCATTTTCTGATAAGTATAACGCCTATAAGAACTTACAAAACGCTTATTTTTCTATAGAAGGCCCAGAAAAATATATACCTGAGCTTAAAAATTTTATTCTGTCTTTAGGTAATAAATCTTTTGTTATTAATAAAGATGATAAGGCGCTTTATCACTTAGCTAGCGTCACAGTATCTAATTTAGCCTTATCTCTAATTTATACTGGGTGCAGTTACCTAACTCAATGTGGAATTAGTGAAAATGATGCTCTAGAAGCATTATTACCTTTGATCCAAAATAATATTGATAATATAAAAACCAAAGGCTTTATAAGTTCTTTAACTGGTCCTATTGAAAGAAATGATTTGAGCACAGTAAAACATCATATAGGGGCTATACCCACAGGAGATGTTCAAACCTATAAAAATTTATCATTAAAGTTACTAACAATATCAGAAGAAAAACATAGTGATAGAGACTATAGTAAACTAAAAGAATATTTATTAATTCAGGAGGATAATTAAGTGAAAAATTCTATTTCAACCTTTATATCCGCAAAACGCGATGGTGAAAAATTAACAATGCTTACAGCTTATGATTATTCCATGGCAAGACTCATTGATGAATGTGGTGTCAATGGAATTTTAGTAGGGGATTCCTTAGGCATGGTTTGTCTAGGCTACAAGGACACCTTAAGTGTCACTATGGATGATATGCTACATCATACTAAAGCTGTTGTTCGCGGCACCACAAATGCTCTTGTAGTTTCCGATATGCCTTTTATGTCTTATCAAACTTCAGTATATGATGCAGTTAAAAATGCGGGAAGATTTATTCAAGAAGCTGGGGCGCAAGCAATAAAATTAGAAGGCGGTGCTATAGTTTGCCCACAAATTCAAGCTATAGTAAATGCGCAGATCCCTGTAATGGGTCATATTGGTCTAACTCCTCAATCTGTTAATATGTTCGGAGGCTTTAAGGTCCAAGGTAAAAATATAGAAGATGCAAGAAAACTTATTGAAGATGCTAAAAAAATAGAGGCTGCAGGTGCCTTTGCTATTGTACTTGAATGTATCCCCTCTAAACTGGCATATATTATATCGAAGGAAATATCTATACCAACTATTGGAATAGGCGCTGGTGGTGGCTGTGACGGTCAAATTTTAGTATATCAAGATATGCTTAATATGTTCTCAGATCTTAAACCTAAGTTTGTAAAAAGCTTTGCAAATGTTGGAGATTTAATGAGAGATGGATTTAAATCATATATTAAAGAGGTTAATGAAGGAACTTTTCCCGGCACAGAGCACAGTTTTAAAATAGATGATGAAATTTTAAACAAATTATACTAATTAAGGTTGAAGGGAAGTGAAACGGGCATTAATAAGTTGTATTTGATCACAACTTAATTGCCTATGAAAAATGAAGACTGTAAAAACTATTGAGGAAGTTAGAAGTCAAGTGAAAGCTTGGAAAAAAGAAGGCTACAGTATTGCCCTAGTTCCCACCATGGGATATTTACATGATGGGCATGCAAGTCTAATAAAACGTGCTTCAAGTGAAAATGAAAAAGTTGTAGTTAGCATATTTGTAAATCCTATACAGTTTGGTCCTAGTGAAGATTTAGAGTCTTATCCAAGGGATTTAGATAGAGATACCATTTTATGTGAAGTCGCTGGAGCCCACTTAATATTTGCTCCAGAAGCCTCAGAAATGTATTACGTGGATTCACTAACAAGCGTGTCGGTAAATGGCCTTACGAATGGCTTATGTGGTGCTAAAAGGCCTGGTCATTTTAACGGTGTATGTACTGTAGTTTCAAAGCTCTTTAATATAGTTTGTGCTGATAAAGCTTATTTTGGAGAAAAAGATGCTCAGCAGTTAGCTGTAATAAAAAGAATGGTTAGAGACTTAAATTTCCCTATAGAAATTATCGGGTGTCCAATTATACGTGAAGAAGATGGCCTTGCTAAAAGCTCACGTAATAATTATTTATCACAAAACGAAAGAAAAGCAGCTTTAATTTTAAACAAAAGCTTAACAAAAGGTAAAGAGCTATTATCAACTGGCGAAAAATCTGCTGAGCTTTTAAAGAAAATCATAAAAAATGGACTTGAAAGTGAAGTTTTAGCTAAAATAGATTATATAGAAGTTGTAGATGATCTATCCCTTAGTACTATAGAAATCATTGATAAACCTGTTCTTGTTGCCATTGCTGTATTTATTGGTAAAACAAGATTAATAGATAATTTTATATGGAAAGCAAAATAAAAAATACTAATAAGGAAACAGGAGGAATGAACAATTGATAATAACTATGTTAAAATCTAAAATACACAGGGCTGTTATTACAGAAGCTAAATTAAATTATGTGGGAAGTATAACAATAGATAAATCACTAATGGACAATGCGAATATCCTAGAATATGAAAAAGTTCAAATTGTTGATATTGACAATGGAGAAAGATTTGAAACTTATGCCATTGCTGGCGATCCTGGTAGTGGAGTTATGTGTATAAATGGTGCAGCTGCAAGATGTGTTCAGCCTGGAGATAAAATAATAATTATGACTTATTGCCTAATAAACGAAGAAAAAGCTAGAAAATTTAAACCCACAGTAGTCTTTATTGAGGGCGAAAATAAGATAAAAGAAATCACCCACTATGAAATACATGGCGAAATAAAATAATTTTTTATAATGCAGTAATAATTTTTAAAAAATTGCTAACACTAATACTGAAAACTTATTAAAAAGGAGATGTGTACGTTGAAAGGATTAGATATTACTGCACTCGTATTAGTTATTATAGGAGCTATAAATTGGGGACTAATTGGATTTTTCCGATTTGACCTAGTATCAAGCTTATTTGGTACTGGTACAGCATTTACTAGAATTATATTTGCTCTAGTAGGCATAGCTGGCCTATATTCTTTATCTTTCTTAGGAAGAGACAGAGATAGAGACAGAGACAGAACTGAGGTTAAATAATTACTAAATAAATTTTTAAAGAATAATAAAAAAGAAGTTGAAGTTTAAAATTCAACTTCTTTTTTATTGCAATTAATTTTCTACATATTATTTTAAGACCATTAAGTAAATCTTAACTGAACCAAAGCAGTTTTATCCGTAACTCTTATTATAATTAAGCTATAAGAATCTTTTTTGTGTATGTCTTGTATAATCTTTAAAAATTCTTCATCCAACATCATTAACCTAATACCTGTTTTAGTTTGAATTTCATAACCCTTTGAGCCTTTTACTATAAATAGATTATCCCAGGTTTGAGGACTATATTCACTAAAATTTATCTCAAAAACTATTCCTTCTATCTGGAGTAATCTTATTAAACCAATATATTCATCATGTAACACATCGTTTGTACATTTTAATTTTTGCAATGCAGCATTACTTTGCACTAATAAATTATTTTGCTGCATTATTTCTAATTCATATTGGGCTTTTTTAAGGTCTAGCTTTTTAGTTTTATTATTAATTGACTCTAAATAATAATTATTGCTATTTTTATCCATTAACTTTACCTTGCCTTTCTTAGTATTCTTTAGGTAGAATATAATTGAGGTGATTATATATGAATAAATTTATAGATTGGATTATTTCCAATTTAAAAAATATAGGAGAAAAAAATAAATTATTTCTAATGCAATTTTTTAAAAAAATAAACTCTTTAATAGATGAGAATTTTACTTTGAGTAAAATGTATAAGCCAATTATCAAAGAGAAAATGGACACAAACGAGAAATTACAGAAAACTTTAAAGCTTCTAGATAATAAAAATAAGGAAGCTAAAAATAATGTATTAAAACTAGAGCATCAAAATGCATTACTACAATCTAAAATATCTATAATCCAAAACCTCATAACAAAACGGCACGACTAATCATCGCAATAATGCTAAAGTTTCACATATATTACCCAATTAAATAATATACATATGTTTTGTTAATACTATAATGAAGCACAATGAAGCAAATAGCAAGTATGTATTCTTGTTATTTGTTCCATTGTGCCTAATATAACAACCCTAAAGAGAGGTGTTTCATATTGTTTGATAGTATTTGCGAAGATAAGAATTACAAGAATCTATTTAATGGTGATTGGGTTACGTCTAATAATACCATAGATATCTTTTCTCCTGTAGACAACAGTTTAGTAGGTAAAATCCCAGCTATGAGCAAAGACGAAGCTAATATAGTTATTGCAAATTCAAAAGCTTCTCAAAAAAGTTGGGCTAATATGGCCGTTAGCACCCGTGCATCAATTTTGCATAAAGCTGCTGCCTTACTTGATGAAAATGTTGATTATTTATCCTACATTCTGCAAAAGGAAATTGCTAAAGACAAACACTCCTGTATTGCTGAAATAAAAAGGACTGCGGATTTTATCAGATTTACTGCTGATGCTGGTAAACATTTAGAAGGTGAAACTATAGGTGCAGATAACTTTCCTGGTTTTAAGAAAAACAAAATATCCTTTGTCACTAAGGTACCAGTAGGTGTTGTTCTTGCAATTTCCCCTTTTAATTATCCTATTAATCTTTCTGCATCTAAAATAGCACCTGCCCTTATTGGTGGAAATAGTGTAATATTAAAGCCTTCAACTCAAGGAGCTATTAGTGCACTGCATTTGGCTGCAATTTTTCATGAAGCCGGCGTTCCACATGGGGTTTTAAACACAATAACAGGCAGAGGTTCTGAAATAGGTGATTATTTAGTAACCCACAAGGATATTAACTTCATAAACTTTACTGGAAGTACTAAGGTAGGAAAACATATAGCTATAATTGCTGGAATGGTACCTATGATAATGGAACTTGGCGGTAAAGATGCTGCTATAATACTCTGCGATGCTGATATTGAAAGCGCGGGCAAAGATATTGTTACTGGGGCTTTTAGCTATTCAGGGCAAAGATGCACCGCTGTTAAAAGGGTTTTAGTTATAAATGATGTTGCAGATAGTCTTATTTTAGAATTAATGAAAAATATCAAACTTCTAAAAGTAGGAAATCCTGAAGATGGCTGTGAAATAACTCCCCTCATAAACAATAAAGCTGCAGACTATGTTCAAGAACTCATAGACGATGCCATAGGTCATGGGGCTACACTATTATTTGGAAACAAGCGAAATAATAATCTGATTTACCCAACCTTATTTGATAACGTTACTACAGATATGAGGCTCGCTTGGGAGGAACCCTTTGGTCCAGTACTTCCAATTATTAGAGTTAAAAACGTTGAAGAAGCTATTGAAATAGCTAACAGATCTGAATATGGTCTTCAAACTTCTATTTATACTAAAAATATAGATGATGCCTTTAATATCGCAAATAAACTCGAGGTAGGTACCGTTCAAATTAATAATAAACCCGAAAGAGGGCCTGACCATTTTCCTTTCTCAGGAATAAAATCCTCTGGCATGGGTACACAAGGTATAAGATACAGTATTGAAGCTATGACTAGATCAAAAGCTACAGTTTTACTCGTGAATCCATAGTATAAGTTAAAGAAGCAGTTGAAGCAGCACCGAGGTGATGATTTAACTGCTTCTTTCGTTATTTTCTTTCATTTTCTACATTTATATTTGTTTGGATAATATTTTTTACCATTTCTGAAATCTCCGCTTTTTCCTGCTTTGACATTTTATCCATATATATAGGTTTATCTATTATAAGCTTAGCGTTTGCCTTTTTAACCTTCCCATTATTACCTTCCATGCCTTTATGAGTATCATAAAACGTTATAGGAACAATAGGTACCCCAGCCTTTATGGCAAGCCTCATACTACCTTTCTTAAATTCCCCCATATTGTTACTTCTACTTCTAGTACCTTCTGGAAAAATAATCATAGAATATCCATTCTTTAAATTTTCGACACCTTCTGAAATTGATTTTAAAGCCTCTCTTGGGTCTTTTCTATCCATAAATACAGAATGAATTTGCCTCATCCAATAGCTCATTACTGGTATTTTTTCCATTTCCTTTTTAGCAACTGCACCTGTGAGCGTATTCATGCTAGATAATATCACTGGAATATCAAGATTACTTTGGTGATTTCCCACAAAAACACATGGTTCATTTGGTATATTTTCTCTCCCAACTACGGTTAAATTTAAACCTGCAATTCTAAGTATAAAATAAGACCAATCCTTAACTACCTTAGATAAATATGCATCCACCTCTTCTGTAGTTTTATGTTTTTTTATGCTATTAAGTTCTATCTCCTTAAAACTTTTCCCAATCAAATCAATAATAAACCGCAAATAAAAATAAACCGTTCTCATATCTCTATTCCTTTCATGTATCTTAGATTAAATTTCAACTATAATTATACTATTTTATGAGCCTTATATCAAATTTTTCCAAAGAAAAAATGTAATTAGGAATCATAAGTTTTTTCTTATATATTGATATTTTTTTATTAAAATGGATAAAATTATTTATGTATTTCAAATATTAAATAGGAGATTAATCATATGCCAAAGAAACCCTGGTTAAAATACAGCTTAATTCTCACTTTTACCCTCTTTGTAACTATAGCTGCAATTGTTGTTTATAAATCTAATAATAAAACTAACATAAACTTAGAAAATAATATGGTCACTCATTTTATTGATGTAGGGCAGGGTGATTGTATCCTTATTCAAGTAAATAATAAAAACTTATTAATTGATAGTGGTACCAGTGATTCAAAGGCAAAAATAATTAGTTATCTAAAAAATAATAACATTACTAAACTAGACTATATAATTGCAACTCATCCCCATGACGATCACATAGGAGGTATGGCTAATGTAATTAAAGCTTTTAAAATCGGAGCTTTTTATGCCCCTAAAGCTACATCTTCCTCCCAATCCTTTGAAGATATGATTAGAGCTTTAAAAAGTAAAGGTCTTAAAATAAAAATAGCTAAACCTAATATAACTTTAGATTTAGGTCCCGATACCACCTGTATTATGCTATCACCCAATAAAACCACCTACAAAGATACTAATAATTACTCCTGCGCAATAAAGGTTTCTTATAAAAACTCAACTTATTTATTTACGGGTGATCTGCAAAAACTAAGTGAAGATGAAATTTTAGATAAAGGTTACGATTTACATGCTGAGGTGCTTAAAGTTGCACATCATGGTAGTAATACATCAACTTCCGAGGAATTTCTAAATAGAGTTTCTCCAAAAATTGCAGTAATAAGTTGTGGAGCCTCAAACAGTTATGGCCATCCAAATAGAGAAACCTTAGATAAACTTAAAAAATTAAATTGCATTATCTATAGAACTGATTTAGATAAAAATATTGTACTCATAAGCGATGGTATAACTACAAATAGATATGGAAGAAACTAAGCATTCTATTGAAATTTTAGACATAAAAAAATAACTAGCATAGTAGCTAGTTATTTTTTCAAAATCCCATGTAAAAATACTTCTTTTCATTTAATCCTAAAATAATATTGGTGGGTCTAAATGGACTCGAACCATCGACTTCTGCCTTATCAGAGCAGCGCTCTAACCAGCTGAGCTATAGACCCATGATAACCTTATCATTCAATGACTTTTTCAGTATAATACCTATTTTTTACCTTGTCAAGACTTTTCTGTTAATTCATCACCTGCCGCAATTAAAGTAATCAGTATGAAATTTCTCCTGCGTGCCTTGCAAGCCAACTTAAAACTGGAAATTCCATTTAGAAATTCTAATGTTTTGCTCATGTAAAATTCTCTAACGCTCACACTGGTTGTCCTACCGTTCGCTTAGCCTGCCGTCCTGGCAGTCTCACGAGAATTTTGCATTCGCAAAACAAGAATTTCTAAACGGAATTTCAATAGTTTCTGCGTCTCGCATTGCAAGTCACTCCGGAGAAATTTCATACTTTATCATCTAACACACCGTCCAGAGTATAAATTATATCCTAAGCCTGTACATTTGGACTTTGCAGTAGAGCGGACAAAAAGTTCCAGTAGCTTAAGCCCCCTCATTTTATTAGCTCATTTATTTAGATACACCAAACCTTATAGAGGCACTAACGTGCCTTGCTCTAACATCTATAATGATATTCAGTTGTTACTAAACATGTTGTAAGACTTTTTAAAAGTTTGTGGCCCTTTGATATGCCATCTTTGTTTTGATGCATATAAAAACCCACAGGATAGTATTCTCCATTTTTGATGAACTATAAATCAAAAACGAACTACTATTTTGTGGCTGGTATAGTATGACATAAAATATGAACATTACGTAGTGTTATTTGTTTTAAAATTAGGCCAGCTATGTTTAAGAGAGTTGTTGATATTATGACAATCTTTAAAGGAATCCAATAAAAGCTTACGATTAATTAGCTATTTATATAATTTTGGGAATTGATTTATATCATACAGACACACTTTCCATTGACCATTTTCTTTTAATAGCTCTACAGCTCCTGCTGATGCATCTGCTTGTTCACCCTTTCCATCTGAAGATATAAACTTCATCTTAACTTCGTAACGATACCTTATTTTACCTTCATCTTTATAATCTTTATACACGTTTTCACCTAATGTAAGGTCTGTAATCTGTGCGGTATAATTACCCTTAGCGCAGATTCCCGTACTCACACTATTGAATTGATTCGTTATAATACTTTGATACCCTTCACTTGTCATTAAAGGTAGTACGTTTTTGTCAACTAATTTCATGTTTTTGAGGACTGCGTCGCCATATTCATTTGCGTATTCTTCACTAAGTGGGTCTCCAGTTGGCGCTGGAATAGGTATACTAAATTTAGCAACCTTTTCTGCGTCTACGGTATAGATGCCTCTAACAAATTTTTCTGCAACTTTTTTAGCATCACCTTCATCGAAACTACTGCACCCAACTGCTAATGTAATTAAAGACAGAATGCAAAATAATCTTATTGCTTTCTTCATGATTATTACCCCCATTTTCTAATTTTAATAACTGATATATATACTTTTTCGAGTTAGAACTTTTACATATTAATTCTAAGTTGGAATATTCAAATATTAATGATAAATTGTAAATAATTGGCTTAGCGTTGTAAATTTACGCTTTGCGAGCCCTACCCCAAGTAGGAGTGTGACAGATAGTATATAATGAGTTTTACAGACTATTATTTTTATCTCATATTTCCCTGTATGATAGATATAGTATAAAACTCAAATTGGAGTGGAGAAAAAGTTCCAGTAGCTTAAGTCCCCTCATTTTGTTAACTCATTATATTTAGATACACCAAACCTTATAAAGGCACTAACGTGCCTTGTTCAACATCTATAATGATATTTAGTTGTTACTAAACATATTGTAAGACTTTTTAAAAGTTTGTGGCCTTTTTGATATGCTATCATAGTTTTGTTGCACTTAAAAAATCACAGGCTACCGCCTAAAAGAATTATGGAAAAGATAAGCCATTTTGATATTAGATAGTTTTTCTTAGATTATGCTAACAAAAGTATATATTGCGCAGAATGCATTCTAGCAATATATACTCTATTCTCTAACACATCGTGAGGAGTATAAATTATAATCATAAAGGTTCGGCATGTAGGAGTGTGACAGATAGTAGTTTTACAGACTATTATTTTTATCTCATATTTCCCTGTATGATAGATATGGTATAAAACACAAATTGGAGTGGAGAAAAAGTTCCAGTAGCTTAAGTCCCCTCATTTTGTTAGCTCATTATATTTAGATATACCAAACCTTATAGAGGCACTAACGTGCCTTGTTCTAACATCTATAATGATATTAACTATTTGTATGTTTTTAAAAAATTTATAGCCCTTTTTATATACCATCTTTGTTTTGATGATTTAAAAACTCGCAGGCTACCGCCTAAAAGAAATACAAGGATCTTTAACTCTTTTGTGCGGAGCATGAGTTTAAAGTTAGATAGTTTTTCTTAGATTATGCTAACAAAAGTATATATTGCGCAGAACGCTTTGAATAAGCCTTAGTAATTCTTAACTAATTTTAGTGGAAGATACGTTAAGAAAAGTGTATGTTTGAGCGTTAGCGAGTTTACACTTTTTAGTATATTCCAACAAAATTAGTTTAGAATTACTTGGCGAAATGAAAGCATTCCAGCAATATATACTTTTCGTTATAGCATAATCTAAGAAAAACCTCTATTTCCAATCTTTATCGATAATATCCCACATCATTTTTCCAACCCTAGATATGGTAGTTATTCCATAAACATTGTTAGGTAAATTATTACACATTACTGTAAAAATAAATTTTCCCTTTGGAAGCATAATTAATGCAGAATCATTTTCAATTAAATCAAGACTTCCACCCTTATTTGCAATATTTTCTTGCATATCCTTTGGTATATAAAAAGGTATCTTACTTGTAAAACGTTGTCTCTTTAATACATTTATAAGTAAATCGCTATTTTCCTCATTTAAAAATTGCTTTAGATATAATATTTTAAAACACTTACTTAGGTCAAAACTAGTTGTAGTGTTTTGCAATGCATCTCGTTCTGATTTAACATCTGTTGTAATCCTTTTCAAATTTGTGTTCTTAAGACCCATTCCTTTAAACAATTCATCTAGTCTATCCATACCCAAAATATTAATTATTTTATTTGTTGCAGTGTTGTCGCCTTGTATAAGCATTGCAATTAATAAATCATAAAGTGAATATTCTTTTGCTGAAAACTCATGCAATATTCCATGTCCACTGTGAATATTATCTTCTGTTTCCATTTTAATTTTAGATTGTAATTCTAATTTTCCATCCTCTACTTCTTTAAGTAAAAGCATAGCTAATGGTAACTTTATACTCCCAGCTGAAACCATATCTTTATTCTCATTCAGCCCATAAACATATCCACTATTTATTTCTTCAAAATAAAAACTGTAATTACCTTCTCTTGTTTCTAAGTATTTTTTTATTACTTTCATAATATCCTCCTGGTTTTTATCTGCAAGGCAACAATCAACAATTGTTGCCCTTCATATTTTAACGCTATACTAAAGCAGCCTATTAATCACCAAATGAAATTCCAATGCTTCTAGCTACTTTAACTAATTCCCCATCAGGCTCTACATTTTTAGTATCTCCTATAACATTTTCTAAATGTGCATAAGATATTTTATTTCCTGTAAGACAAACCATATTCCCAAATTTCCCTGCATTAACTAAATCCACAGCTGCAACACCATACCTAGTAGAAAGCATTCTATCAAAAGATGATGTTATGCCACCTCTTTGGATATGACCGAGTACTGTACATCTAATTTCATGTTTTTTTACAATTTGTTCTAGTTGGTAAGCTAATTTGTTGCCTATTCCACCTAGTCTTATTGGGTCTGGACTATCTGCAACTATTTTACTAACTACAACGTCTCCACCTTTTTCTTTTGCACCCTCTGCAACAACAATAATACTAAATAATTTACCTTCTGTTTCACGTTCCTCTATCTTTTTAACTATTTTATTAATATCAAAGTCTATTTCAGGTATTAATATTACATCAGCTGATCCTGAAACTCCAGACTCTAGTGCAATCCAACCTGCATTTCTTCCCATTACTTCGAGTATCATTATCCTATGATGTGATTCAGCTGTAGTGTGAAGTCTATCAAGAGCTTCTGTAGCTACACCTACTGCAGTATTAAATCCAAAAGTAAAATCTGTAGATGCTAAATCATTGTCTATAGTCTTTGGAACTCCTATTACTTTAACGCCTCTTCTTCCAAAATCCCTAGCACTCGTAAGAGTACCATCTCCTCCAATAACAATTAGAGCGTCCACACCTTCTTTTCTCATATTTTCAATTGCTACATCTGATACGTCTTTTTTCACCTCAACTCCATTTTCTTCAACAGTATAATCAAACAAATTATCTTTATTAGAACTATATAATATAGTTCCACCTTTATGCTGAATTCCTGATACTGTTTCCAATGTTAGTGGCATGAATTCGTTCTTATATAATCCTCTATATCCAAATCTATAACCAATTACTTCATAACCATAATTTAAAATGGCGTTACGAGTAACAGCCCTAATTACTGCATTTAATCCTGGACAATCTCCTCCACCAGTTAATACTGCTATTTTTTTTATTTTCTGTGCCATATACATACCCCCAAACTCTATTTGACTCATTATACACCATACAGTATAAAATATAAATGAAACACCTCTAGTAGCTAAATATTCTCAACTTTTCACAAATAGCATAGCTCAATTAAATAAAACATCATAATATAGAATATATTAGGTTATAAAAGAAGATAAACTAAATATTACTAGAATATTGTGTAGCACATTAAATATTAAATCAACACATTTGATATTTAGTAACTAAAGCTAAAGAAATTTCTCTTCAGCTTTAGTTACTAAAATGCTAATAATATCTATATTGAAATATTAGCAAACTTAATTAAAAATAGCAATGTTATGCCCACAATTATTCTATAGATGGCAAAAACTTTCATAGGTTTATTCTTAAGATAAGAAACAAACTTTTCAACCACAATTAATGCAACTAAAAAAGCAGTTACAAATCCAATAACCAAAGTAATAATTTCCCCACTACTAAAATTCATTCCAGTTTTAAATAGTGTTAATGCTGTAGCTCCCACCATAGTTGGTATGGCTAAAAAGAATGAAAACTCCGTTGCAGCAACTGTGGAAACACCACTAATCCAACCTCCCATTATAGTAGAGGCTGACCTTGACATACCAGGCCACATTGCAAAACATTGAAATAACCCTATTTTTACTGCCTGTACAATTGTTATTTGCTCTACATTTTTTGTTTTATCCTTTGACCTAAATTTTTTCTCTATAATGATCATAAGAATACCACCCACCACCAAAGCCACAGCTACAGAGCGTGGATTAAAAAGATATTCACCTATTTTATCACTTAGAAGAAATCCTAAGACTGCGGCTGGTATAAATGCAACAATGATATTAGTCCAAAATTTAATTCCTGATGGTTTTCCCTTAAAAAATTCTACAACTGAACCCCATATTTTATTCCAATATAAAACTATAATTGCAAGAATAGCTCCTAATTGAATGACTACCTCAAATGAATTTGCAAATGCACCTTTAAAATTTATAATATTTCCCACAATAATCATATGCCCTGTGGAGGAAATAGGAATAAATTCTGTTACTCCTTCAACTATAGCTATTATTATAGCTTTTAGCACCAATATAATGTTTAAATCCATGTATTATCCGCTCCTTACAACAATAATTTATAAAATCTTTTTCATTATACTATATTCTATGGATGAACATAGTTAGATTATATTTTATTGTTTAAATGTTTATTTTTCTATTACTACTTCTCTCTCTACAGTTTTACCATCTCGTGATAATTTAATAGAGTTTATTCCTTTGATAATTGGTAAATCAAAATATGTATTTACCTTTATATAGTCACTACCATTAATTTTTATGAAATAATTTGTAAGCATGTAACTATTCATAAATGCTCCAACAGTAAAGTTTTCTATTTCTTTTGTATCATTTTTTAAATCTTTTTTTGCAAATATTAAAGTTGGGATTTTCTCTTTGCCTTTATTTACATATTTAATTTTCGGAGATGTTTTAAATACTTGCGGATCATTAACAAAAATAGTAGGTTGAATAAATCCTTCCTTTGTTTCTATATTAGGAAGCTGCTTTTGCTTTATATAAGTAAGTTTGGAATTACTCTTTAGCTCACCATATTTATTATTATCCACAGATATACTATAACTTTCATAGTAGCTTCTCATATTTTTTATATATTTATTAGTATCTTTTAAAGGAACAATTTTAACTTTGTCTATTCCCTTGCTTATTATTTCAATAGCGCCTAATGGAATACCTTCATCTGTCATATAAGTTCCATTAACACCGTCTATCATTACCCATTTATTGTAATTTTCGCTCCATATTTCACATACATTAAAATAGGATTTTCCGTTAACTTTTTTATCAGTACTTCGTAATACTCCCTTGCGAACATTTATTCCAATAGAAACTAAACACTCCTCATAAATAGTTGTATAATCACTATCTGATATTTTATTTCCTCCAGTAGCTGCTTCCATTAATTCTAAAGCGTTTTTATCACTAGTCATGGAGTTACTTTGTGCTTTTACTTTTCCATTAATAAATTCCATGATTTTTATAGAGTTATCAAACTGATCCTTCTTTTCATCTATAAGTTTATCTAGTCCATAGATTTTTTTAAGTTTTAATAAGTTTTCATTCTGAGGATTTAAGTAGTAAAAATGAATATTATCTCCACTATAAAAATTTTCCCATTTAGTAATTGTTAAACCGTCTTCCCTACTATTCAAATCAGATTTAGCTTTAAAACTCAAAAAAATTAAAACTACTGTTATAATAATAAAAATTACAATTCTATAAGGAATATTATTCTTTTTCATAATTCCTCCTATCTAAGTTAAATAATAAATTTCACATTTATTTAATGAGTATATCATATTTATAGCAAAATTTACATAAAAAATCCCACGGGATTTATTGCAATCTTCACCGTAGGATTTTTGTGTTATATACTTAAAGGACCAGCTTGCTTTATATTTTCTGAAACTCCTTTAAACTTGTTGAAGTTCATAGAAAATTTACAAGCTAATTCTTTAGCTTTTATATTATATTCTTTTTTATCTCCCCATGTATTTTCTGGATTTAATAATTCAGAAGGAACATCGGGCACCGCCACTGGCACCGCTACTTTAAATATTGGATGCTGTGCATACTGTACTTTCTTAAGCTTACCTTCAATAGCTGCTTTTACCATTGCTCTTGTATATGATAGTTTGATTCTTGAACCTACACCATATCCTCCACCACTCCAGCCCGTGTTCACCAAAAACACCTCAGTGTCATGTTTATCTATTCTCTCACCTAAAAGTTTTGCATAAACTGTTGGTTTCATTAGCATAAAAGGTTCTCCAAAACAAGATGAAAAAGCGGCTTTAGGCTGCGTAATTCCTTGTTCTGTACCTGCAAGCTTACTTGTATATCCTGAAATGAAATGATACATTGCAGCTTCTTTAGAAAGCTTCGAAATTGGTGGAATAACTCCAAAAGCATCTGCTGTTAGAAATATTATGGTACTTGGGTGTCCACCGATTCCACTTAATTCTGCATTTGGAATATATTCCAGTGGATATGCTCCCCTAGTATTCTCTGTTAAGCTAGCATCATCATAGTCAGGTACCTTATCATCATCAATCACAACATTTTCAAGCAATGCACCAAACTTCAATGCGGCGTAAATTTCACTTTCTTTATCCTTATCTAGCTTTATAGTTTTAGCATAGCATCCACCTTCAAAGTTAAACACCCCACTATCACACCAACCATGTTCATCATCGCCAATAAGTTTTCTTTCTGGATCTGCTGACAATGTAGTTTTGCCTGTACCAGACAAACCAAAAAATACTGCTGTCTCTCCATTCTTACCTATATTAGCAGAACAATGCATTGGGAATACGCCTTTTAGAGGTAATAAGAAATTCATTATTGAGAAAATAGATTTTTTAATTTCTCCACCATATTGTGTTCCGGCAATTAAGACAATTTTCTTTTCGAAATTTATTATAATAAAAGCTTCAGAATTCACTCCGTCAACTGCTCCTTTTGACTTAAACCCTGGAGCCGCAACTACTGTGAAATCAACCTTATGATCTTCTGCCGTAGTTTTATCTGTTCTTCTAAATAGTTGGTTAGATAGCAACGCCTCCGAGGCAAGCTCATTTACTACTCTAACGGGTAATCTATACTCTTCCATAGCACCAACATAGCCATCAAACACAAATAAATCTTTATCGCTTAAATATTTACACACTTGAATGTACAAATTATCGAAAACCGTTTCTTCAATAGGTAAATTAATCTCTCCCCAATTTATTAATTTCACAACGCTTTCTTGTGAAACTATAAATCTATCCTTAGGTGCTCTTCCAGTATATTTTCCTGTGTTTACAACCAATGCACCGGCTTCTGTTAATGTTCCTTCTTCTCTTAGCAATGCAAAACTTACTAAATCAGATACAGGTAAATTCCGGTATATTTTTTTTGATGTTTGTATGTTTAAATAATTTAAGTTTTCTAAACAATCCACAATAAAACCCCCGATTACATGCTTATTAATTTTAGTTATTATAATAATATACTACATCATTTTAACGAAAACGCAAGAAAAAAATTACAAATTTATTAAATTAGTATTTTTATGAATACCTCCCTTCATTATGATGCTTTATAGTTATTATAGCATATTCTATTTAAATTTTATAGCGCATTAATATATTTAATAATTATAGTACCTTTATTGTGGCTATAGGTAACTTCTTTTACATATAAGAATAAGAAATGATAATGTGACCCCTTTTTATCAGCAGTTTTCACAGTAATATTTGCATTAAAAACATTGTCTAATTTTTGTCAAGATGAATGATATGAAAAAATAAATATCACGCAAAAAAAGTATATATTAAATCAAACAAATTTGATTTAATATATACAGCGCCCAAAATGATATTTAACCTTAATAAATTATTTTCTTATACTATATATTGCATATACTACTAAACCAGTGCCAATTAATTGCATATAACCAATTTGCTCATGTAATATAAAAAATGATACAAGCATAGCAGTTGGTATTTCAAGATTTCCTATAATAGAAACCTTTAATGCGCCAATATGCTTTATGGCTGCATATAATAGCGTCAAAGGAATAATTTCACAAAATATTGCAAGTATTGCAGTATAACCAAGCAGACTTAAACTTACATCACCCTTAAAAATAAATAAAGGAAACTTATATATCATAAGGCATATTAATGAAAAAAAAGTAGAATAGGCATTAATAGCTAGTGGCTTAAGTCCTTGCAATTTTTCTTCACTATAAATATTCATAAAGGCATAAAACATTGCACATATTAAGGCAAAAATTACTCCCTTGAAGGAATATTTAAAATTCCCAGATAATATATCCAAAGTTAAAACACAGCCAAAGAATGCTAAAACCACTGCAAATAGTTTTTTATAACTTAGGGACTCCACTTTAAACACAGTTGAATATATAAATACCATTAAGGGGTAAGTGTACAATAATATAGCAACCATCTGGATTGGTAAATACTTAAAAGATATATAATAAAATACCGTCATAAATGTATTCCCAATGGCTCCAAGCACAGCTAATCTTAATAGTTGCAGCTTTGTTACCGCAAAGGACTCTTTACTAAAAATATACAAAAGTATAAACATTAATGGAACGGCTATTATATATTGTAGCGTTAATAAACTTATAGAATCAATCCCCCCCACAAAAGCTAGTTTTACAAATAGCCCTGCGCTACCAAATAATATAGCAGAAAGAATTGAATAGATATATCCTTTTTTCAAAATAACACACCTTTCGGTTATTTAATAAAATAGTGTAATCATTTGGATGCTCTAAAACCACATTTTCAATTAGTTTATCACATTTTTCTAGCTCATCCATGTTTTTGTAATCATTAGCTTTTATCAATTCAATTTGCATATAGCCTAAATTTTTATTAGAGAGTTCATTGATTAATTTGTTTGCCTCAATCATTAATAACAGAATAAATCTCTGCTATTTTAATGTTCCATTTTGGTGAAAGTGAATCTTTTTCTGCAAGCTCACTATATTTTTCAATGGCTAAATCATATTCCTGTGCAAAAAAATGTTTTTCAGCCTCTGTGACGTATTTACTTAAATCTGCTGTCTTATGTGTTATAGTTATTAATGTAACGCTTATAACTGTAACACACAAAACAACTAAATAAAGCGCTATTTTTTTAAATCCTAAACCTTTTATTTTAATGCTATTTAACATAGACTTTAGTTTACCTAATTTCGCCATAACTCACCTCTTTTTAAATTTGGCAAGATTTAAATATTTTTAAAGAACGTTATTAATTTTTTTAATATGCATTATAGTAATATTCTAACAAATGCAATGTTAAATAGCTAGAATATTTAATCCACCTTTATATTAATATGTTAGACATTTAAGCAACTATGTTATAAAATTGTATTGACTTAAATATATAATTATTTATTGCTTAAGCGCCTATGCTTTATATTTATTGGGGGGGATTCTTTTGAAAAGATCACGCAAAAGAAAGTTAAAGAAAAAAAAGGCAATAAAAAAATCTTTACTTTTATTTTTTTGTATAATTTTAACTTTAGTTACCATTAAAACTATTTCTTTTTCTTTGAACAAGCTTAATGCAAACCATGCTATATCTAATGAAGAAAAAAAGCAGCCTACTAAGAAAGAGACTTCTAATAATGATAATAAACCTGTTAATGCCAGCCCAATTGATAAATCTTCCGTGGCAGATAAAGCTACTGTGGTGAAAACTGCTGAAGTACTCCTCTCTGCTGTTGGAGACTGTACTATAGGCACTGATAGTAAATTTGGTTATGCAAATAGTCTTCCGGCTATGGCACAAAAGCCTAATAACGATTTCTCTTATTATTTTAAAAATGTGTATAATATTTTTAGCCGAGACGATGTTACTATTGCTAATTTAGAAACAACCTTTACAGAATCAAATGATAAAGAAGAAAAGCAGTTTAACTTCAAAGCCACTAGCGAATATGCTAAAAGCTTAACTCTAGGTTCAATAGAAGGAGTGAATCTTTCTAATAACCATATTTATGATTATAAGGAAAAAGGATTTACAGATACAAAACTTGCCCTGGCAAAAGAAAAGATTAAATATTTTGGAGAAGGCTCAAAGTGGATAACCAAAATAAAAGGGCAGTCCTTTGGTTTTTTAGGTTATAGGGGTTGGTCCACAGACCAAAGTTTTCTTAATAAATTAAAGCAAGATATTCTTGAATTAAAAAAGACTAATTCGGTTATAGTTATAAACTTTCACTGGGGAAATGAAAACCAGTATTATCCTATAGATGCACAAAAACAACTTGCCCACTTTGCTATTGATAACGGTGCAGATATAATACTTGGACACCACCCCCATGTAATTCAAGGCATTGAACAATATAAGAATAGGATTATAGCCTATAGTTTAGGAAATTTCTGCTTTGGTGGCAATTTTAATCCGCGCGATAAGACAACCTTTATTTTTCAAAGTAATTTGAAGTTCACAAATGATAATTTAACCTCCATTGGCGTACGTGTTATCCCTTGTAGTATATCCTCAGTGGATTACACAAATGACTATTGTCCAACGCCACTTAAAGGCAAGGCCAAACTAAATCTCTTAAGTAGCTTAAATAAACTGTCACAAAACTCAGGTTTTAAAATAAGTGATGAGTTTTTCTATATAAATGTCAATAATAATTAAATAATACTTAAGTTAATAAGTACAATTAAACAATAATAAGTTAATAACTATAATTAAAGGATGTGTTGGAAATTAAAATTCAGTCATTACTCAGTATATTAGTTTCAAAGTTTATTATGAAGTTATCAAAATTTTTGTTTAAAGGTGGCACAAACTTTCCTGGCAAAATAGCTTTAAAGCTTGATAGTGATATTTTGAAAATCATAGCCGCGAGTTATGAGGTTATCCTCGTAACCGGCACAAATGGAAAAACCACCACCACAAGCATGATTTATAGCATCATAAAGGATAGCAATAAACCAGTAATTACTAACAATACTGGTGCAAATATGTATACAGGAATAGTTGCTTGTTTTATTTCTAATTATTCTTTTAAAAAATCTAACGAGAAAAAAATTGCTGTTATAGAAGTAGATGAAGCCAATGTTAAGTTTGTAACTGATTATATATCTCCAAAGATTATTACAATTACAAACCTATTTAGAGATCAGTTGGACAGATATGGAGAAGTATATACTACTCTTAAGAAGATACTCGAGGGAGTAGAAAAAACTCCTGCTTCCACTCTTATTCTTAATGGGGATGAATCGCTACTTGGAAACTTAAACCTTAAAAATCCTATATTATACTATGGTTTTGGCACTAAGGTTAATGAAAACAAAACTGTAGATATAAATGCCGATGCTAAGTTTTGCACAATCTGCAAAGCTCCTTATGAATATAACTTTATTACCTATAACCATCTAGGTGATTTCTATTGCAGCAAATGTGGATATAAGCGCCCAGCTCTTACATATTCCGTAGATAAGATTGTAGAACTTTCCACCAGTGGCTCCACAGTTCATATAAATAATAAAGAGTATTACATAAACCAGCCAGGTACTTATAATGTTTATAATGCCCTATGTGCATATTCTGTAGCGAGCTTCCTAGGCATTGCAGATAATACTATAGAACATGCTCTTAAAACTGTAGCTAGCAGCTTTGGTAGACAAGAGACCTTAAATATTGAAGGTAAAGAGGTTAAAATAGTATTAGTTAAAAATCCTGCGGGCTATGATGAAGCTGTAAATACTATTAATTTAGATAGAAGAAAAATAAATTTATCTCTTCTTCTAAATGATAATTATGCAGATGGAAAAGATGTTTCTTGGATTTGGGACGTAAATTTCGAACGTTTAACTTCCCTTAATATTAATAAAATTATGATATCTGGAATACGCCTGTACGATATGGCAATAAGGCTTAAAGTAGCAGGGTTCCCAGCAGATTCCTTCCTCTTATGTAGTGATGATGAAGCATTACTACATCAAATTAAAGCTTGTGATGGCGAAATAGTTTATATACTAGCTACCTATACTGCCATGATAGACCTTCGAAAATTTTTACACGCTAAAGGTTATATAGATAAGATTTGGTAATATATCAAAATTTAAATTAGAAAGTAGGTAGAAAATATATATGGAAATTAATATTTGTCATTTATATCCTGACTTATTAAACGTATATGGAGATGTAGGAAATATTTTAATATTGAAGCACAGAGCAGAGCTTCGAGATATAAAAGTAAATATTGTTAATGTATCAATGGGTGATATTTTCATTGCAGAAGATTATGATATTGTATTTTTCGGTGGAGGACAAGATTATGAGCAAGCCATAGTTTCCCCGGACTTAATAGAATTCAAGAAATCTGCTATTGAAGACTATATACAAAGTGGAAAAGTGTTTTTAGCCATTTGTGGAGGATATCAATTGCTTGGGAAATATTATACTACTCCGGATGGCGTGCAGCTTGAGGGTCTTGGCATTTTAGATATTTACACTGAGGGTGGAGATAAACGTTTCATAGGAAACACCGTTATTCATAATGAAGTTTTTGATGAAACCTATGTAGGCTTCGAAAATCATTCTGGAAGAACTTATATTAATGACTTAAAACCACTTGGCAAAGTTCTAGTTGGATATGGGAACAACGGAGAAGATGGTTATGAGGGTTGCGTTTATAAAAACACCTATTGTACTTATTTTCATGGGTCACTTTTATCTAAGAATCCTGAACTTGCGGACAGGATACTCTCATTAGCCTTAAACAATAAATATAATGAGGTAGCTCTAACAACCCTTGACGATAGTTTAGAAATTAAAGCTAAAGAATTTATAATAAATAGAGAAACTTCAAATAAATAAATTAAATATTAAAGTATAAACAAAAAAAGGATGTAGCCTTTAGGAAATCCTAATCTACATCCTTTTTTCTAATTGTATAGCTAAACTAAAATACTTTAATGACTCAGCTACTGAATCAAGTTTATGGTACATATTTCCCATTTCTAAATAACGCGTATATATATCTTGCTTTCCGCCAAATTTTAATAGGGAATCTAAAGACAAATTCATATACATCTCTGCACTAGATGGCATGCCTTGTCTATCAAGAATAATAGCTTTGTAATAATAGCCTTTTTCGATGAATTTAATATCATCTAAATTAATTGCATAATTTAAAACTTCATCAGAAATAACCTTAGCTAGATCCAATACCTCATTTTCAATAAGCTCATTAACGCAATCAAGCATAAAACTAACGAGTCCTATCATATTATCCCTAGGATAACAGTCCAATCCCTTATTTATATATTCAATGCCTCTATCTTTCATGCCACAATCAAACATTGTGGATCCATAATTATAAATAGCCTTTGCCTTGCTAGAAGCTTTATCTTTATATAACTCATATGAATTTTTCTCATATTCCTCAAACTTGCCATTTTTCATTCTTATAGAGAGCATTGCCAACATATGATATATCTCAGCTTCTTTAAATTCTGTATCCACATACTTTAGCAAATCTATTAAAGTTATTCCTACTTCATAAGCCCTCTCATAATTTTTTAACATAATATTACAAGCCGCTTCATTATAAGTGACTATAATTAATTTTTTATAATTAGTAGTTTCACTATCCTTTAACCTTCTTCGAACATTACAATAATAACTAGATGCCTGAAGATATTCTTCTTTTATATATAAATGTCTTGCTATGTCCATGTAGTAAGCCAACTGATTATCGTGTATAGATGTTTTTAAATATAAATCATAATATTCTGAAGTAATTGATTGAGCCTTCTCAAAGTCTCTTTTATCTAAGTAAAAATTAAACAACATATGTATTAGCTCAATAGCTAAGTCATAGTAATTATACTTCTGAGCAAACTCCAAATTGTAGGATGCTTTAGCTTCAAAACTATCCTCCTTAGGTTCTTCGTCATTCTTGCCCTGCTCCCTCAATGCCTTTATATTTTCCTCCACTTGTTCCTTTACATTTTCATTTAAATATGCAATATCTATGTCCAATTTGTTGCTAATTAGTTCTAGTACCCAAGGCTCTGCCATAACTTTGTTATTTTCTATGCAACTCATTTTAGATACTGAAATTTTGTCATCGCACATTTCCCTCAAGGTATAACCTTTATATATTCTAGTCCTTTTTATTTTTTCTCCCGTTGATAATATTTCCATTCTCATCACCTATCTACAGATTAAATAACTATTTCATGAAGTAAATCATAAAATAGTTTCATTAAAATTATTTAATTATTCCTAGCTTGTTAAATAATTCCACGCCTTCATTTAGATATTTAGCTGCATCCTTATCTCTACCACAATCTATATAGAACTTTCCAAGCATTATCGATATCTCAGCTGCTTGCTTTACTTTATCTTGCTCTTTCACAAATTTTAGAGCTAATAATAAAGTATTTTCTGCTTCATTCATATTTCCTTCTAATAAATCAATTCTATATTTTAATAAATAGTATTGGCGCAGTGCTTTATGATTACCATTTTCTATATGTTCCAAAATTTGCTGTAGTGCAACCTTCGCTTTACTTATATCCTTAAGCTTAATATAATTTTCGCATATATTAGCTAAGGTATCTATTAGCTTTAAGTCATTATTCTTTTGTCTAATTTCCTTGGCTTTATTTAAGTGTATAAAGGATTGTTCCATGTTTTCGAATTCATAAAATAATCTTCCTAAATTGTTCTCAATTTCAGAAACATAGTTCAAATTATCAATTTCATAAAATACTTTTAAAGTAATCTTTGAATACTTTATAGCATTTTTAATATCACCTTTTTCATTATATTCATTTGCGAGTAACAAAAGTGAATTAGCATATTCTTTTTTACTATCTATTTGCTTAAATTTTTCTTGAGCTAAATATGAATATTTTATAGCGTTCTCCACATTATCCAACTTAAAATAAGTGTAACCTATATAGTAATATATTTCACCTAATAAAAAATCATTTCCCATTTCGTTGTCTATAAAGACTTTTTCAGCTTGTTGAAAATAGCTTGAAGCTGATTGATACCCTTTAAGTTCAAGAGTTATTTTACCGAGTTTTAGAAAAGTCTTAATTATTTCTTCATAAGAGTTATTTTTAATAAATATAACATTTGAAGAAAGAAAAACTTGTTGAGCTGACGCAATCTCTTTCCTAGCCATGTATATATCCCCTCTTAAGGACAAATTTCTTGCTTTTCTATATTCTAATTTGTATTTTTCAGAATAATATAGTGATTTTTCTATGTTTTGCTCTGCCTGCATTAAGTCACTATTTAGAATAAGTGCTTCTGCAATATTCTCATAATATAAACATATTTTTTCCGCTTGAGTTTCTTCTGACTCCATTAGATATTCCACAGTCGTATTCAAAGTATTTGCCAAATATTCTAATAAATCCATGCTAGGATTGGATTTGCTAGACTCAACAAGACTAATTTGTCCTGGAGTTATTCTTTCTCCTGCAAGATCTTTTAATGTCATATTAAGCTCTTTTCTTTTCCGCTTTATCTTTTCACCTAAAGACAATATTTCCATAATCACTCTTCCTTTACTGGATGGTAATATATATAATTTTATTATTTAAACCAAGCTTTGACAATTTTAATTCAATTATAACATAGTTTCCATTTAAACTGCAAAATATTTCAATAAAATTTTGAATTTTCAGTAATAAAATTAAAAACTCCAAACCATATATTTTTTAATATGATTTGGAGGTTTTAGTGATGTTTATAAAATATAATCCTTCACGCTATCAAACACATCTTCTGCCATGTTTCTTACCATTTTGCCAGTTTTTCTAACTCTTCTTTTTGTGCTTCTATCCATATTAGGTGCAAGCATCGCACTTGCAACTACTCCAATTATAGCACCTGTTGTAATCGTTGATATAAATTTGCCACGCATAAGTAACACATCCTTTCTTTATTTATACTTTATAGCATGTGCATTTTTTTTAAAATTAGTCTATTTTATACCTTCTAATAAAAAAATAATAAAATCCATTTTTTCTTTACTTGTAAAATTATTTATTAAACTTATAGCTACTTCTGGATTTATACCATATTCATGTGCAATCGCATCATATCCATATACTATAGTTTCGCTTTTATTTTTTTCACCGTCATCATTAGAATTTTTAACAATTATATTTTTTCCTCCCTTGGGAGCTATTTTCAAAATTTCTTCCTTAACTTCCTCACTGGCTACATTCATAATATTTTTTGTTAGCCACTTTTCTACAGTCTTATCTGATTTTATCCCTAATTTTTCTTTGCATTTTTCATCTACAAGCTCATTAAACAAATCCCCCGTATGACTATCAACCTTTACAAATATAATTTCCAATCCACCGCTCATAAGTTCTTGCATTTTCTTGTAATAATCCTTTGAAGATTCTTCTTTTCTCTCCCAAAAACCTGTAGCATGGTAACAAATACCTACATAATCATGGAATATTACTACTTTCTTTTCACCTTTGGCCAGAGCATACTGAGCCCCTTTTATAGCTCCTTCTAATTCCCCTGCTATTTGTCTTATATTCTTTGCTGAATCACTTTCCCCTGCTCCACTCTCTATATGTAAAACTACTTCCTTTTGCACAGCCACCATTCCATAGGAATACTCCTGTGTGGATGCATTATAACTTCCATCAACATAAATATGAAGGCAATCTTCAGGATAAGTATTATCTGTTTTTTTCAATGAATTTCCTGCATCATTCAAGAACTTTTTAGCTTCATTTACATCCTCAAAGCTCTTATATTTAGCGCCTTTTACGCCTTTTACATATTTTAAGCACTCAGCCCAAGTGTTCACTATTTTATTTTCTATTTTTTCATTATTACTAGAATTAAAGCCTTCTTTTATTGCATAAACTTTCTTTCCCATTTTATCAATTCTCCTTATTCTATATCTATTATAAATAAATTATACAACAAATCATGGATTATTCAATTGCATTTTTTACATTATTTACATTTCCAAATTCTATGAGTATCGTTGGACAAGTCTTTACAAACATATTATAATAGCTTTTATAGTCCACATTACTTATGTAGAATTTTAGTAATGACTATATTGCTTCAATTATAAATGTAATACCTTTAAATTAGTAAAAATAATAAAAGATATATTAGACGAAAGGATGGTGAATGAGGCGACATTGCAACTATATTAAAGCTATAGTGGTTTTCTCGCTTCGAGCTTATGAATAAAATTAAAAACAAGTATATTTTACTTCCTGCTATCACAGCGATTTTTTCGTTAGTATTTCTCATATTCGTGAGTAATACCTTTAAAATATCTAAAGATAAATTATATGTAGATTTTCTTAAAGACACCACAGCAAAATCTATATCCACTGTATACGTAACTACTTCTCCTAAAATTCAAGTAAAACTTAAAGATGGAACTATATATCAAACTGATAATCCAAGAACAAATAATTTCAAAGAAAATTTATTAAAAAGTGGAATAAATGTTTCTGAGCAAACTCTAACCAATCCTGCTGAAATAGCTTCAATTGCAGGTTTTGTTATATCACTTATAGTACTTGGGATTATGGCCTTCAAATCTTCAAAGATAAAAACTAAAAGTATGTTTTCAGCTACAAACCTAGATGTGGTCGCAGTAGAGGATATAGGTTTTAACTTTGAAAATGTAGCTGGCAACGAGGAAGCTAAAGATAGTGTACAAGATGTCGTAGATTTCCTTAAAAATCCTGAGAAATATTCCGCTTATGGTGCTAGAATGCCAAAGGGAATAATTTTATATGGAGATCCTGGAACTGGCAAAACCTTACTTGCAAAAGCCGTGGCTGGAGAAGCGAATGTACCTTTTTATGCAGTATCCGGTTCAGATTTTGTACAGATATACGTAGGGGTAGGTGCAGGTAGGATTAGAAGTTTATTTAAGAAAGCAAGAAGTCATGGTAGAGCAGTTATCTTTATTGATGAGATTGATGCTATTGGTAAGAAAAGAGATAATGGAAGTGGTGGCGGTTCTGACGAAAAAGATCAGACACTTAACGCACTACTTACAGAAATGTCTGGTTTTAATGAAACAGAGGGCATAATAATAATTGCAGCAACTAACAGGCTTGATATGCTAGATTCAGCTCTACTGCGTCCTGGTCGTTTTGATAGACATATTGAAGTAACATTACCAGATGTATCCGCTAGAGAGAAAATATTAAAACTTCACCTTAAAAATAAGCCTATTAAGGATATAGATTATAGTGAATGGGCACATAAAACTTCAAGTTTTTCAGGTGCAAAGCTAGAGAACTTAACTAATGAGGCAGCTATTATTGCCTGCAAGGACAATTCTACATTTATTGAAAATGAACATTTAGATAAAGCTTATTCAATAATGCTAGCTGGTTATGAAAAAGTTGACAGGGGTTATATTAAAGAGGAAGATAGAAAAATTACCGCCTTCCACGAAGCAGGACATGCGTTGATTTCATGTAAGCTGTTACCAAAGGATAAAGTATCTAAAGTAACTATAATTCCAACTACAAAGGGTGCTGGCGGTTATACTTTAAGTATTCCTGAGGATAAACTATATATGAATAAGGAACACTTAAAGAAAAAAATAATGGTACTTTTAGGTGGTAGAGCTGCTGAAGAAATTATTTTTGGGCAAGATCATGTAACCACCGGTGCTTATAATGATTTACAAAGAAGCACACAGCTTGTTACAAACATGGTAACTGAATATGGTATGGGTGAGGCACTAGGATTACTTACTATGGACAAACTAAGTGACTCTGGCCTTGCGAATCAACAAGCAGTATTCTCAGAATGTAAAACCTTAATTTCAGAGTTATATGAAGAGGTTAAAAATATCCTGACAGATGGAAAAGCAGATTTAGAAGCTATGACCGCTTTATTAATTCAGAAGGAAACTATATATTATGAAGATCTAATTAAGATAATTGGTGATGAAGGTACTAATGTAGTTGCATAAAAGGTCAATATATTGAGTAATATATCCGTATTATAAGGAGGTATTTTATATGCTACAATTAATTGGCGGAATAGTTGTTATCATTATTGTATTAAAATTTTTCGGAATTTGGTAATTACTACAAGAAAGATTTAAATTTTTAGGCACATTCAAATAAATAACAAGTCAATAGATATTATATTGACTTGTTATTTTTTAAATGTGCCTTTTTAAATACCGTATTAAACTTCAGCTCTAAAACTAACTAAAAAGGCTATAAGCATTCCACCAAGAAGTCCACCTACATGAGCAAAATTATCAATGTTTGGTAGAGTAGCTCCTATAAATATATTAATAAATATAACTGATAAAATACTTCTTATAAAAGCAGTCCCTGTTTTACCTTTAGATCTAATTGCAAAAACAAGTACCGCGCCCAGTAGTCCAAAGATTGCACCAGATGCTCCAATCGAAACACTTGTTGAAAAAATATAACTGAATATAGATGCGCATATGCCGGAAATAAAATAAATAGCAAGGTACTTTACCCTTCCATAAACCCTCTCAACCATTGGTCCAATAGCATAAAGTGAATACATATTCACACCTAAATGCACTATTCCACCATGTAAAAACATACAAGAAATAAATCTATAATACTGTCCTTTTGCAATTAGCTCATTAACCTTAGCCCCCAGCAAAATTAGAACATTAGTATCACTATTAAATAAGCTACCTTTTGCATAAACAAAGCTCAAATAAGCTGTAACTAAGTACATTATAACATTTATAGCTATTATCCCTATAGTAATTAAAGGTTTATCCTTTAAAATTACTTTTTCACTATTTCTTTGTAAATTGCTATTACTCATGACAGCAGCTATTTCCTGCACCACCTGTAAATTTACATTTTGTGAATAGTTTACTTTGTTATCTTTTATGTCCACTGTAATTAATGGTTTTTCTAATAAATTATTTATTTCATCTTTATCCCTACCCAATTCATCCTCCGAAAATAGTACATATGTATTGTTTTTATCTTCAGGAATGTCATATTGTTTTAATTGATGTAGGCTATTCTCTGTAATAAATATTAATCTATATTCAGCTCCACTTATACTTTTGCTCACAGTCCAAAGTACTTCACTACTATCCACACTTCTTATGTCCTCTAATACATATCCATATTGCTGAGTGATACCCTTTATAATAGTTTTTATATTTTTTTCATTCATATTTTACTCCTAATTTGGTGCCACCCACGTGGCAAGTGGCAAGTTTCAACTTGCCACTTGCCACGTGGGTGGCACCAGTCTCATATTATTGACTTCACTACAATGTTTTGATATTGTAGCAAATCTAATTCATAAAATTTAATAGGTTTCCTAGTCTCAGCTTCATAGAGCACCCTTATTACTGGCCTATCAGGGAAATTTTTATTTTGCTTAATTACATATCCTTCAATTCCGTTAGATAACTTTAAACAAACACCTAGTGGAAATACTGAAAAGGTCTCTTTGAATCTTTTTACTATTTCTTCATCAAAGGCATTTCCGCATCCCGCTAAAATTAACTCATAAGCATCGCTAGGACTAAATTTTTCTCTGTAAGTTCTATCATTACTTACAGCATCGTAAACGTCACAAACACAAATTATTTTTGCATATTTAGAAATTTCATTACTAGTAAGACCAAAGGGGTATCCGTTGCCATCAACCCTTTCATGGTGATGCTCCACTGCATTTAAAACTTCAGTGGACATAGAAAAGTTCTTTTCTAAAATATTCTTTCCATAAGTAGGATGCTTCTTAATTTCTTCAAACTCTTCAATTGTTAATTCCCCAGGTTTAGTTATGATGTCTATGGGCACTTTGGTTTTACCTATATCATGGAGCATTGCTCCGATGCTTAGCTCTTTTAATTCACTTTCCTTAAGATTCATAGAAATTCCAAGAAAAATCGCCATAATTCCAGTATCTATAGAATGAAGATAGGTATAGTTGTCATAAGTTTGAATGTCATACAAACTTTTATTTACATCACCCATCTCAATAATATAATTAACTAAGTCTTCCACCACAGCTAAGGAACTCTTAGTACCTTTCTTATTTCCCTCAGTTACATTTTTCATAATATTAGACATTTTTTTCATAGTCGCTGCTTTTAAATCACTTAATTTTTCATCTTCTATTGATATATCATCTAGTCTAGCATCTTCTACATATACATAAAATACACCTAGCTCTTTAAGTTTTTCAATATATTGGCGGGTTAATTTTATACCTGATCGAAGCAATACGCTTCCATCATTTGTAAATATATTTCGTCCTAAAATTTCATCAACCGCTACTCTATTAATAAATTCAAGTCTCATAGCAAGCTCCTATACATCTATTTATATTCTTCTTCTTTTCCTTTGATCTTTTCAAAAGCATTCCTGAGTTCTTGCTTTATTAATTCACATACGTCAATTATAGCATCACCTACAACATTGTGATCTTTTGAATATTTGAACTTAACTACCCAAGTTGGGTTATATTCATCATCCACAGCATCAATAGTATATCCTTTATCCCTAAAGGCTTCCTCATTAAAATAATCATAAATTGCTGTAAATTGCCACTCTTCCACATCATCATGAGTATCAAAAAATAAATTTATTAATTCTCCATAATAATTTAATTTTGTAACAAATTCTGCACCTTCAGAAGCTTCATAGCTTCCAAGTTCCTTAACAAATTGATTAGTATCTTTATCTATTTCCATTAAAACCAATGAAGAAAATTGCATAAACCTCATCCTCTCTTATTTTTTACATTTACTACACTCTTTGCATTCCCTGCAAATTCCTTTTAAATAAACATGACTTTCTGTAAGCGTTATCCCTGTCTTTGCTTTTATTTGCTCTTCAATTTGAGGTATTGGGCAATCTATAACCAATTCCTTATGACATAAATCACACTGGATTATATGTTTGTGAGCATTTGTAATTAGGGTATAGTTATACATATTATTTCCAAGGTCAAACTTATTTAAAATCTTTTTACTTTCTAGCAAATCTAGGGTTCTATATATCGTGGACAAGTCTATTTTTATGTTGTCCTTTGTAAGTATAGAATATATGAGATTTGCATTTATAGCCTCACTACTTGCAATTATAATTTCTAATATGCTTATTCTTGGTTTAGTAACCTTAATATTATTGTCTTTTAAATATGAAATTACATCCATCTACATCACCTTACTACATTATTCTAAGAATTATATCAATTATAATATACCTCAATCCTATCATGAATACAAGTAATGCTTAAAATATAGTATTAGAAATTAACCTCTAAATAATGTCCTCCCATTTTACAAAAGGCTCCTACAAAAGTAGAAGCCTTTTAAAATTCACTAAAATGGTTTTTATTAATTATTTTGCTTCCTTCAATATTGCGAGTAAGTAACTCCACATTCTATCAGTTGAAGAGATACTTAGGTGTTCTTTAGGAGTGTGTACATCGTAAATATTAGGTCCAAAAGATATTTGATCAATCTTACCTCCGAATTTTTCACTGATTAATCCACACTCAAGACCTGCATGTATAGCTGATATTTCAGGCTTCTTACCATTTATATCATTATACACTTTTTCTAGTATAGTCCTTATCTCAGAGTTTGGATTATATTGCCATTCTGGATAATCTGATTGAAATTCAATTGTTGCTCCTGTCATTTCTGTAAGTACTATAGTTTCATCACATATTGCTTTCTTTAAAGTCTTTACAGAACTTCTTACTGCAGAGTCAAATACTACCTCTTTATCAGATGTGGTAAGAACTCCTATGTTAGTTGAACTTTGAACAAGGCCTTCAATTGCCATACTCATATTTTTAACTCCATTTGGAATGAGGAAAAGTATTTGAAGTGCTTTTGTTGCAGTATCATCAGAAAAAGTGTTCTTTACTTTATCTTTTAATATTTCCATTGCTAAATTAACTTCAGGATCAGTTATAGATAGTTCGTTTTTTAAGGTAGTATTCCACTGTGATATTTTTTCATCAACTATTGCTTTATCATTTTCTCTAAACAATATAGTAGCATCAGATTCACGAGGAATTGCGTTATTTTTAGCTCCGCCATTTATAGCATTTACTTTGAAATCAATAACTGACTTTAGATCCATTAAGAAACGTCCCATAAGTTTTATAGCGTTGCCTCTTTCTTTATTGATTTCCATTCCAGAGTGGCCGCCATTTAACCCTATTAATTTTATTTCACAGTTTACAAAGTTTTTATCTGCTTCTTCCCAAGTTATTGGAAGTCTTATTTTTTCTCTTACTCCGCCTGCACAACTTACTAAAAGTTTGCCTTCTTCTTCTGAATCTATATTTATTAATATTCTTCCATCTAAGTTCTTAGGGTCTATAGCTTGAGCTCCACCCATACCAGTTTCTTCTTCAGTAGTTACTAATAATTCCAGTGGTGGATGAGGAATATCAGTAGACGAAAGCACTGCAAGACCATATGCTACTGCAATACCATTGTCAGCACCTAAAGTAGTTCCATTAGCTCTTAAAAAATCTCCTTCTACAATAAAATCAATAGGATCTTTTTCAAAATCATGCACTGTTGCTGTGTTTTTTTCACAAACCATGTCCATGTGCCCTTGAAGTATTATAACTTTAGCTTTCTCATAACCAATAGTGCCAGGCTTTTTGATTATAACATTTAATGCCTTATCTTGTATAACCTTCAAATTATTTTTTTTTGCAAAGTTTACTAACCAATCACTTACTGCTTTCTCACTGCCAGAACCTCTTGGAATCTCATTCATCTCTTTAAAATATTTAAATGCCTCATATGAATTTAAATCTTTTAACTTTTCTAACATGTTTATCATCCTTTCTTTTAAAAAAATATCATCTTTAGCCCAAAAATTATTAAGATTATTCCCCCAATATAGTCTGCATATTTGCCTATAACTTCTATCTTTTTTAAATATCTAGAAATTATAAAGGCAAGTGTTGACATTATAAGGGTTACTCCCCCAATAAATAATGTATCTTTAAATAATATAACATTTGTAATATTATTTAATACCGTAAAACCTACCACCATTGCATCTATACTTACAGACATTCCCAAAATAAAATACATCTTAGGTTTCAGTAGTGGACACCGTCCCTCATTTTCGAAGCCCTCTTTAATCATAACCACTCCAACGAAAGATATGATCATACCGCCAATTATGCTTGGCACGGAAGCTACATATGTATTAAAAAGGAATCCGGCGTAAGCCCCTATGTATGAAAATAAAAATTGAAATACCCCAAATGAAATAATAAAACTTATCTTATTTAGTAATTTAGTTTGATTGTTTAAGCCTATACATAAAGCCACTCCAAAAGCATCTAAAGAAAGTGCTAAGGCAATTGTAAATAATGTGTATAAATCCATGAATTGTCCCCCCATAATAATACTATACAAATTCAATCTAATTCCTTTATTATTATTCCAATTTTCTGATACATCATGTATAGCTTTTCACATACCATTATCGATTATTCAGGCTTTATTGTCAACTATGGTTTTAAATGATGATTTTAATGATGAATTTAAATTAATTATTAGTTGTGCTTTTTCCCTCTTATAGATTATAATATAAAGGGACTTACACTAGGAGGTATCGTAATGATTTCAATATATAGCAGTGCAGAAAATAGGCAATTAACAAAGCTGGAAAATATAGAGCCCGGTTGTTGGATTAATATGATAGATCCTTCTGATGAGGAACTAGTATTTGTATCAAAAAAAGCCAATGTTCCTATGGATTTTTTAAAGGCCGCCTTAGATGAAGAGGAAACCTCCCGAATTGACATAGATGAATGCACCTTAATTATTTTAGATATTCCCTTTACTGATATGGATTATAATTCACTAACCTATGATACCTATCCTTTGGCTATGATTCATACAGATAAAGTTATAATTACAGTCTGTTTAAAGAACAGTAAAATATTATCAGATTTCACTGAAAGAAAGGTCGGATCCTTCTTTACTTTTAAACGTTCAAGATTCATGTTACAAATTTTATATAGAATTGCTAACTATTATTTAATATACTTAAGACAAATCGATAAAAAAAGTTATATGGTGGAAAAACAATTACATAAATCTTTAAAAAATAAAGAGCTTCTTCAATTGTTAGCCCTAGAAAAATCTCTTGTGTATTTTACCTCTTCCTTAAAAGCAAATGAAGTCACCTTAGAAAAAATGCTTAAACTAGACATTCTTGAAAAGTTTGAAGACGATAATGACGTATTAGAGGATGTTATTATTGAAAACAGACAGGCTATCGAGATGTGTACTATTTATAGTAATATTTTAAGTGGCACTATGGGTGCCTATGCTTCTGTTATATCAAATAACCTTAATATTGTAATGAAATTACTAGCAGCCATTACTATAGTTATGGCTGTGCCTAATATGATTTCTGGACTATTTGGTATGAATGTAACTGGAGTACCCTTCGGTGTTACTGGTGCAGGCTTAGGATTTTGGTATGTGGTTTCAATCGTTGGGGTTTTGGGAGTATTGGTTATTTATTACTTGAATAAGAAAGATATGTTTTAATTAAAAACAAATGATTTAATTATAAGTAAATAAGGGGCTGTCTCGTTCTAGAAATTACTTTCTATTTTGAGACAGCCCCATTGATATGAAGTTATTTTATTTTTGTATTAATGAAGTTGCTATATCCTTACTTATTACCCCTTCTCCACCAAATACAATTACGTTTGTTATCTTTTGTTTAGTTAATAACTCTTTCTGTTTACTTACATCCTTATTATCTACAAGTAGCACAGCGGATTTTTTTCTTGCAGCGAGTACCGATCCACTTAAAGCATCTGGGAAATCTTTTCCTGTTGCTACAGTTATAGTGGTACTAGATAAATTAAAGTAATCTACTATCTGCATTGATGTTTCATATCTATCTTTTCCACCTAGTCTTACTATTTCTATATTTCCACTAAGCTTTTTAATTTGGTTTTCAACATTTGTACTAAGCACTCCTGTTCCACCTATAACATAAATAGTTGTTGGTTGTAAATTAGTTATATAACTGCGAGCATTAGCTGATAGATTATCCTTACCATTTAATAATACTGGTAACCCCTTTATATCAGCTATACTTGATATGCTAAGTGCATCTGCAAAATCATTTCCAGTTGCAATAACCATACTAGTACCTTTAGCTATATCTAAATAATCAACAATTTTCTGATTTGTTTCATAACGGTCTTTACCGCCAAGCCTAATTATTTTATACCCTTGCACCGTTAGATAATCTGCAATCTCTTTGCTAACGACGCCAGTACCACCTAATACATAGATATTTTTGTTTTTGCTTAAGTTTGTCGTTATATAATCTAATACCTTTTTGCTGTCACTAACAGTTTTATTAACTAATAAGAGTGGTGCGTTATATTTATAAGCTAGCCCTGAACCAACTAAGGCATCAGCAAAACCGTTTGCGGTAGCGAGTACTACTGCATCTGGTTTAGTGGCAGTATATTGCTCTTTAGCTATAGCAATAGAGGTTTCTATTCTGTTAGCTCCAGATAATCTATTTACAAATACATCTGCCTTTTGCATAATAGTAAAATCTGTAAAGTGAGTTGTATTAAAGGTAAAAGTCATTTTTACTAAATCAAAGCTACCGCCAATCTCAACCCATTTTTTAGAAGCAACATCAAAGTAAAAGGCTGATATTTTAGAAGTATCCATTCCTTTGATATCATCATTACTAAGATTTATTGTTATTCCTACACTCTTACCACTTGCAAAATTATGAATAGCACTAACTAAATTATTGTTACTATCATAAACTGACATCCCAAAGCTGAAAACTTTGCCATTAGTCTTGTTACCTGATGAAATATTAACTAACAATGCATTAGCATCTGCTGTAGGCATTACATTTTGGGAAACTCGCAAAGTCCCACCGCTGCTTAAAAGGCTGGAATCAATTATACTTGTTGGAATACTTAAAGAAGCTGCTTTAGTGTTTATCACAAATCTTCCTGTTCCAATTCCAATAGCACTTGCTGGTATTTGTACTTGAATCTTGCTTTCAGGTTTTGGTTCATCAATTTTTATTACATTAACAGCATCCTTGTTAATTTTTGATGCATCTAAAGTTGCTATAACATTTGAGTTGCTATCTGTTTTAGTTACTACAGGTACTTGAACTGTAGTAACTACTGGAGTTGAACCGCCAGAACCGCCACTGCCTACTGGAAATTCAACAATAACTAGGGGTAATTTGTATGAATTATTAGAACTAACCACATTTGATTTATTATCAACAGCTTTAATGGAACTTAGATTTATTTCTGCAGTTCCTTTTTTCAGTGCTAAAAAGCTTATCTTTGCAATTTCATTAGTAATTGATGTATCTGTTGTATTGTTTATCAAAGGATAAATTAGTATACCGTTACCTGTGTCCACTGTCTCTCCACCAAAAGAAGTATACTTCCCATCAGTTTGCATACCATTACTTTGTAACTTAAATGCTGTAGGATCATATTTCATTTGAAACTGTATACCAAATATGTGAACTTCACTTTTGCTTTTTAAGGATACTGTTATAATATCCCCTACAGTAACTTGCTGTTTATCACAGTTCAAAATAATATCACTTGTTTCTATCACAGCTGCATAAGCATTGCATGGGATTAATATAGTGCTAATTATTAAAATCATAGTAAGTAATATTAATTTAATATCTTTTAACATACTTTCACCCCTGTTTTTTCACTCCTGTTTTTAATAAATTGATGAGAATATATCTGTCCCTTTAATAAGACAGATATATATTTTCACCAAACTGGAGTTTTTATTATTTTCCAAGTACCTTTTGAGCCACATAAGCTATATCTACTATGTCAATTATTCCATCCTTGTTCATATCAAAACTCGCTGAGTAGGTACTGTCAGTCGCCTTAATTCCGAAGGCTTTTGCTACTAAAACAAGATCATTTATCTGTGTTAATTTATCATTAGTTAAATCTGAATTAGCTATCGCTAAATAATTTGCTACATCCTTATCTAAGGTACTTAGTATACCGTTTTCATCTGAAAACATTGAGCCATTTAATATTTTTAAGCTGGCTACAGCATCTTTAGATTTTGCCTTAAGTTGAACGGTAACTAAATCTATAGGTCCTGCTAACCCAATACTTTGTCCCTTAAGAACTCCTATTATACGGACATTACCATTGCCATCTTGAGTTATTCCAGTACCTCCAAGTGTAAATTCAGCATTTGTTATAATAGCCCCCATATCAAATAAAGTTTTGTCATAATTGAAGGTTATATCAAATCCGTAAAGACTCTTTACTACCTTTGTACTTAGCGTAATAGTAGTACTTTCTCCTATCTCTATTATTGCTTTAGGATAGTTTATTTCTAGCTGTGGAGGTATTACAGATGTTGTATGAATCTTCCAATTATTTGAGTTTGTTGGAGAAATTGTTCCATTGTCTTCTACATATTTCATCATTAAGCTTCTAACTTGACCATCATCACCTAGTAATTTAGCTGAATCATAGGTAACTAAACTTAGATCAGTGTTGCTTATTCCAGCAGCAGCCATGAATCCTCCGCCACCATTGTATCTGTAGTTGTTTATTGCAACTGTGAATACATCTGAATCCTTAACTAATTGTCCATTAAACTTTAGATTCTTTATTCTATTTCCAGATACCATTTGTTTAGTAACTGGGTCAATTGTTCCTGCTGGCGCTGTTAAGTCAATATCGTAACTTGCTCCGTACAATTGATCTAAATTATAATCTGCAATATTAAGTGCTGGATCTTTTACTATTGCATCTGTTGAACTTGATGTTTGTTTGTAGTATCTTACTGTATACTCCATCCAATCCTTTATTTGTTTTCCATTCATTTTTACTCCATAAAGGAAGTTTTCATATACATATACTCCCATAATATCCTTAATAGTAATATCACCACTTGGAATATATGCTTTTAAACTTAGTGGAGCTGCGATTGAAAGCTGTGTTCCAGCTGCACCCGCCTGAACTTTGTTTATTAATTCCATTATTTCAGTTGGCTCAGTAATTTGTTTATCACCTTTATATTCTCCAGTAGATTGACCAAGAACTGTTGCTGTATATTCTAATGTTTTAGCTTGATAAGGTGCAATTAAAGCTGTTATAACAGGATCTTCAGTGATAGTTGCTCCCATAGTTACATTTTTAGTAGTTAATCCTGTAACAGTTCCATCTGCGTCAACAGCTATATCAATTTGTGATACCTTTTGTGCCCATTTGCCTGGCTCTAATATTGGAACTACCTTTCCCTCTGGATTTTTTAAAGTAAGATCATTTAAAGTACTATGTGCATGTCCTGCAACTATAGCATCTATTCCACTTACTTGTGTAGCCAATGCCTTAGCCTGGTTTTCAGGAATAACATCTGCTGCTCCTTCTTCTCCAGTGTGTGCAGATACTATAATAACCTCTGCTCCAGCTGCTTTTACTATTGGAACCCATTTTTTAGCTTCGTCTACTAAATCATTAAAATGTAAATCTGCATAATGAGCTGGATCTTCCCAACTAGGTATAGTTTTTGTTGTAAGACCAAGCACTGCTACGTCAATTGTTTTTCCATTAACAACAAAGGATTTAATAATATATGGCTCAACAAAATTTGTACCATCAGTCTTGTAAGTGTTAGCTGACAACATATGAATGTTTTTTGCTTTTCCATCTGTCATTATTCTATTTAATGTATCTAATCCATAATTAAATTCGTGATTCCCAAGTGTCATTGCATCATATCCCATTTCGCCCATTACTGCTGACATTGGATAAACTGTAGTTTTATTTATCATGTTATAGTAATAAACAAGTGGAGTCCCTTGAATTGTATCTCCATTATCTATTAGCATAACATTAGGATTTGTTGCTCTTAAACCCTTGACATAAGTTGAAACCTTTGCAAGTCCCTGTCCAGTGGAAGGTGCAGCATTTGTTCCATAATCAAAGTTAAGGACATTTCCATGAACATCTGATGTTGCTACTACTGATATAGTAGTTCCAGTTGGTGGTGGTGTTGTTCCTATTTTAACTACATCTGCTGCACTATCAACTGCTAGTTCTATAGTTGTACCATAGCAAGTAACTGCAGCTGTTACATCAGCTGTATCACCTACTGTAAGACCTGCTACAACTGGCATTTTATATACATTAATGCTTCCTGTTGAATCTTCTGCCATAGAGGCACCTGCATTATCAATGCTAGTAAATTTTACATTTTTAACTTTTATTAATTGTGATTGTATTGCATTTGTAATTTGATTTACTGTAACTTCTTTAGGTGTAACCACGTTACCTGTACTTACTGATACTACACCAGCAGCAGAAGTTGGTGTTACTTCTAATAAACCACTATAAGTTGATAAATTTCCTGTTACTGTAATTTTATCGCCTTTTTTAGCGGTAAAAGTTGTTCCGCCTGAATTATATACACAAATTCCTGCTGTAGGTGTAGTTGCATTGTCCTGCATAAATACGTTATTACCATTAACGGCAGAAACGTATCCTGTAAGTATAACAGCTGTAACTGTAGTTGTTCTAGCTTCTAATATAGTCATTGCTACAGGCGCTACCACTACCATTTGATTGTCTATTCTATTATTCATTACAACTGTCATTTTGCCTTTAGCTCTAACATCAGCATTTAAAGCATCTCTTACAGTGTAATGTGAATCTACTAAGCTTGCTACTATTTCTGTTACTAAGAATCCTGTAAAAGTATCTCCGCCAGTTGCAACAAAATCTGGTGCATTTACTTTTAGTGTATCTGTATCCTTTACAACTGTACCATCGCTTTCTCTTATAATGCTTTGTACTCTTTGTCCTAGTACTTCTGGTGTTGTAATTGTTCCATCCGTAGCAACTACGGCTGCCTTATATGACGGTTTTGAAGAATCATATGTGAATTTAACTCCAGAAATTTGTATTCCTTTTCCATTAGTCTGAACAGCTTGTTCAAAAATGAATTTAAGTTGAGCACCTGTCATTGTTGTAGAACAAATAGTATTATCAAAAGGCATAAGGTTGAATATTGTTCCAACAGTTATATTTCCTGCTGGAATTGGACTTAATCTAATGCCTCCATTATTTACCATTCCTACATCTGCAGGTGAGTCTGGATAGTTCTTTACAACATCTGCCATCCAATTTCCAAGTTGTGATTCGCCATAAGGTGAATCAGCTTGGTCTTTACTTAAAGAAGACGCATTAGATCCTATTATCTCATTAAATGTTGGGAGTAATGCTGCGCTTGCATCATCAACGATTTTCTTACAATCAGGGTCTGTTGGAGAATCTACTGTAGTTGTAAGTGCTTTCCAATTTGTTCCTTTAGCTGAGAAAGTAAGTGCCTTAGTAGTAGCATCAACTGTAATTTTTAAGTCTATATAACCTTTACCTGTTGAATTCGCTATTAATGTAGGTACGTCCTTACCATCTGCATCTTTGTTTACAACATCAGCGATACTATGTGTATGTCCACCGAATACTGCATCTACTCCATGTAATTTAGTTACCATAGTATTAAGTGATGAACCACCATCATGTACATCTGCCAATACTATATCAGCTAGATTTCCATCTCTGATTTGTTTTGCAACTGTATTAATTTCTGTAGCTGGATCTCTAAAATCAAAAGGGGCTACTAAAGCTGGCATAATTATAGTTGGAGCATCTTGAAGTATAGCTCCTATTACAGCTATTTTAACGCCATCCTTAGTAATTATTTTATACGGTGCATAAGGTCTATCATTTGTTCCTTTTTTATACATGTTAGCACAAACAATACTGTAATTTGCACCAGTCATAGTTTCAGAATTAATTACATCAAGGCCCCAATCAAATTCATGATTGCCTAATGCTGTAACTTCCATTCCCATATTTGATAACACCTTTTGGACTGGAACTCCACGTAACACATTAGATACTGGTGTTCCTTGATACATGTCTCCTCCGCCAATAATAAGTGTTCTATCTGGATTTGCAGCTATTACATCTTTAACTACTTTTGCGAGTGCTGCTCCTACAGGTTTTGTATTGGTTGAATCGAGAAGTTGTCCATGAAAATCTGTAATTTCTACTATATCAAAGGTTTTATTTGTGGGTGGTGCGTTAGCAGTAACTGTAACTACACATAATGATGTTTTAAGTTGATCTTCTGTTGTTACTGTTATTGTGGCAGTACCCTCAGTAACACCTGTTATTGCTCCACTAGTTGTTACTGTTGCTACAGGCGTATTATCTGAAGACCAAGTAACATTTTTATTAGTAGCATTAGCTGGAGCTATTGTTGCTACTAAAGGTGATGTTACTCCAACACTTAGGGCTAATGTAGCTTTATCTAATGTGACTCCGGTAACGGTTCCATCTCCGACAGTAACCCATTCATATGCTGTTAGAGTTTTTACTCCAGTTTGTAAAAAGTAAGCAATTAAATTTCCCTTTACTGTAACTTTCTTACCCAAGTTTTCTGGGTGATCAACCAAATTGAGAGCAGTTCTAGTTGATGATCCACTTTTCAACTCAATCGGTATTATTTTAGATTTATCTGTTTCTGTTGGGTTATCTGCTAATCCTAAATTAGAAGCAACAGTAAATGGTGCTACTAAATTTAAATCCCAGGCTGCTGTACCTGTAGATGTAGCTACTATATAACCCGATACATACACTCCTGCGCCTGTAGTATTGTTATTAGCGATAACATCTACTACAGTATAAGGACTATCCAATGTACCTGTACCAACTGCCGCCTTTACAACTTGTCCCCCAATAAGCCCACTTAAATTAAATAAAATTAACGCAAATGACATTATCAAACTAAGTATTTTTTGCTGTTTCTTTTTAAACATCTAATTACCCCCCATTTGAGATTTTGATTGTACTTAAATTAAATTCAAGATAATGATAACCTGATTCTACTCACACCTCCTTAAGCACATTATAATATTTAATTATAGACCTTTTGGCAATATTTTACAATACAAGTATTAAAAATATATTTGGTTGTAATAAATATGTTTTGTTTTAAAAAATATGCTTTATTTTCATTATTATTTAAAGTCAATTGGTGTGAACCTCAATATATTCGGATAGTTTACTCCAAACTCCAATAATTATTCAAAGGGGTAATGAAAAAAGTAAGCACAGCCATTTAAACGGCTATCCTTACTTTATAATTTAAACAGTATAAACATATTTGATCTTTTACTTTTACATATTTTAATTCTATAATCATTTTGAGATGGAATTTAGCTTCTTTTTACAGCTTTTAGTCTTGAAATTTCATTCCAATTTTTTGAAGTAACTAATTCTATAGTGTTTAAATCTTGTCTAATTCCATTAACCTCATTATTAATATTAATTAATTGCTCCTTAGTTTCAGTCCTAAATTCTGTTAAATCAGCAGTTTGCTCAACTACTGAATTCATTTTTTTTTCAATTCTTTCAAGTTTCTCATTTGTATTATTCTGACCATCTAATAATTGATTTAATACTTCTAATATTTTATTCTCCAATTATATCTCTCCTTTTAATCTGTTTTTTTATCTCTACTTATATAATATTTAAAGCTCAACATTTCTACTTCTATTATAAATACTAATAATCTTTTACATATAAATGTGTATAACATTAATCATTAACTCACTTTGCATTATATATATAATTTCATTTTTTATAACCAAATTATATCATGCTGAACTCTTTATATCAACGTGCAAATACATAAAGATTTTATGCAACAAAGTATAATTCTATATTGTATATCATATTTACTTATTTTTACCATTAATGTTGAATATTTATAAAAATAGTGAATATAATATCTTAATAAAAGGAGGCAAAGAAATTGAAAAAAGCTTCTTCTATTATAATTATAATAAGCTTATTAATTATCTCTTTAATTTTTATGGAAATTAAAGAAATTAATAAACCACTAAATGTATTTCATCCACAGGCTGCACAGGCAATAAACTACACTTCAATAGATGCTATTACACCCAAAAATGAAACAAATAATCAAAATGCTAATCAAAGCTTTCAATTATCTGATCCTCTGTATAACGAATCATCACTTTTATTACAACAAGAACGTACGTCAAAAGGTGGAGTAATTGGCACAAATGGAAAAGGGGTAGTTGCATTAAGATTTGATGATTACCAAAATGCATTTGGAGAAAAAATATATCCCTTGTTAATTGCTCGGGGCCTCCCCTGTAGTATGTCTTTAATATCGCGTTTTAACACGGCGCAAAGCTGGGGGATAGGTACAACCTGGGATCAAGTAAGGAATTGGAATAGAAATGGCGTTGAAATATGGAGTCATGGGACAGATCATAGGGACTATAGCAAAAAAGGCTACGATGGATTATATAGCCAAATAGTAACTTCAAAAGTAGAAATAGAAGCACAAAATATAAAAGTTGTTGGTTGGGCACTCCCAGGAGTTGCTCCTACTATGAAAAATTTACCCTATAATGGTCTAATAAAACCAAGTGATTACAATTCCACGGAAGGAAGATTATTATTGCAAACTTACGCTTTAACGGAAGCCTATGCCTATCAGCCACAAAGGATTTTGCCAGCAAACATATATCATGGATTAAGTCACATGACTGTTTCTGATAATCTAGGATCCTTGGCAACTTCAAAAGATGCTATCAATGTAGCTATTAAGAATAAGTCTGGTATTGAATTAATGTGTCACTCAGGTAATTTAGGAAAACCTGGTCGTATGACACTTGCTCAGTTTACTACCCTGCTTGATTATATCAAAACACAATGGGATAACGGTTCAATAGAAGTTTTAACCCCTTCTGGACTTTTCTTTGCAGATCCTAATAGTAGCCTTAGACTTAAGCTAAATGCTGATGATAGTTTTGAAGGTTTGACAGTAGAAAGTTTAGGAGCTTGGGGCGGAACAGAAGAATTTTCTAAAAATACCATTGAAACAAGTGGAGGGAGAACAGGGAATAGTTTTTTACGCATAAATGATAGTATTCCAAGTTCCGGAGTATCACAAAAGATTATTTCTTTAGATATATTAAGTGTTTTAGGAGAACAATTCCTATTTGAAGGATGGATTAGGCCCTATGGCACAGGAACTACAACAGGGATGGTACAGATAGACGATTATAATAATTCTAAAGAACTCAAAATAACAAATAAAACAGTAAGTAAAGGTTCATCCTGGACAAAGGTAAGCTTTGTTTTTTGTATACCTCCGAATACCAGAGTTATAACATTGTCGCTTAATAGGAGCGCAGGAGCCATTATCGATTGGGACGATATAAGTATAAAAAAAATATAGCCCGGGTAATATGGTAAGCGATGGAACACATACCGTCACCTAAAAAAACGGCTCCACATGAATCTGTGAAGCTGTTTTTTCAATAAAATCCCTCTTTTGCAATTTTCTTTATGTAGTTATACTGTTTTCGAATAAGTTT